>Ga0209542_10017238_pt1 | contig 11870 bp, 10 predicted proteins | sample RifCSPhighO2_01_FD_184028 | JGI IMG/M metagenome (GOLD analysis project Ga0209542, IMG submission 184028) | Soil microbial communities from Rifle, Colorado - Rifle CSP2_plank highO2_0.1 (SPAdes) (version 2) | ecosystem: Environmental > Terrestrial > Deep subsurface > Rock core/Sediment ...
AAAGCCTCCTTTTTTCGAAATTATTTACAATATCTGCGGCCGAAAGACCTAAAGCAGGATCCATGCGCATATCCAAAGGACCGTCTCTGGTAAATGAAAAACCTCTTTCGGGACTTGCAAGCTGTACGCTTGAAACTCCCAAATCAAAAAGTATTCCGTCGACTTTTCCAAATCCCGTCTCTTTTACGATTTGCCCGATGTCTGCAAAATTCCCCTGAACCAGAATTAATCTTTGACTCTTGACTCTAGATTCTAGATTCTTCCTTAGGTATTCGATTGCTTCGGGGTCGCGGTCAATGCCTAAAACTTTCGCCCCCTTGTTAAGTAACCCCTCCGTGTGTCCGCCGAAGCCGCAAGTCGCATCGATAAACAATTTACCGGGTGCAGGATCCAAAAACTCTATTGTCTTTTGTAAAAGTACCGGTGTATGCAGTCTCACGTCTCTCCTCCTAGTTTCAGCTTATGCACTTCCCAAGTCGCTTCGTCCCAAATCTCAAAATGGTCCCCCGCTCCGATTATTGTTGGACTTTTAATCTCTGCATACTCCAAAAGCCCACTAGGAATAACAAACCGGCCCTGATCATCAAGCCTGATATGCTCGGCTGCTGCAAAAAAGAATCGTCTAAGATCACGAGCAGTCCGGTCGGTAATCGGCCGATCCAGTTGGTTTTCCGACTGTTTTTGCCAAGTTTTGGTATCAAACCCAAAAATGCATTTTTCGAAACCAAAGGACAAAATGATTTCATTCGTCGCCAAGTATTCACGGATTTTTTTTGGTAAAGCAATCCTTCGGGAATTTAAATCAAATGAAGGTCTAAAGCTGCCCAGAAACATTTTCCCTTACAACCTCGTGCAAGATAGGTAACTCCAAGGGCAGCTCAAAAGGCTAAGGAGTTAGGAAAATGGAAAATCAGCAAAGTCGCTTGCTAATCACCATTTTTCACCATCTATATCCATTTTTCACCAAACAATGGCTGTTGTCAAGAGGTGAAAATGAGACTAAAATAGCCAGCATGGTTAAAGAAATTGCGCCACAAGTGCTTGAACTGTCAAGAAGACATAAAATCTCAGAATATGCAGTAAAATCTGCCCGTAAAAGAATTTTGGATGGAACGGACGAGCCTCTAAGGACCCTTTTATATTATCTGTTTTACAGACTTCAGCTATATTCCACGGCTAAACAATTGGGTCAAGCAAAATCTGATCCAAACATTGCCTATGAGTATTTGTCTTTAGAGTCAATTGATTTGGCCACAAGCTTAAAAACAGCTTCTACAGGAGACTACACGGAAATTAAGCAAGAATTGCAGAACCAGGCAGACGATTTATTAAGTTGGTCGTCTGCTTCAGCTAAAAATTTTGCTCGCAAAATTATCGCTCTAACTTACCATGTACCGGACAAAGGTAAACCAATTGATCTCCCACAATTACCTTGGGAAGATCAAGACATCATAAGGAGCTACAATCAAGATTTGAAGGAGAGTAATCGATATTAAAAGAGTAATGCTTCCACCTCGGGAATTACTTATCTCTTTAGGGAATAAATTCTTTAGAGTCGTAGCCAAAGAGCGTGTTGGAGATGGTTCTTAAGCTTGAATAGTTACTTGGTGCGGAGTCTTTCTTGATTTGACGGTCTCACCAGACAAATATTTAACCTTCGGATATTCATTATCGTACGGCCGCATGTCAAAAGGATTATGGTAATCAAGACATCCCGTGCAGTGACTTGCATGAAGCTTCTCTTCGGTCATTCCCAAGGACTTAGCCATTCCCGTCATACTTAAGTAATGAACTGAAGAAACATTAAGCATTTTTCTGACTTCCTCTTCCGACATTTCGTGATACTGGCCTTGTTCATCCTTTCTGACTGCACCCAGCTCATCGCGCGATCCGATATTGACCCCCAAAAAGCAGGGGTTTAAAAATTTTGGGGCCAAGAATCGGCAATGGATTTCTCTGACTCCGACATTTAATAAGTGTTCGACAAGAATCTTGAAAGTATTTAACCTTACGGCCGTATCATCAACCAAATAAATGGATTTACCAATTATCGCGGGTGATACGAAAAACTTCTTTTCTATATGTTTGTTTCTTAAATAAGGGTCATCTTCAATAAAGGTTCTTCTGGCATAGTCGTACCGCTCCTTAACCAGTCCCCTAAAGTAGTTTAGCTTTGAAGATTCGGGTATTTTGCGGCGAAGTGTTTCGTAAAAAGCAAAAGCGCCCGGTCTTGCAGTATCCGGAACGGCAACTACAAAGTCAATTTTTTTAATATCGAGATTCCTGTCTTTTTTTTCTTTTATCCTTGCTAACTCTTCGAAAGCGAGTTGTCTGCCCAAGCTTTCGCGGTTTTCTCCGATAACTCCATCCCAAGTCGAAGTTTCGTTGGAAAAATAAAGTTTTTCAAAAACGCAAAAGCTTTCTTTTTGAGCTTTGGTGTAATTTGAAATCGAAACACCATTTTTGTCGGCTACCAAAAGATTCCCCGGTTTTAGTTTCTGACTGTGCCGGACATTAATGCGGTCCAAAGCACAAGTTTCCGACGCCGCAAAAACGTGGCCGTTGTCTTGAGTCCAGACCAAAGGCCGCACACCCCAAGGGTCACGAAGCGCCATCAGTTTATCATCACCGGTTACCATAACAAGAGAATAAGCGCCTTTGATTTCGGAAAGCGCATTGGCAATTTTTTGCTTCCAAGTGGCACCCGGTGCCGTGACAATGAGCCAGGTTAAAATTTCTGAATCCGAATCGGACTCCAGATTTATCTTGAACTTGTTAAGTTTCTTCCTGTGTTTTTCGACATCCACAATACTGCCGTTGTGTCCCAAAGCCAGTTCCCAACCCTGCCAACTGGCATAAAACGGCTGGGCGTCGCAGTTTTCACGGCTTGAACCTTCGGTTGGGTAACGCAGGTGGGCAATGGCAATTTCGCCCCGCAGGGAATTATCCTCAATTACATCAACCGAACGGAAAATTTCGCCAAAAGACTGTGCTTTTTTGAACACTTTTAAGGTTTTGCCCAAACCCTTAACGGCAACTCCCCCGCCGTTTTGGCCGCGGTGCTGAAGGGCTTTACCCATTTCAACAGCTATATTGGTAACATTTGTGCCGCGTGAAGCAAACGAACCCGCCAAACCGCAATATTCGCGAATTTTTCCACGAACATTAGATTCGGCTTCCACAAGATTTTTTGAAGTCTCTATGCTGTTATTGTCTTATTTTTTTGCGATTTCTGTCAATCGGAAAGTTTATCACCCAAGACTTGGGCTAGGTTTTTTACTTTTACTCTTTCCTGCTTGGTTGTATCACGACCCCGAATTGTAACAGTATCATCATCCAAAGTTTGAAAATCGCATGTCACACAATAAGGAGTTCCGATTTCGTCCTGCGCAAAATAGCGTTTTCCGATGTTGCCGCGATCGTCCCAAGCAATAAGTTCTGAGAATTGAGTTCTGAGATCTGAGTGAATAGAGCGGGCTTTCTTGACCAATTCCGGCTTGTTGGCAAGGAGCGGAAAGACGGCCACCTTAAAAGGAGCAAGTTTCTTATGAAGTCTTAAAACAACCCGATCTTTATCTTCGAAATAAGCATTGATTAAAAAAAACAACGCCGCCCGGTCAACACCGCCTGAGGTTTCTATTATATATGGGAGAAACTTATGTCCTGATTCCTGGTCCGTATATTGCATGTCTACACCCGAATGTTTCTGGTGCTGGGAAAGGTCCCAATCACCGCGGTTATGAATTCCTTCAAATTCCTTCCAGCCAAACGGTGAATCGTACTCGATATCCCATGCATCTTTTGCATAATGGGCACGCTCACCTTCCTCGTGCTGACGGAATCTTAGCTTCTTTTTATCCATGCCAAGCGATAAATACCACTTCATGCGTTCTGCCTTCCAGTATTCGTACCATTTTTGCGATTCCACTTTTTCGGGCTTTACATAAAACTGCAATTCCATTTGTTCGAATTCCCGCGAGCGGAAAGTAAAATTGCCGGGAGTAATTTCGTTTCTAAAAGCCTTGCCGATCTGGGCAATGCCGAAAGGAATTTGGACGCGTGATGAATCCAAAACATTTTTGAAATTGACATGAACCCCCTGAGTAATTTCGCCACGAAGATAGACTTTTTGCTTTGCATCTTCAACCACGCCAAGTTTTGCCTCAACCAAAAGATTAAACTTTCTGGGTTCAGTCCATTCTGTTTTCTTGCCCTTGTGAATCGACTCGTGATTTTGGATTTCCTCAGGCTGATCTGCCCTAAAGCGCTCATGACAGATTTTGCACTCTACCAGAGGATCGGCAAAAGCCTCAACATGACCAGATGCTTCCCAGACTTTTGGGTTCATTAAAATCGCAGCATCAACCCCAACCACATCGCTTCTTTCGTAAACCATCGACTTCCAAAATTCGCGTTTGATATTGTTTTTGAGTTCAACCCCTAAAGGTCCGTAATCCCACGTGCCGCCAAGTCCTCCGTAAATTTCCGAACCCGGAAAGATAAAACCTCGTCGCTTTGAAAGTGCAACTATCTTGTCAAGAAGTGTCATTGGACTTGAGATGTGACAACAAAAGCGGCAAAGACATTTATAGAAGCTGTGATTGCTTTTTTTGCGGAATCATAGTCGATCTTACGCTCCTGCCATTTGATATCCTCACGGAAAGCGTAAAGTTTCGGATCTTTTAGATCGTCTTTAATGTTTATAGTGAGCTTAGCTGATTTGGAAAATTCGGGCGCAATGGAAAATACACCTTTTGCGGGCAACACCGCACTTGTAAGGTCGTAGGGAGAATTGGGCGGTAAGCCTACAGTATCTGCAATTATTATCCAGTAATTTTTGCCAAGGGATAAATTTTCAACCTGAAAAGTATTGTCTCTGTCTGTAATCGACCTGACAGTCGCACCGGCTTCGAAAAGATCCCATTTGCTCTCGGAAAGATATTCGACATCGCCCTTTATCAAATGCATGGTTAAAACTCCGTCTGCGACTCCGGTATCCGGACTTCTGGTCCCGCGCGATGCCGTACCCAGAAGAACCGATTTTTTGTATTTTTCGTCTTTGGTGTTTACGTCTGTTCCGGTGGCTCCTCTTTCGATTTTTTCTCCAGAAACCTGTGGATTGTCGGCCAAATACGTCATTTCGTATTCAATTTTGTCAAAATAAGACACGTTTTCGACAGAGATTATAATTTCGGCTCCGTCTCCGGTAGGAGTCAATGTCACGTATGGCTTTTTTCCAACTTCAAGCTCCGAAACGTCCTTGACTTCTCCTGAGAATTCTTCCGGTTTTATTTTTGCTTCTCCCTTTTGAAAAATAAACAGAAAATAAATTGCGGCGGCCAAAACAACAAAAGCCGCTGCGGCTATGATATAGGTACTTTTTTTAGACGGTTCCATTGACAAATCGATTCGTCTTGAGTGTTCGCTCAATCAAGTTTTCAATCATGCTATCAAGAAATGTTAAAAGTTTCAAATATGAATCTTTGTCTAACTTAACCCTTTTTTGGAGATTTTCGAAATCATCATTTTCCAAACTTTGTAAAAACTCCTGCGATTTTGAACCTTTCAGGCTTTTTGCGGAGAAAAAGCCAAGTTCGGACAAAAGCTTTACCTTGAATACCGAGGAAATAAGGTCAAAATTATTTCCTTTGGAAATTTCATCAAGATATTTCAAAAGCAGGAAAAAGACTTTCTGGTTTTTTTGTTCGTGTTGGGTTAGGGAATCAACAAGCTCCAAAAGATGGTAGATTTTATTGGCTTTTGCAGAGGAAAAATTATCAATGCCAAACGCTTTTTTTGTCTCAACCTCTGTTAATAAATCAAGATTCTTGCCGCGGGCCGCAAAAATTTTGCACCAGCTGCCAAGTTCCACGTGGCCGGCCTTTTTAGACCTTGGACGTCTGACGCCTTTTCCGATTGCCGAAATTTTCCCGTAATCTTTTGTGTAAATTGTCAAAATCCTGTCCGCCTCGCCAAAATTCCTGCGTGACAAGATTATCCCTTCGGTTCGGAGATACATTCCTATATAATAATTGTAACTTAATTTGAGCTTCGGAGATATTCGAGAGTACCTTTTTCATACTGGGCTTTAGTTGAAACAACAGGGAAAGAAACATCTTTTGCTCGCAACCTTTGAGCCTCACCTACATAAATAAACTCAACTGGAAAATTATTTCTATCAATCTCCTTTGCCATATCTAAATCCGATTGACTATCCCCTACCACAACAAAGCCTCGCGGTTTGATATTTCTTTCTTTTAACCAGTCCAAAACTCTCGAAGAAGCATGAGCTTTGCCGACTTTTTTATCTTCCACATCAGTTGCAATAGTGGTTGCGTCAACTCTAAGTTGACCATAAAGATTATATTTCGTTAGAAGACCTTGAAGAATCTTTCCAAGCTTTCCCTGCTTACTCCAAAAATCCTCAAGCTTAGCCCCATCCCGCATTTCAATGCTTATCATTGTCATTTTTGAATCGTCAAAAAACATCAAACTTGCAAAATTCTCATCAACAACGTGCTTAACTTCTTCTCTCAAAGGACTAAAAACGCGCAAACTTTGATCAAGCAGTTCTTGTAATTCTCCCTTCTGATTAAAAGTAACTTTAGCGCCCCCTTTTTCACCTACGATAAGAAGATCAACAAGATAGCTTTTATCTTCCAACTTCTCCGAAAGCGGCCCGACTACTCGATCTTTTAAAAATTTAAGCGATCGTCCAGTTACTAGGGCAACGGGCTCACCCGACTTAAGGCGTCTGATTAATTGATCAAGAATTTCTGAATCGGTGACTTTCTTTTCTTGTGGGTTGGTAATTACACCATCAACATCAAAAAGCCACACACGCTCAGTAACTGTTTGATTCTCTTTGGGTGGATATTTTTCTATCGGCGGCTCCATGGGTTTTTAAATGTGAGAGACTAAAGTTTAACAATCAATTCCTTGTCGGTTTCAAGAGGAAAAGCTTTTTGTTTTTTACCAAATGCTTCGATTTCGTATTCATGGCCCGGGGCTCCTGGCTGTTTTTGAATTAGTAATTTGTATTCGTCGTCAGCTTTGACCGGAACCGTATATTCGATTTCTATTTTGGCAGTCCCTGTGGGTCTGATGGTAAAAAAGCCCTCAAAAAGCGTTTTTCCTAGTTCATCTTTGGCAGTAATCGGAACCTCTGTCCCTGACGATTTAACAAGTTCTGCTCCTTTGGGCACGTAGATTCTGATCCAATCCCGGTAAATCCCCGCCAAACACAAACCGCTTTTTCTTTCAAGGTTACAGTTGTCTCCTTCGCGGTGATATTTATAAGAAATTTCAAGTTTTTTTTCGAGTTTACCGTCTTTGCCTTTCTTGATTTCCTGCTTAACTTCTTCCTCGATATATAAATTAGATTTGGCGCCGCCAAAATTTGTCTCGTTAATATGCAGATAATCGCCGTCGTACTGGTTGAGCCTGCCTGCAAAATTAATACGTTCTGCGGCTTCCTGAACTTTGGGATCCTTGAAATACAAAATCAGATGTTTTTGCTGGAGAGATCCGATCGTTACGCCAAGCAAATTGGGCCAGGCAGATTTCGGAGCATTAAAGGCCATATCCATCATCTGCTTCATCAAAACGCCGATGATGTCCTTTCTGGAACCTTTTTCATAATTAACCGGCTGGTCTGCATAAAGTTCGAGCTCATAAATTATTTGCGGACAGGCGCAGGCTTCCACTTCCTCTGTGGTAAATTTGCTGCCATATGCCTCAACAGGCCCCAAAACTTCAATCATTTTAAGAACGAAGTTGGTATCAAGAGCAATTATTCCGTCAATATCAACTTCTTCCTGAGCATATTGGTAGAGGTCTTCAAACTGCTTCATTGAAAGATAATAATCCGGGGACAAATTGGAATCTCTAAGGTTCAATGTGGATACGCCGGGAAGATATTTAATAATTGGTTCCGGTGCCGGTACGTGCTTGGTCAGGGAATCATCAAGATTATAAATATCACTGGATTTTTCCGGAGTAACTAAACCGTTCTGAACCTTAAAGATCGCATAAGCCGTGATGAAACCGCCGGTTGGCCGAAGCTCCTTGTCGTTTTGGAACAAAATGAGGTACTTTTTCTCCTGCTCCTGACCCATGATCTCGGGTAAAACCACCAAAAGAGGTTTGGTATCCGTCAGAAACGTCTCAAGCTCCGATAATGTATTTTGGGCACTTTTAATTTTTGCGCCGGGCTTGCCGGGTAAGATATTTGGATAGCGCCAGGTGTCGATTTTTGCAAGCTGGTTTTGGGCTTTTGACAGACTTTGGGCAACTTTATCAAGCTGAGGAGTCACTTTTGAGAGTGTTTCGATTGCCTTAGCCAGCCGCTCCTGGGCGGTTCCGCCAAGAAACGTGCCTTCGCCGGATAATCCCAAAACATCAGCGTAAGGGGTTACGGCTTCGGTAAATACTCTTGCAGCCTCCAAGCCGTAAATTGCCGTATCAACTCCCCTTTGAAGATCAGCAACATACCAGCCGACTAAGGGAATAATCCTTAAAGGAGTAAAAACAATCAAAGAAGTTTTCGCAGCCTTAAAATCCCTTTTTGCATCTTTTAAATAAGCTTTTGTTGCATCAAGATCCTGAAGCTTGACGGCACCTACTGCTTTTTGCGATGAAGTGTAAGCTTTTTTTAAGGCAAAAACGCTAATTAGTCCAAAAAAAACAAAAACTATAAAAGTTACAAGAATTGCGAAAGTTATTCTTCGCCTCATTTAGATTGCTCCCTCACCGCCTAACATTGCAAAAGGAGTTTTAATTATAATCCAAAGGTCATAAATTATCGATCTCCTTTTAATATAATTCGCATCCATTTCAACCCGTCTGTCAAAATTAATCTGCGACCTTCCGGAAACCTGCCACGGACCCGATGCACCGGGCCGGGCTCTTAGAATAATCTTAACGTAAGATCTAGTATGCGGGTATACCTTCTGCTGATGATCCAACTCGTCCTTTTGATAAGCTCTTGGCCCTACAAGGGACATATCGCCTTTTAAGATATTGATAAGCTGGGGCAATTCGTCCAAAGAGAATTTTCTGATTATTTTGCCAAACGGCGTGATTCTGGGATCGTCGGTAAGCTTAAAAGAGCCTTTTTTGTACAGGGCCAAAAGTTTGGGATTTTTGAGTAAGTATTTTTCGGCATGGACTATTTTACCTTTAATGCTGTACATTTTCATACTCCTGAATTTAAGCATTTTAAAAAGCCTGCCTCCCTTGCCGACCCGTTCCGGCGTATAAAATATAGGGCCTTCTGACATAAGCCTGATGCCTAAAATAACCAAAATCATCAAAGGCGACAAAATTACAAGCGCGCAAATACTCCCCACAATGTCAATTGTCCTTTTTAAGAAATCGTAAAGCATTATTAAAAGGTTACAAAAGTATCACAGGTATCAGAAGTATCACAGGGTATACGTTTTCAAACTTTTGATACCTTTGGTACATTTGGTACTTTTTATACCTCTTATAAATGTTTATCTTTTTTCGCTTCTTTTAACTTGTCAATAATTTTTTTGACTTCTGAAATTCTATCCTTTTGACTCACAAGTAAAGCGTCCGGCGTGTCAACAATTATCAAACTTTCAAGCCCGATTGTGGCAACTACTTTACCTTCGGAATTGGCGTAAATTAAACAATCCCGGCTGTCGATATCAAAAACTTCACCCTGAATTACATTGTCCTTGGCATTTTGGGAAAGTTCATCTTTTAAGATGTTCCAGGCACCGATATCGGACCAGCCTAAATCTGCAGACAAAACCACGATTTCTTTAGGATCAATTTTTTCAAATAAAGCAAAGTCTACGGAGATTTTCTCAAAGGTTGGATAAATCTTCCTGACTGTTTCGTCTTGCTCGTCAGAATCCCAGGCTTTCTGTATTTTGGAAAGACCGGTAAAAACTTCCGGGGCGTGTTTTTGATAAAGCTCCAGCATTTTTTGGGCCGGCCAAACTTTATAGCCTGCGTGCCAAAGATATGCCCAGCTTTGCAGGAAATTTTTCGCCTGTCTTAGATCGGGTTTTTCGATCTGTTTTACGTATTCAAAAACCGCAAGTCCGTCTAATTTTTTGATCATCTTGCCTATCTTAATGTAGCCAACATGGGTATTTGGATAGGTCGGGTTAACGTCGATTGAAACAATTTTTCCTGTATCTTTGCTGTAATCAAAGGCGGCTTTTAGCGCCTTTATAAATTCCTTATCGTTTTTAACCAAATGATCGGCAGCCCATAAAGAAGCCACAATCGGATTTTTGAATTTTTTATCCAAAACCGCCGCCGCATAGCCCACAGCAGCCAGCGTATCTCTCATTTCGGGCTCAATTATAATATTTTCTAAAGGAAGCGACGGCTCTTGATCTGCTACCAGACCAACATACTGCCTACCGGTTATCACAAAGACGTCTTTTATCGAAAAGCCTTTTTTTATCCGGGCAAGCGCCTGCTGAAACATCGAGTTTTTGCCAACCAAAGGCTGGAATTGCTTGGGTTTGTCCCTACGGCTTGCAGGCCACATACGTGTTCCTGTACCCCCGCAAAAAAGGACTATTTTAAACTCCGAGTGTTTTTGCTGCATGTTTTTGAACGAATGCTTTCAAATTAAACACAAAATTTTCTCTTGAGAATCGAAGGGCATTTTTTCTGCAGGCTGCTTTCGACCATTTTAACCTACTGAAGTATTCTATTGCATCTTTTAAAGATTGTGCTGATTGGATTTCGAAAAATAACCCGGTTTTGTTCTCAATAATTATTTCTTTCTGGCCGCCTTCGCCATAAGCGATCACCGGTATTCCGCAGGCTTGCGCTTCAACAATACTTATCCCGAAATCTTCCTCTTGGGTAACAATTAATGCTTTGGCATTTTGATAAAGCTCCTTAAGTCTTTTTCTTGTAACTCTCCCTATAAGCTGAACTTTAGAATTTCCCTTTGCAACGTGCCGCAATCTGCTCTCATCAGGGCCGTCCCCGACAATTATTAAAGGATTGTTTGATTTAGCTAAAGCATCGATTGCCAAATCTATTTTTTTCCATCTGACCAGTCTTGTCACGACCAAAAAATAACTTTTACTTTTAAGCTCCCAATTGTGAACTTTGGCAATTGTATAAAAATCAAGATCTGCAGATGGATAAATTATTTGTGATGGAACTCCATAACTGTCATTAATTCTTTTTTCAACGTTTTTGGAATTTGCGATATAAAAGTCAACGCGGCTACTTGCTGCACTATCCCATCTTTTGAGCCATGAAAAATACGGCTTGAGAATACTAATTAAAAATTGAGGTAGGTAATTTGTTTGCACCTCAATATCCCAAAGGAACCTTGGGATATTATTTACATAACATATGTGAACAGTTTGGGGTTTTGTAATAGCCGACTTAGCAAAACGTGTTGTTGACGAGATTACCAAGTCGAAATCATCAAGATTAAAACTTTCAAAAACAAAGGGATAAAAGGGCAGTAATAATTTATGAAATTTTGCACCAAAAGGGATTTTTTGGATAAAAGAAGTTTTTATTCTGTCGCGGCTTACCGATTCCGGAAGTTTATCCCAGTCAACAAGCGATGTATAAACTGGAGCGCTTGGGAAAATTTGCGCAATTTCTGCAAATAAACTCTCCGCTCCTCCAAGTTGGCAAAAATCGTCGTGAACCAGAGCAATTTTAAGACTTGCAGGCATACTAAAGTAATTTGAGAAATTCTTCCAAGGTTAAATTCACCTCTTTAATAATTCCCGAAAGTAAACCTTTTTTAAGCGTTCTTGGATGAATTGGAATGGAAACTATTCTTTTAGTTTCGGGATGCCACAGGATCAGATGACTTCCTGTTTGTCTCGCTTTGATAAAACCCACCC
>Ga0209542_10017239_pt1 | contig 11869 bp, 13 predicted proteins | sample RifCSPhighO2_01_FD_184028 | JGI IMG/M metagenome (GOLD analysis project Ga0209542, IMG submission 184028) | Soil microbial communities from Rifle, Colorado - Rifle CSP2_plank highO2_0.1 (SPAdes) (version 2) | ecosystem: Environmental > Terrestrial > Deep subsurface > Rock core/Sediment ...
CCATGTCCGAACTAAATGCGCTTTGCTTTCATTAAAAACATTGCATCACGCTTTGGAGAATGTACAATGAATACCATCAATAAAATAGATACAAAAACAATGAAAAAATTAGAGATTATTGACTTACACGTAGAAGTAGAAGGAAAAGAAATAATCAAAGGAGTTACTCTTACTTTTTATTCCGGAAAGGTACATGCCTTGATGGGGCCTAATGGTTCCGGAAAGTCAACCTTAGCTCATGCTTTGATGGGACATCCTAAGTATAAAATTACCTATGGAAAAATTTTCCTGAACGGCGAAGATATTACTACTGCCAAGCCAGAAGTGCGTGCGCAAAAAGGATTGTTTTTGTCTTTCCAATACCCTTCCGAAATTTCTGGAGTGACCATCAGCAGCTTTTTGAGAACTGCAGTCAATAATCTACGTCAGAAAAAAGATCTTGTCGTTCATTCGGTAGTTGAGTTTCATAAAATATTGAAAGAAAAAATGACCCAATTGAAAATGGACCCTGCTTTTAGCAAGCGGTATCTTAACGAAGGATTTTCCGGCGGGGAAAAGAAGCGTATGGAGATGCTGCAGCTTTCTATGTTGGAACCTAATTATGCTCTGCTGGACGAAACGGATTCAGGATTGGATGTTGATTCCATAAAAACGGTAGCCGAAGGCGTTGAAAGGATTCGCAAAGAAAGAGAAATGAGCGTTATAGTAATTACTCATTACAGCAAATTTTTGGAATATCTGAAGCCTGATGCAGTAAGTATATTATCGAATGGTAAAATTGTCAAAAGTGGGAACTACGAACTGGCAAAACAAATCAATGAAAAAGGATTTGAGGGATTGGTAAAATAAAAAATGGTAATGAAACATCCTTATAGAATTGCGGCACCGGTAGAAGAGTTATCTTCGTTAGAAGAGGAAGCATTAATGCTGGCTTATAGATTGCGGAAAACTAAACCAAAACATCCAAAAATATCAATGGGCATTAAAGATTATGAAGAACAAATAGTGAGCTTGCTCAGGAGGGCTGGTTTTAAAAAATCATATCATTGCCATTTTTGTCCTAATCTTTGGGATATCTGTTGTGATACTTATTTCTCTCGAGATGCTTCTATTGTATTAATGAGATTTTTAACATCCAATATCACTATCTCTCATGCTGATTATAGAAGAAGGTGTATGGATAGCAGATTGTACGTCATTCCGAATGGAAAAGAAACTTTAGACGAAATTAAAAGAGAAAGGCCAAGGCCATGGTGTGCAGAACTTTTCTTTAACGCCTTACTTGAAGAATCGACCGAGAGGCGATTTTATGAAAAAAAAATTAACGCTCTGCAACAAAAAGCACTTAAGACCACTATTGATTCATTATTATACATTACAAGCGAGGAATGCATAGACAATGACAATAACTAAAGAACAACTGATCGAAGAAGTCTTCAAGAAGTATGAGGATCCGGAACTGAACATCGATGTCTGGACGCTGGGCTTGATTTATGAAGTTAAAATTGATGGCAACAAAGTCAAAGTAGTTTTAACCTTTACTTCGGTTCTGTGTCCCTTCGGGCCGCAGATGGTCGAAGATCTGAAAAAGATGATCTTTGATCTGGGAGCAAAGGAAGTAAGCCTTGAAGTTACCTTTACCCCGCCATGGAAACCATCAGAAGAGTTAAGAGAGATGCTGGGAGTGTAAGATGATCTACCTCGACTACGCCGCCGCTGCACCAGTACGGAAGGAAGTGCTAGAAATAGTGAGAAGCGCAGAAAAATATTTTGCCAATCCTAGCAGCAGGCATGATGCCGGGAATAGAGCAAGATGGATGCTAGATGGAGCAAGGGAAAAGATTAAAGAGATTATAAACGCCTCAGATAAGGATAGGATTATTTTTACTGCCAGCGGAACGGAAAGCATTAATCTTGCTCTGAAGGGAATAGCTCAGACGTATAAGAAAAAAGGAAATCATATCATCACCAGCAAGATCGAACATAAAGCAGTCTTAGAAACCTGCAAATTTTTGGAAAGAGAGGGGTTCAAAGTAACGTATCTTAATGTTGACAAATACGGGAAAGTTAATCTGAAAGAAGTGGAGAAAGCGATTACCGCTAAAACTATTTTAGTTTCCATCATGTATGCTAATAACGAAGTAGGGACTATTCAATCTATTCAAGAAATTTCAGCAATTGCTCGCAAAAGAAAAGTGTTGTTTCATACCGATGCCTGTCAAGCCGGATTTTTGCAGTTAGATGTACAAAAGTTAGGTATTGATCTATTGACGTTGAACAGCAATAAAATCTATGGCCCTAAAGGAGCAGGATTATTGTATGTGCGGGAAGGAGTAGAAATTCAACCGCTCATTCACGGCGGAGGGCAGGAGTTAGGTTTGCGCTCAGGAACAGAAAATGTAGCGGCTATAGCGGGATTTGCAAAAGCCTTGGGGTTGGCGCAACCAGAGAAAGAAAAAGAAAATAAGCGTTTAAAAGAGTTACAGGATTATTTTATTTCAGAAGTTCGAAAGAAAATACCTAACACGCAACTCAACGGCCATCCTGCTGAACGTTTATCAAACAACGTGCATCTCTCTTTTGCAGGAGTGGAAGCGGAAACAGTATTATCTTATCTAAATCAAAAGAATATTTTTGCTTCTGCAGGAAGCGCTTGTACCGCGAATGAGATTGAAGTCAGCCACGTCCTGAAAGCAATGAAGGTGGCGGAGAAATTAGCGAGAGGAAGCATTCGTTTTAGCTTAGGTAAATATACAGATAAAAAAGAGCTTGATAAAGTGATAACTGTTCTGGTTCAAGCCATTAATTCTTTGAGGAAGGCATCCTGATTTTTTAACAACGCAAACTATTTAAACCGGTTGTGCTCCTTGCGCTTCAATAGCAAATTGGAGGCTAAAAAATGAAAAAATTGATAGTAATGATGATAATTTCTTTGTTGGTGTTTTCGGCGTTGGCGACAGCTGCTGGAAATCAACCTGAAAAAGTTCGAGTTTTTATTGAATTTGAAGGAAAGCCTGACACGAGCGCAGTAGCTCTTGCTGGTGGAAGAGTTTTGCATAGTTACACTTTACTTGATAATGTTCTGGCAGTAGAAGTTCCAGTAACTGCTTTGAATGGATTGTTGAAGAATCCTAATGTCGTTGGTGTAGAGTATGATGCGGTAGCTCAAGCTTCGGGTAAACCTGCACCTTCACAACCAGCGCAAACCCTGCCGTGGGGCGTAAATAAAATTGACGCTGAACTTTCTAATCAAACCGGAGCAGGAGTAAAAGTCTGTGTCGTGGACACGGGAATCGATAAAGATCACCCGGACTTGCAAGCAAACATCGTCGGCGGTAGAAACTTCGTAGCCAAAGGATTAACTGTTGATCCAACTAAATGGGATGACGACAACGGCCATGGAACTCACGTAGCTGGAACTATCGCTGCCGTTAACAATAACATCGGCGTAGTCGGAGTTGCTCCACAAGCTTCCTTGTTGGCAGCAAAAGTATTGAACAGGCAAGGTTCTGGATATTTCAGTGATATCATGGCAGGAATCGACTGGTGCGCCCAGAGCGGAGCTAAAGTCATCTCGATGAGCTTAGGATCAAGTTCTGATGTACAAGCATTTCATGATACTGTTGATGCTGCCTATGCTAACGGCGTATTAGTGATTGCCGCTGCCGGCAACGATTACGGCGGACCAGTTTCTTACCCTGCTGCATACGATTCAGTCGTTGCAGTGTCTGCAACCGATAGCAATAATAATCTTGCATCTTTCAGCAGTGTAGGACCTCAAGTAGAACTTGCTGCACCGGGTGTTAACATCCTATCTACCTGGATGGGTGGAGGATACAACACTATCAGCGGCACCAGTATGGCTACACCGCACGTTTCGGGAGTCGCGGCCTTAGCGATACAAGCAAATCCGTTGATGAGCAACGTAGAAATACGAACCTTGCTGCAGAATACCGCTGATGATTTAGGTGCAGTAGGCAAGGATAACTGGTTTGGCTATGGGTTAGTAGACGCTGAATTATTAAACTAGATTTTTTCTTTTATTTTTCTTTTTATTAATTTCTTCCAATACCTTTTTAACTTCTGTTTATTTTATACTACTCATGAAAGTTCCTACCCAACACCCTCAGGAGATCGAAGTCTGGTACATCCTTCCGGCGATCAGAAAAGAGTTAGTGGTAGCGCTGAAAGAGAAAGGAAAAGCGCAAAAAGAGATCGCTAAATTGCTGAACATAACCGAAGCGGCTGTCTCTCAATATACTAAAGAAAAAAGAGCTACCGGAATTACTTTCCCGCAAGAGATAAAGGAATTCATCGGAAAAGCAGCGCAAGAGATCACCGATGCCGCTTCAGCTTTCCATCAGATCCAGAAAATCAGCGAGCATATCAAACATTCTAAAGTCTTATGCCAACTGCATGCTCAGATCGAAGGGAACTTGAAGGGCTGCGAGGTTTGTTATAAGAAATAATCTAGAACATTATATTTCAAAAACTCCTACAATCGGATAATGATCTGAAGCTATTTCTGTATCATCATTCTTAAGCACATATGCTTCTTTAACTGTAAGATCAAGAGATTTGAAAAAGAAATCCATACGCACGCCGGACTGCTTTTTTTGATACGCATATGAAGTTGGTGCTGTTGATTCTCTTGCCGCAATAGGAAAAGCATCTTCAAGACCTTGCTTAATTAACCAAGAAATAAGCTCTGCTTTGCGCCAGTTTTTTACGATCCAAGCCGCTTTTTGCGGATTAGAAGTTTTTAATTCTTGGATTAAGTTGCTCCAATCATATTTATCATCAGGATGGAGAGTATTAAAATCACCTCCTAGAATATAAGGATGAGATCGACTATTTACTAATGGATGTAGTGTTAAAATTTTTTCAGCATCACTTACTGAGTAAGAAGGATGTATTACATCTATGGTCAGAACTTTATCTTCTAATTGAACTTTACCACGAACTGCTCCCTTGTATGCTAATTGTATCGCTTCGCCCCGCATCGGAAATTGTGATAAGAGACAATTTCCGCCTTCATCGCCTTTTCTCGGCCCAAATACAGGATAACTTCCAAATTGGCCATGTCTAAAACCAAAAAGCTGTTGATAATCCATCTTAATGCCGTGTGAATTAGGTCCACCGTAACAAGCTTCGGTTAGCGCGAGAAGATCTGGTTTGATTTGCTGCACTATACGTTGAGCTGCCTGCAAACGATGTTCTTCGAGAAGGTGACTGCGGGTATGGAATCCTCTTTCAATGTTGTACGACATTATCGTGAAGATCATACTTTTGATAATTACTCTTTCTTCTTAAACGCTTCCAAAATAAACTTCAACGCTTCATCAGCTTTATCGGCTTTGATCACTGCGCCGCCGACCGCAAAATGGCCGCCGCCAGAACCGCCGAATCTCTTTCCAACTTCTTGACATAATTCGCTGATGTTGACTTTGCAGCGGTCTTTATGAAAAATATTTGATCCGATGCCAAGGCGCGCTTTTTTCTCTTCTTCGATGACCCGCAGATTGACATGATAACTCGCTTCGGGAAATTTCAGGTAAGAATAAAATCGGTCGGGAACACCCACATTTATTTTTGCTAAGCGATCATCTTGCACTACACATTGCGCTTCAGCATCATAACTCAAGTAAGTGTCCACATTATTCCGCCACAGTTCAAAGCTTTCTAACTGCGCTTTATGAAATATTAAAGGATTTAACTGCCATAAAGGGTTACTAGATAGAGGGGTTTCTCCCAATTCTGAAGTCAGCAAGGTGCGAAAGATCTCATCATTCAAGATTCTATCTCTGGTGTTGAACATGGATCCAATCATGGTTAATTTCTGTAGAGGAGAATGCTGCTGGTAATTTTTGCGTTTGTAATAGCAATCCTTGATATCTTTTTTAGTGTAGGCAGCGCTATCGTTGATGTCGATCGCTTTCTGGAACTCTAAGACTTCTTTGCTGAGCTTGGCTCCGGCTGCGGCAGCGAGTTCTATTAGAAACCCGGTACAGCTGGGAGCAGCCTTCCAATGATAATTTTCCGGTAATCTGTCGGTTGTTTTAGTCGTCAAATGGTGATCACACCAAAAAAATACTTTTTTATGGTGATGGGGTAAGTCGAGAACAATATCTCCTTCGGAAAAGATGACTTTTCCTTGCTGGATGTCTTGCGGCTGCACTCCTAAGACCGGAATTTCCTGAATCTCTGATTCGGATAATTTTGTTTTCAGAAGAAGATTGAAATATTTCTTGACCACATAGGCGCTGCAAAAGCCGTCGGTGCAGTTCCCATGGGTGATGATGCGGTATTTCATGAATTCACCGTCGAAGGAGGGCGCATTTTTGTTGCAGTCCTGTTAAGATTTTTTGAGCTGTGCCGGTAAAATGATACCAATCGTCTATAGGTTTATTGTTTAGACACAGTTTTAACAATTCTCTCTCGTATTCATCTCTTTCTTTCCTGCCGCGGACATCAAACCTTTTTTCTACAATGCCGGTCTCTTCTGCACCGTGGAGCAAACCTTTCAGTCCGGCTTTTACAAAACTTTTTCCTGCGTTGCGGATAGGGAGAATTGCCTGCCGGAATTGGTATAAACCTTCCTGATCACGGAGAAATACATAGGCCGCAGGCCCTAATCCCCTGAAAAAAGCTTGACAGGCCGCTACGTTAAATCCGATCTCATTTTGGGCTGGTACAGTCACAATTTTATGTACTCCTTCCGAGAGATTGGAAGAATCATCAAAAGTAAGCAGCAGGTCAGCGATGCTTTTGTCGTAGGGCATAGAAGTATCGGTCCTTTGTTTAGGGTCCGGAGTTTTATATATTTTGTAGTCCATAGGCGCTTATTTGATTAGTCTTATAAAAAGATTACGCAAAGAAAAAGCAGAAAGAACCTACCTGAGGTATATTTTTATAATTGAATTGTCTCTAGTTCTCCAATGCCAATAGTTTCAAGATTAATTTCTTCCAAACTCCGTATTTCAATTTTTGGTTTCCTAGGTTCTTTTCGAATGTCAGAGTGGCGGCTTACCCAACCATTAATCGTCCAGCGTGCTTTGAGCCAATCCTCTCTTTCTACTTGTGTCTCTTTTACTTCGTGTTCAAGATCCGATGTGAAAAGAATTAACGAATTATGAGGCATCTTTAGGGTATAGTTTGGCTTTATAAATAATTCTCCTCCTTGGAAGGCATCAGGCATATGAAAGTAAAACACATACGATAAGACTCTATCTGGAAAACCAAGCTCATCGCGCGTATATTCATCAATATCGCTGTGCATGCCAAAACATTCTCCGTTGCCAGTCCTTGTGCACTGGCATTCTACATCGCTAAAATCCAGGATGTCTTTGACATTAAAATAATTCTTTGCCTTTATTAAGGCTGGCAACAGCTTAGGAGCTAGAAGATTGTAGAAAAAAAATGCGTGAGGACGATACAAAACATGCGCGTTGCGGTGTTTTCTCTTTTTGATAACTATTTGAAGGCGTTCAAAATTTCTACGACTTTTTTTAATGCCTTTCCAAAGAAGATTTAATTCCTCTTCGTTAAGAAAATTCTCATAGATTATGAAAGGTTTTCTTTCCATTCGAATGCAAAATTGATCATTGTATATAAACTTTTTTTCTTCTTCTCGTTTCGGCAGAAGCCGGCTAGGTCATCGCAATACCGGCCGCCGATAAGTTTACAGTGTTCGGCAGAATAAGATATATAAACAGAAAAACGCTTCTTCCCATAATGGAAAAAGAGAACGCCATAAGTCAATATAGATTTGATGATCTTCTACACGAAAAAAATAGTGAATTCGCAAATTTCCAGAAAGAATTTAAGAAAAACAAAATCTGCGTAATTAGGAATCTAATTAAACCTGAAGCACTGCGGCTTCTTCAAGCATACTTTCAGTCTCTCGTAAGATTCGGCGCTCTTAAGCGCGATGATAGACAATGCAAATCGCGGTATCAGGCATATAAGGATCCATTAGCAAACGAGATCCAGCCTTTATTTGAAAATTTTGTTGGAAAGCTGGTAGGGAGTCCAGTCAAAAGTTCATATAATTATTTGGCAGTTTATCTTCCAGGAGCAGTACTTAAGCCTCACAAAGATCGCGAACAATGTAAATACACTCTTGATTTGGCTATCAACATCAAATCTGATGGAGAGCTTTATCTTTGGCCGCTTTACGTTGGAAAAAAGAAAGTATCCATCACTTCAGTATTATTTATGGGTTGTAATTTGAAGCATTACCGGAAAAAACTTCCTAATGGCAATGTAATCACTAACTTATTTTTACATTATGTTGATGCTAAGTTTATGGGAAGCTTGAACTAACGATTAACAACCCCAATTGCGATAACGGATACTGTCAAAATAACGTCAGCTGGCAAGGCCAAGAGGTGCACAATAAAGCGAGGACTTTATTGGCATGCCGAAAAGGTCGTTGCCTTTTCGCGCATATGCGAGGCAAATCTATTGCTTGCACAAAGTTAAGGAATTTTTCACTTTCGACTAAAATTTCTGTTTTTCGTCTAAAAGATTGCGAGTGAAAAAACGAGCATACGGCCCGCCAGCTGACGGAGGACGAAAAGATGACAATATCTGTAAACCAAAAATATTAAATAGTTGCTTTTCTTTCAAAAAGAAAGAAAGTTAAAGGAGGTCTATAATATGGAAGAATTTTTAAAGAAAATAAAGAAGCCTACGGTTGTAAAAGTCTCATCAGGTTCCCAATGGCTGGTTACCCCAATGGGAGGAGGAACAGTGTCTGTTCCTGGACCAAGCGGCGGAAGCACTCCCCCTGAGCCTGATCCGTGGGGCTCTAAAATGAAGAAGGGGAAGAAGAAGAAGAAGTACTTATAAAATGAAGAAGGAGAAGATGAAGTACTGATTTTTTTATTTTGTTTTTGTTACAATGGTCCTAAATATTTCACTTCTTTTGAGTAAATCAGTATAGGTGCCTTTCTCCATAACCTCTGTTGCCTTTCTTTTCCTATCCAGAATGATAATCTCATCTGCTTTTGCAAGAATGTTAGGATCTGCCGTCACAACAATTACTGTTCTGCCTTCCTTTAATTTTTCTAAGCTTGTGACAAGATGTAAAGTGGAATCGGTATCTAATCCGGCGGTAGGATCGTCTAATAATAAAATTTTGGGATTGCGGATAATTGCTCTAGCTATAGTGATCCTATGAGCTTCACCTGCTGATAAACGCCCGCCTGCTTCGTGAATAAACGTTTTATACCTTTTAGGCAACTTTAATATTGATTTATGGATATTTACCAGGTTAGCGACCCTGAATACATCCTTTATCGAAGTTTTCTGTGTAGGATGCCCGTACAGAATATTAAACAATACGGTGCCTGAAAATAATACTGGTTTTTGATTCACGATCGCAATATGATGGCGTAGCGATTCCGTCGAATACGAGCTAATGTCTTTCCCGTCTAAAAGAATATTTCCCTTCTTAACATTTAACAGCCTTAACAATAGATTAAAGATAGTAGATTTACCTGTACCGCTCCCCCCGACAATGGCGATAAGCCTATTTGGCTCAAGCGTAAGATTAAATTTTTGGAATAATTTTGTTTCTGGAAAATCAAAATCTACTTTCCTAAACTCAATTCTGCCCTCCACTTCACCTTCCTTAAGTTTTTTCTCCCCTTCAGGCATAATTTTAGCGTCATGAAGGATGCTGAATACTCTTTTTGCTGTGACTCCTAATGTTTGAAAATCTAGCTCTTTTCCAGCTAATTCTTGTACAGGTTCAAAAAGGCGAGGCATTAGCATACTGAAAGCTAACAAGGTGCCTATTTCAAACTTGCCCTTAATTATTAAGATCGTGGCATAAACGAGAATGGCGTAAGGGGCCAAATCTGCGATTATAGAAGTTACGCTCCCTAATTTTAATGAAAACTTCTCATAATCATACTCTAAATCATTGTAGCTCTTAATATGTTTAGTTAAATCATTCGTTTCATATTTGACTTGGTTATGGGTTATAACTTCCTTAACTCTTGCAAATTTCTCTTGTATAATATTGAAGACATCAGCGTAACTGTTCTTAATTTTAGTATATTTTTTCCGGACAATTCTATTAACCGAGAAAGTAATTAGAATAAAAACAGGAACAAAAGCTAACGCAACAAGAGTTAATTGCGCACTGGTGATAAACATATATATGATAGTTATGATAATCCCAATTACGTCTAATATTGGAGTTAGTATCAAATCAAAAGTAGAATCAACTGTTTCTTCGGTATCATCAATAACTCTCTCCATCAATTGTCCGGCATTGAATTGCTCATAATATGTAGCTGGAACATGCAGTAGCTTATTAAAAAAGTCGCTCTGCATTTTTCGCGTAATGTCCATGTTCAATTTGGTTATGGTTAAGTCTTGGATATAACCAATAACCAAGAGGATGAGATGAATACCAAAGACGATTAGAAGCATATTGAAAACCATAGGGAGGTCTTTTGCAGGTATAGCAATATCTATTAACCTCCTAAAAATCTCAACCGGTATCAAACTTAAAACAATCCCTATTCCGCTTGTTGCAAGAATAAAAATTAATTTCTTCCAATACTGTTTCAAATATACCAACGCATACAAAATATACCGATAATTTGAGACCATCTTCTAACCGCTATAAATCTAGCAAATCACCTTTTTTATTACGAAAACAAATCTCTAAGCATTATTAAACGTTTCTATGTGAAAATCAGAACTTTCACCAATCACTCTTCCGACTTATTCTTCTTGGATTCCTTGCGCAGCCATTCTTTGAATTCAAAGTAGATCTTCTCGTTATCCATCTTCCCGGTTTTTTCTTTTACCCGATCTGAGATCAGCCTGAAAAGATCGTTGGCTTTTATGATGAATCCTGCTTCCAGCAAAGAAGCATCGCCGGTCTCAGAAAAAGCATCTACGATAGCCTGCTTGCAATCCGCCCGGAGGGCGATATTATTCCAGACCGCGTCCCAATCACCGGCAAATTCTTTCACTCGTCCGGCCATGCGCTTCAAGATATCAGAATTGCCATTGCGCAATTCATCGGTGATCTCTAACTTGTCAGTTACCGGATTGTAGACCATCAGGTCGACAAAGCCGTTTTCACGCAGAGGATCGTCGTTCCACTCCTTGCGCACTTCGGTGATGCGTAACACGCGTTTATATTTTTTTAATCCGGAGATGACCGGATTAGTGACGATGATGATATCGATCGCCTTGAAGGAAGTTTTAGGGACGCCGATATCATTCACGACTCGGTCGAAAACTCCATACGGTGAGTCGGCATGGATAGTTCCTGCGACCACGTTAGCGGCTGCGCCGACCCGCATGGCCTCAAATAAGGCGATGGCTTCTTTAGACCTAACTTCACCGACGAAGATAGCAGAGTCTCCCAGCCGAAGCGTAGACCTAATCCCGATAGAAGGATCAACTTCTGAGCCCGGCGCAGACAAGGCAGAAGCGACTTTGAGCGATTCAATATTATATCCCAATTTACGGATCGATTCCGAAGGAAGCTCAAAGGTATCTTCAATAGTCAGTATTCTTGCCCGGCGCATTATTTCGGTTAGAAATGAACCTAAGAGGGAAGTTTTTCCTGAGCTTCGAGTTCCTGCCACTAAAATAGCCGCGTTGTTGTCGATAAGGAAACTGATCAGCCCGGCAGCGAGGGAATCCATATAACGGATCTTCGGCTGCATGTACAACGGCAAGGTCCAAGGAAAATCTCGGTGCCTGCGAAAGGAAAAAGCCAAGCCGGTCGGGCTTAACGGAGCGGTAAGGGCAGAAACCCTGGAAGTAAATCCGGTCACTTTCAGTTCGGTATCCAGGATAGGATTGGCTTCATCCAACGGCCGGCCGGAGATCA
>Ga0209542_10017241_pt1 | contig 11866 bp, 12 predicted proteins | sample RifCSPhighO2_01_FD_184028 | JGI IMG/M metagenome (GOLD analysis project Ga0209542, IMG submission 184028) | Soil microbial communities from Rifle, Colorado - Rifle CSP2_plank highO2_0.1 (SPAdes) (version 2) | ecosystem: Environmental > Terrestrial > Deep subsurface > Rock core/Sediment ...
CATCGAGCTTGTCGACGTGGAGCTGTCGGCAGTGAAAGAACCGCAGAAGGCGATAGAATACCTGCGGAAAAACGTCGGCAACGTCGTGCGCGAGTTCGGAATAGTGCTTGACCAGAACACCTACCTGAAGATGATGTACTACATTTATAGAAACTTCCTCGGATTCAACGACATCGAGCCGTTGCTGCAAGACCCGAACATCGAGGACATAAGCTGCGACGGTGTGGAAACGCCGATGTACATAATCCACCGCAAGTTCGGCTCGCTGAAAACAAATCTCAGCTTCCAAAATCTCGAGATTTTGCGCGAGTTCATCATAAAGCTCGCAGAAAGAACAGGGCGTTATGTGAGTTATGCAGAGCCGATACTTGCAGGCACTTTGCCCGACGGTTCGCGTATTTCCGCCACGCTTGCAGGAGACGTCGCCACTCGCGGACCGACTTTCACCATCCGTAAGTTCGGTGAAAAACCTTTCTCTCCTGTCGATCAAATGGAGCTTGGAACCGCGAACCCGGAAATTCTCGCCTACTTCTGGTATCTCATGGAGCATGGAATCTCTCTTTTGATTGTTGGGGGAGTTGCGACTGGAAAAACGTCCTTCCTCAACACGCTGGCGATGTTCATCCCGCCCGAAGCAAAGATCGTCAGCATCGAAGACACCCGCGAGCTGCGACTGCCGCACGAACACTGGGTGCCCGGACTTGCGCGCGTCGGTTTTGGAATTCCGACTCCTTCAGGTGAGAAGTATGGAGAGGTCACACTGTTCGACTTGCTGAAAGAAAGCTTCAGGCAAAATCCTGACTATGTCATCGTAGGAGAGGTACGAGGCGCAGAGGCTTACGTAATGTTCCAAGGAATGAGTAGCGGCCACCCGTCCATATCGACCTTCCACGCCGGTAGCATCGACACAATGATAAAACGACTGACGACTCCGCCGATTGAGCTTTCGCCAAGCCTGATTGAAAGCCTGGACGTCGTGGCAATAATGACGCATGCGAAGGAGAAGGGGAAGTCGGCGAGAAGAATCAAGGAGATTGTCGAGATTGAAAGCGTTGATCCGAAGAGCGAGGAGGTCAACACAAGAATGATTTTCAAATGGGACCCTATCAACGACACTTATGAAAAAGTGGATCCGAGCTTGAAGATCGAGGAGATTGCGGCGTCGAAGGGTGGAACGATTGCGGATGCGCTGACAGAGATTGAGAGAAGGAAAAGGGTCTTGATGTGGATGAAGGAAACAAATATCAAGGACTACAACAAAATAACGCAATACATCAACCTCTATTACAAGGAACCGCAAAAGCTTTTCGAGGAGATGGGCCAAGACCTCAGCAGAATTACGGCACCTTCAATACCGACTCAGGCACCGTCGCTGACATTCGCTCCAGAAAAGAGGGAAATGCCTGTGGTGATTGAAGCGCGAGAATCACCGGTAATCGCTGAGAAGAAAAAGGAGAAGAGGGGGAGAGTATCGCTTTTGAGTTTGCTGGGCTTCAAAGTTATACATGAAAAATAGAAAACTAAACTGATGCGGATAAAACTGAGTCAAGTGAAAAAAAAGTGAAAAAGAATGGTTTCGTTCAAAGGATTGGCAACTCTTTTGTTCAGCGGGCTCGTTGACAAATACGGTGCCATATTCAACATAGTCAAAGAGACTCTTCCAAAGGCGGACATGAAAATCGCCCTTCGCACTTACATGAGCGTGGCGTTTCTTTACACGATGATTGCCTACATATTTTCTGTAATAGGAGTCGGAGTTGCCGTCTTCATTTTGCAAGTTCCCCTCCTTCTTACCATTGCGTACGTGCTGTTCATTCCACTGACAGTGGCAATGATGACTTTTCTTTTTATAGTGTTTTATCCGATGCAGAAAGGCGGCTCTAGAAAGAAAAGCATAGAATCAAACCTCCCATTCGTCCTGACTCACATGGGCGCGATTGCCGAATCAGGAGTCCCGCCGTACGTGATTTTCCGCCTCATAAGCGAGTTCAGCGAATACGGCGAGCTTGCAAAGGAAATGGGCAAGATCGTAAGAAACATCGAGCAGTTCGGCATCGATCCGTTGACTGCGGTGAAGGAAGTCGCAAACAAAACTCCGTCTGATTCTTTCCGCGAAGTCCTGCTAGGCTTCGTCACGACCACAGAATCGGGCGGAAACGTGAAAGTCTTCCTCAAGAGCGCAGGACAGCAGGCTTTGTTCGAATGGAGAATACGACGCGAGCGCTTCCTCCAACAGCTTTCAGCATACGCTGAGTTCTACACAGGCCTTCTCATCGCAGCGCCGCTCTTCATCATCGCGCTTTTTTCGGTGCTCAACCAAATCCAGCCAACTATCTCGGGCCATAACATACTCGACCTTATGAAAGTCAGCATCTACCTGATAGTGCCGATACTGAACGGGGCGTTCCTGCTATTCCTGAGAGGAATTGAGGTGGAAATATGAGCCTGATATTGAGGTTGTGGTTGACGTCGCGAGATTAGATTGCGAGGTTAAAAAATGAAATTGAAGGACATAAAATTGCCGAAGTTTTCCAAGACTATAATGATAATCATCGTCTTGAGCGGGATTTTGTCAGTCATAATTGTCACTATAAATTTCCTGCTTTTCATCGACCAGCCGACAATATTTTCTTCAATAAACATCATTGCCGGACTGCTGTTCGTGCTGCCGATACTGATGAACTATTATCTTGACTACAGCAAGAAAAAAGAGATCGAGCAGCTGTTTCCGGTTTTCCTGCGTGATTTCGTCGAGTCTGTGCGGGGAGGAATGACGCTTCCGCAAGCCTTCCGTTCGCTGACAAGGAACGACTACAAGGCACTCACGCCTTTGGTGAAAAAAATCGCAGCACAACTCGACTGGGGAATTCCCGTAGACAAAGCACTGATGAGTTTTGCGAGAGGCAGCGGTTCAAAGTTCATCACGCGCATCATTTCGACAGTTATTGAAAGCCACAGATTCGGAGGAAACCTTGCCGAGACGTTCGAGGCGTTGGCAAACACAAGCTTGGAAGTCGAGAAGCTGAGGCAGGAGCGTGCGCTGTACCTGCATTCGCAGATGATAACAGGCTACATAATCTTTTTCGTCTTCCTTAGCGTCATCATCGGCCTCGGACGATTTCTCGTTCCAAGCCTTTCGGAAGTCTCTGCGGCGGGTCTCGGCACGGCAATAGGAGGAGGCTCTACGGCGGCTCTTGCACAGGAGTACAAAACCGTGTTCCGTAATTTGATCGTCATTCAGGGATTGTTCGCAGGCTTGGCAGTTGGAAAGATGGCAGAAGGAGCCACAATCGGCGGCGTGAAGCACAGCCTGTTCATGATGATAGTTGGAATAATAGTCTTCACTCTTGTTGGTTGAATTTTTTGCTAATAAATAAAAAATAAATTCTTAAAATGAAAAATTTTAGCAAGCAAATTTAGCAAGCTTTTGAAATTTCGTTCTTGGAAGAAGAAACCTCGTCAGAAACCCTCGTCGTGGTGCAGTTGGTGGTTATGCGGATGATGTCGTGGTTTGAGCCGCCGAGTGAGATGTTGAATGCGAACTTGTCAGCAGGAATCATTGTGAGGTTGCCGCAGCAGCTCGTGAGGTTGAAGAGAGAGCCTCCCCTGTTTTCGAAATATCTCACCTCTCGCGAGGCGTTTGTATAAAGAATCGTCATGGTGATGTTGCCAATCCCGATGCTGCCAGTGTTACTGAACGCCCCGGTCAGATAGTTGTTCGTCGAACAGAACTTCACGTCTGAAAATTGTATGCCTCCTGTTCCGCACACGATCTGCGTCTCAGACTCCTTTCCCACGATGTCGGTCTGTGTCTGCGTGAACTGAGTCAGCCAGACGCTGATGATGCCTCCGACTGCAATTGTAAAAGCGATCAAAAGAACTGTTGCAATGAGAGGAGAAACTCCTTTCATCTTCACTTCTTTGCCTTTAACTCCTGCGTGCATAACGTGCATATAATCAACTTGGTGTTTATTAATATTATTCTTAACTGTTTTGGCCTAGACTTTCTCGCAACTTACCTCTTTCTTTATTTCGGGACAAAATGCAGTGCCAACGACAACTTTTGTGAAATTGCCGTCGGGATATGAGACGGAATATGCCTTGAACTGGCCGGAAGGAACTGATTCGTTAAGAGTTACCTGACTCTGAGGCAAGCCTGCGGCGTCGAAAACAGTGACTGTCGGGCTTTTTATGTCGACCGCGCGGAAGTTATCGACGATCAAAACTATTGCATTGTTCGTACTGTCGTAACGGCATGTGGCGATGCGGAAATCTATGAACTGGCATTCCTGCTGGGTCTTGTTTACCTCAGGCAGACTAGTACGGACGAAGCTCGAAGCCCAGTAGGCGAGGATTCCTGCGATGCTCATCGTGGCCGCGATTAGGAGAACTGCCGCGACGAGAGGGGAGACCGCCTTCAGCGCGCGCCTCCTTTGCTGACTTTTAAGCATACATAAAATTTCGATTTTTGCTAATAAATATATTCTATAGCCGAACCAAATGTTATTTGATGCGCGTATGCGATTGAAAGGCCAAGGAGAAATAATTCAGTACACAATTACGATTCTTCTTGGAGTAATAGTAATGGTAGGGGTTTCACTCATAATTTTCAACCTTTACGACCGCTCGATCAGGGCTGACATCGAGAAAAGCTTGAACCAGGTAGCCGGACAGACAGTTGACCGCATCTTGAAGCTATACGAGGTGGGAAAAAATTCCAAGATCGAGCCGACAGGCAACGCCAGCGTTCTCATCGCGACTGACGACCTTCGTCTGCCTGACACGGTTTCGAACAAGAATTACGAAATAGTTGTTATCATCGCAAACCCCCTCTGGGCGAACATTCTCAACGTGACAATCAACAACCAGTCTGTGATAAACATCATCAACTCTCCAAGCGCAAAGGTCATAGCGCGAAGTGTCAACGATCCGATAATTTCCGTGGAGCGCGATATTCCAAATATAGAGGCGACAGTCCAGGGCCGTGGCGATCCGACGAACAGCAAGCTCAGCTATTACCGCTACAGGCTCAACGGGACGATATACGATAAAATCGTCTTCGGCGACGGAACAATTCTCATCGACATCTCGAAAATAAAATGAAAGTTGAAAGTTGATATGGAAAAAATTAAAAAGTGGAAGAAAATAGTGGAGGTTAAGCTTAGAAATGGCTTCGCAAATTGATTTTGTAATCGCGACCGCCATCTTCCTCATTTTCCTCAGCGTGATGATCAACTTCCTTTTCGACTTCCTAACGAATTACTACAGCATCACGACACTCACAGAGCTTCGGGTCTCGGCATCAAACGCATACAACGCCCTTTTCAATTCAAAAGGTCTGCCGACTGACTGGTGGAACAGGACGAACGTGCTGGTGAAGATTGGGCTGATAAACGACATCTACCGCCGGCCGATACGAGTGCAGGAGACGAGCGGCGGCACGCAGAGCAACATAACCGTCAACGCGACAGTCCTTCTCGACGAGACGTGCGACAGCAAGGCATACAACTCGACAATCCGCCTGTTCGATTTCAACGGAACAGAAGTCAACATGGCTGTTTACAACCACACGTACTGCTCCGGAGCGTACGTCAAGCAGGCAAACATCGTTTTCAACCTCACTCTCCGCGCCAGCGAAACTCAATTTTTCAGCCTGTATTATTCGCCCGAGACTTCCATCACTCCTTCAAACGCCACGCTCGGCTTCGTTTCTTCGGCAGCCAACGCAGTGGCCACTGTTTTTCCAGAAGAGAAATTCCAGACAGTTTCAATCGACCGCCTCAAGACGCTGAGAAACCTCACTTATGATCAGTTCATACAAACTCTCGCGGAAAATCGAAACTTCAACCTGGAAATTACTGAAAAGTAAATGAAGTATAGATCAAACAGATGAAAGTGAAAGCAATGTTGAGAACTCTTGAAGCGGTCATCGGCATTCTGATAATAGCTACAGTCTTCGTAAACCTTTTCCAGAAAACAGGGCCGCTGCCTGATTTCGAAACGGTAAACTGGAAGCTCATCGGATTCAACGCCCTGAGAACGCTTGACTCGAATCTCGGACTGAGACAGGAAGTCCTGACAGGCAATACGAGCGCTATAGAAGGAAGGCTTTCGCAGTTCATGCCTGCCACGGCAAATTACACCGTGAAGATTTGCGACGTCAGTTGCGCATCGCCCGGAATTTCAACAAGCGGAATTGGGATAGTTTCAGTCAGCTATCTCGTCGCAGGCTATCGCGACAGTTTCGCGCCTCGCCAGGTAGTTTTGTATTTGTGGCCAAAGTCGTCGTAACGGATGAACGAAGTTAGAAGTGAGAAATGAAAAAGAAATGAGAGAAGTGAAAAAATGAAAGGCCAGATATTTTTAATCATAGCAATTCTTTTTGTATTGTTTCTCGTGATTCTTCGCAGCGGCCTCAACCTTCAGCAAATTCTGGAGAACCAGCGCGCGCTGGAGGAAAATCTTGACAGGCTCGAGTTCGACAACATACGCACAGAATTCGACAACGCACTTCTCGTCAGCTTCAACAGCACGGTCAACATGACCAACAACACAATCAACTTCACCCGCTACGTCCAGCAAGTTGAGCAGTCGAAAGGCCTGAACTTCAAGGCTTTCGCCATCCAGACGGCGTTCAACAACACGACAGCCTCGACAGACATGACCCTCAACGTCACGCTCCTCAACCTCGTCGGCGACCAGATATCATTTATCAACCTGACATTCACAAACGCGACCCCGGCAGCGCAGAAAACTTTTACCAACATCGCCGACAACGCAACGCTCTACACCTTTTTCAACTTCAACGCAGCCGCCGCGACGAACTACACCCTCTACGTTTTCTGGAACACGTCTGCACGTAACGAGACTGACAGCTTCATCGTTCCTGTAGAAATCATGAAGAGCAAATACGTCGGATATTTCGACATCGAGCTGATAGGCAAACGCACAAACCACCGCGACAAATTTGTTCACACATTTACGATAAGGCAGCCTTGAAGTTTTGCATTATTTACCACCATGAGTGGTGCTAAAATTTAATAAAAAGTTTTTCCTCAACAAACAATCATGCAGAGGAAAAATTTGCTCCTCATTGTCAGCATCGTTTCGACAATCGTTGGCATATCGCTGATTTATTTCGCAGCCACTAGGGTTGAGAGCGCGCAGCTTGCAGTGGGCGAAATTACTTCTGAAATGGTTGGTAGGAGCGTCACGACGACTGGATACGTCAGCTCCCGTTCAGCCCATCCGGACGGCCATATCTTTCTCACTCTTTCCGACGAAGACAAGAACAGGATTTCCGTCCCTCTTTTCGCGGGGTTTGTCGCCGAGCTGAGAAAAAATCATTTCAACATCAATTCAATCCAGAAAGGAACTTATCTTCAGATCAGCGGCCTCGTCGACGAGTACAAAGGGCAGCTGCAGATCGTGCCGAGGAAAATTTCCGACATAAAATTCCTGAGTGGCGACTGAGGCGATTGAATTGCCGCTTGATTTGGTGCTCGAGCTGCTGATTTTCACTCTTGCAGGAGTGGCGGTCGGGACTTTTGCCGGAATAATTCCTGGGCTGCACATCAACAACCTGCTTCCTGCCATTCTCCCTCTCGCCGCTGTCATCGACCCTTTTAACGTCGCAATCCTTATCTCGTCAATCGCGATAACGCAGAACTTCGTCTCGTACGTCACGTCGATTTTCGTGGGCGCGCCTGACGAGGACACCGCGCTGACCGTGCTGCCTGGCCACAGACTGCTCATGGAAGGCCGAGGCTTCGAGGCGATAAAACTGACTGCTGTCTCCGGTCTCGCAACCCTTTTCATCTCCATCGCACTGTTGTTCCTGCTTGCCGACTCGTTCGGGCAGATTTACGACATGACACGTCCTTTCGTTCAATACATCATCGGCGGAATAGCGCTGGGAATGATTCTGCTTGAACGACGCCTGAAGAAAATTCTCTTCGCTGCAATCGTTTTCCTCGTCGCTGGATTTTTCGGAATTCTGATTTTGAATTCTCCTCTTCTGCCAAAAGGAAACGTGCTCTTTCCTGCGCTCAGCGGCCTGTTCGGACTGAGCACGATGATGATAAGCATAACGCAAAAGTCACAAATCCCTCCTCAGAGTTTCGACGAAGATCTGAAAATCGGCAAACTGCAGATGACAAAATCCGTCTTGCTCGGCACGCTGGCTGGTCTGATCGTTGGCCTCCTCCCAGCAATCGGCGTGTCTCAGGCAGCAATCCTCGTCAACTTCAACCTTGCAGACGCCCGCGGCTTCCTAGCAACGACGAGCAGCATAAACATCTCGAACGAGATTTTCTCGCTGATGAGCCTCTTCGTCGTAGGCAACCCGCGCAGCGGCTCGAGCGTGGCAATCCAGCAGCTCCTGCCGACGCTGACTCAAAACGACCTGCTAATTTTCCTCGGCAGCATCTTCATCTCGGCCGCCCTCTCGGCGCTCATCACTCTTTGGCTCGGCAAAAAAATTCCGCATTACCTGCAGAAAATCAACTACACACATCTGTCAACAGCCGTCATCTTGCTCCTCACTGCCATGGTGCTCCTGCTCACCGGTGTGGTCGGAGTGCTGATACTTTTCACTTCAGTCTCAATCGGCCTTCTCTGCAACTTTCTCGGCGTCAAGAGAAGCCACTGCATGGGAGTTTTATTGATTCCCTCAATCCTGTTTTTTGCTGGTTTAAATCCTTTTGTCATAACAATATTGGGAATTTAGACTTGAGGTGAATTGATGAATAAACTTCCATTTTACAAGCAACAAACTCCCTTCACATGTTCTCTTGCATGTCTAAGAATGGTTTTAGAAGTTGTAGGCAGAAGATTTACAGAATTTGAATTGTCAAAAATAGTCACCTTCAAACCTTTGGAAGGTTTTTCACCAAAAATGATGAAAGAACTTTGTGAAATAGTTAATTTTGATTATGAATATCATTTCAATTCATCAGTAGAAAAAATAAATCAAAGCATTCGAGCAGGTTTTTACCCGATAGTTTTAGTAAATCCTAGTATTCTGTACAATCTGCCAGAAGAGGAACATGGACATTACATAGTAATAAAAGATATTACTGAAGCAAACATAATTATCAATGACCCTGATCAACAATATGGAGGAAAATATAAAAAGATAGATTTGAAAACTTTTATTGAGGCATGGGAGAAAATGCGCAAGTTGATTTTTGTTATAAAAGGTGAGAAAAAATGATTGATAGGGAAAAGGCGTATGAAATTGCTGATATGTATTTGATAGAATATGTTGGCAACTTGGTTGGTCCAGGTGAGCCAGTTTTTGACAGTAAATTAAACGTTTGGATTATTCCTATATTTCATATGTCAAAAGTAGCAAAATTTCCTTTAGGTAAAATGGTTTTAGATTCAGAAGGTAAGATTCTTTACGTTCCTACAGAAGAAGAGTTAGAAGAAATAGGAAAAAGAAAGTTTCCACAAAAAATTGAATTAAAGACTTAAGAAATACTCTGAACCCCATTTCTTTAATAATTAAAATGCTTGGAATTTAATTTGTAATATTGGTTGTAGCGTTATGTCGATAGACAAGAAAGCCTTGATGAGGAATTTCCAGAAAACTCCTGACCGCTATTGGCGCGTGAAGCTTTTCGAAGAGGAAGGCTGGCAGCGAAAGAAGTGCAAGCATTGCGGAAAATTTTTCTGGACGCTCGACAAAAATCAGGAGATATGCAACGACGCGAGCTGCAGGACGTACGACTTTATCGGAAGGCCGCCGACGAAGAAACGAATGGATTATTTCGAAGTATGGAAAAACATCGAGAAATTTTTCAACAAGAACAAGCACAAAACCATCCCGACTTTTCCCGTCGTATGCCGCTGGTTCCCTCTCTACTTCACAATCGCAGGCATTGTCGATTTTTACCGCCTCAACGACAGCGAACTGACGTTCGAGTTTCCTCCCGGGACAAATCCTAGCATCGTCAATCAGACATGCCTTCGCTACAACGATATTCCCAACGTCGGTGTGAACAGCAAAAGCTTCACTTGTTTCGGCATGATCAACCAGCAAAGCCTCTACGACGCGAAAAAGAGGACTGGTTACTGGAAGGACAGGGCGATTGAACTCGACTACGAGATGCTGAGGAAAGTTTTTGGAATTCGCGCAGATAAAATAAACTGGATTGAGGACGCGTGGGTCGGACCGAACGCGTTCGGGACCTGCCTTGAGTTCCACGTCCAAGGCCTGGAGCTCGGCAATGCAGTTTTCACTGAGTTCGACGGCACGCCCGAGTCGTATCGCGAGATGGAGAAAAAGGTGATTGACGTCGGTATCGGCTGGGACAGAATGACGTGGATAAGCAGCGGGACTCCGACGATTTACGACTGCGTTTTCGGGGACGTCGCGAAGAGGTTGATGAAGGAAAGCAAAATCGATTACGACAAAGAATTTTTCGCGCGCTACTCGAGGTTTGCCGGAAGCCTGAACGTGGACGAGGTTGCTGACATGCGGCTCGCACGCATTTGGGTCGCGAACCAGCTGAAGACGACTGTGGAGGAAATTGAGAAGAACGTCGCAGCAATCGAGGCGCTGTACGCAGTGGCCGACCACACGAAAAATCTTGCCTTTGCTATTGCCGACGGGGGAGTGCCGAGCAACACGGGAGGGGGGTACAACCTGCGAGTCGTTCTCCGACGCTCTCTGGCTTTCATCGACAAGTACAAGTGGAAGTTCGGGGTGATGGACGTCGTCGACTGGCACATCGATTACCTGAAGAAAATGTTTCCTCATTTGAAAGCGCGGCGAGAGGAGATAGAAAAAATTTTGAAAATCGAAGAGCAGAGATACAGGCAGACGAAAGACCGCATCGGCCGCATCGTGGAATCGATAAAGAAGGAAAACAAACAGGTGAATGAGGAAGAGCTTATACATTTCTACGACACGGAGGGAATCACGCCAGAGCAATTTGCTGAAGCAGGATTGCAGATAGAAATTCCTGCAAGATTTTATTCGCGCGTGACAGAACGGCATGTGCTGGGAAAGACAGAGCAAGAAAAACTTACAATCGATGTTAGCAATTATCCGAAGACCGAACTTTTATTTTACAAAAACCAGAACCTGACGACATTCCGTGCGAACGTGCTGAAAGTTTTCGGTGGAGAGTGGGTCATACTCGACAAGACGGCGTTCTATCCGACAGGCGGAGGCCAGCTTCATGACACCGGGACGATAGACGGCATGCCCGTGACCGACGTGCAGAAAATAAAAGGAGTTGTGCTGCATAAAGTCGCGAACGAAATCGAAGAGGGTGGAGAAGTCGACTGCAAAATCAATCGCGAGAGACGGGAAAAAATCACGCGACACCACACTGCGACGCACATAATGATTGCCGCGTCAAGAAAAATTTTGGGTCAGCATGTCTGGCAGAGCGGAAGCGAGAAGACAGAAGAAAAAGCAAGACTGGACATTGCTCATTACGACACATTGACAGAAGAGCAGATAGAAAGAATTGAAGAAGAGGCGAACAGAATCGTTGCGAGAAATTTGCCGGTGAAAGTCGAGTGGCTGCCCAGAAGCAAAGCCGAAAAAAGATATGGGTTCAAGATTTACCAGGGCGGCGTTATTCCGCAGGAGACGCTCCGCATCGTGTCGATAGGAAACATAGACCACGAAGCTGACGGAGGGACGCAGGTCGAAAGGACGGGAGATGTCGGAAACATTTTGCTGCTGAGAAGCAAACGCATTGCCGACGGTACGGTGAGGCTGGAATATGTTGCTGGAGATGTTGCGGTCGAGTTGCTGAAGGAAAAGGAGAAATTGCTGAAGGAAGCTGCCGGGAAGCTGAAAGTGAGGAAGGAGAGCGATTTGCCGAACGCGGTGGCCGAATTGTTT
>Ga0209542_10017242_pt1 | contig 11865 bp, 14 predicted proteins | sample RifCSPhighO2_01_FD_184028 | JGI IMG/M metagenome (GOLD analysis project Ga0209542, IMG submission 184028) | Soil microbial communities from Rifle, Colorado - Rifle CSP2_plank highO2_0.1 (SPAdes) (version 2) | ecosystem: Environmental > Terrestrial > Deep subsurface > Rock core/Sediment ...
GGGCTCCAAAAGAGCTCATTGAGCGCGCAGACCTTGTTACCGAGATGAACCAGGTAAAGCATTATTTTGAGCAGGGCGTTAATGCGAGGCGCGGAATAGAATATTAATAGAAATCTTTAAATCATTTCCCAGAGTTTTGCGCATGCATGAAGCCGAAAAAGTATCAAGCCAGGGTAATCAGCATTGTCAATTACGGCAAAAGGAGCTCCCTTTACAGGCTTTCCGTCAGCAATGAATTTTCATTTGAGCCGGGACAGTTCGTGATGGTGATATTGAAGGACAAAGAGGGCAAAGAAGCAAGGAGGGCATATTCAATTGCATCATCGCCGAATGAGAAAGGGCATATTGAGCTGCTGGTTACCAGAATAGAGGGCGGAATTGCATCAGAATTCTTCAAGAGGCTAAAGGCGGGAGATTCGTTCGAGATTCTTGGGCCGATGGGGGTTTTCAAGATTCGCGAAAAGCTGTCAGACCCGACTTATTTTGTTGCCACCGGCTGCGGAATTGCGCCGTTCATTTCAATGATAAGGTCTTTATTGGAGAAAGGGGTAAAATCAAGAATTATCCTGCTTTACGGATTCAGGCACGAAGTGGATTACCTGTGCAAAGAGTATGTTGAAGGCATGCTGGAAAACTATCCGAACTTCAGCGTAATATCTGTAATGTCGCAGCCGAAAGGGAAATGGAAAGGTTATGTTGGCAGGGTAACCTCATTTATAGACATTGCCATTGAGCCAAAAGAAGACACGCAAGTCTACATCTGCGGGCAAAAGGAGATGATTGGCGTGGTTGCAGAAGAGCTCATGAAACGCGGAGCCAAGAAGGAGAATATAATTTTTGAGAGATGGTTTTAGGCATCCCTCCAGTGGGGATTGAATTTTTTCAGCAGCTGCTTTTTCTCCTCCTCGCTTAAGAGGCCTGAAAATCCGAGATGCCCGTGCTTTTTGAAAATGTCAATGTCCTGGTTAAATTTTTTAAGGGCAACCTGCGAAAGAACCCTTACGAGCGGAGAAGACTTAATCGCAATATCAGCCGGGTCGTAAATTACCTCTACAGATTTTTGCTTCCTGCTGTATTCAAGAATAAAGCCCGTATCTGACTCCTGAGAGGAGTATGACAGGTAGATTTTTTCCTTTACCTTGCCGAGCAGGTTTTCGCTTTCCTCCTCTTTTGAGATTTCAACCTCATCAAAAGTGCCGATGCCAAGCGACTTTAAGCCGGGAATTGAGGCTGCATGGCCCTTGAAGATTTCCATGACATCATTGCCCTTCAAAAATATCCTGAGGCTGCACCTGTCGACGGAGCATGAGAATGCTAGCTTTGTTGTGCCGTATTTCCTGTTGAACTCCCCAAGTATCCCCAAAAATTTCTTCATCCCTTTGTCTACCGTTTTTGCATCGTGAAGGAACTTGTTCAGCGATGCGGCATTCTCGACTATTTCGAGCAGTTCGCGGTGAAATGCAGTTATGCTTTTCTGCATATTTTTACTGCATCGGGCCGGCTATATAAATGTTCCGCACATCATTTTCTTGACGACAAAAAATGCAAATATCGTCGAGAAAGCGAAAGTTTTATATACTTCCGGATTTATTGACGAGAGATAAGACGCAGAGTCTAAAAAGGAGGTTTTCAAATGGCAGAAAAAGTTGCAAAAGCAGGTGTGAAGAAGGAAAAGGGGTATCTCTACTTTGTTGACAAGGCAGGAGACGTCTCAAGAGCTAGGATGGCAAGAGGCGGAAAGAAGGGCGGCAAAGCAGAGAAGGTCAAAAAGGTAGGCGTTAAGAAGAAGTCAGGGTACCTCTACTTTATCGACAAGAAAGGCGATATCTCCGCTGCTAAAATGGCACGAGGAGGAAAAAGAAAGAGGAGGTAATTACCTCTTTTTCTTTTTATTTATTATCAAGATTATCGGGATTAAACCCAATATTATCACCAAGAAGGGTATAACCGAATCCACTTTTTCTATCACGGGGATTACAGACATTCCGGTTACCTCATTGCCTGCCACAATTATCTTTCCCTGAATTGAGGGCTGTATCGAGTCAAAGATGTAATAAGTTCCTGGATTTGTGAAGGTAAATGTGAAGCTCTCTTCAGGACCCATTCTTGGCCCGATTAGTAGCTTCCTTTTCTCATTTATTTTGTATGCCCTATTATCTTTGTTAATCCATGTGACTGTGGTTCCCGGGGCTATTGTAAGCGTGGCTGGCTCATACTTGCCCCCCTTTATCAATATGGTAACTGATGCTTCTTCTTCCTCTAGAGATATATTTTCCGGCGGGATTGGGATGTTTTCAGGCGGAACTGCTTCTATCGGCGCTTCTGGTTCTTCAGGGGCGGCTGGAACTGCTGGAATTTGCTCCTTTGCCTTGCAGCCAAGAAAAATAAGAGAGATGACTGCAAGCACCAGAAAGTAGAACATCGCTTTGCTCATAGCTATTCACCAAGCAATGGGTTATAAATAACTTTCGAATTAAAGAAAAAAAGAAGAATAGGCTACCCTATTCAACTGTAACCTTAAGCTTCTTTCCGAATACAACGTCAAGCACTTCGTATGTGCCGGCCTCAGAGAATGTTCTCTCATAGGTATCGCCCGGCTTTAGCAAAGGACTTGTGATGTCGCTTCCTATCTGGCTGATCTTGTGGTTTGATTTGTCCATTACCTTAAACGTAACAGTCCCTCCAACTGCGATTTTAACATCGCTTGGCTCAAAGCCACCCCTTCCCAAAACCTGAACATCTGCACCAGATGGAGTAACAGGCTGCACAACCGGCGGCTGAACGGGCTCGACTATTGGCTGCTCTGGCTGAACCGGCGCAACAGGCTCTACCGGCTGCGGCTTTGCACATGCTGCCACGAACAGAAGCACCATCGTTAACAATATTGCGTGAATAATTTTCATATTATGCACCTCGCTAATTTACAGCTTAATTGTAGTGTTTCTTTAAATATTTTTCTATGGAATCACCTATTTTGCACCATTTATCATTATCAGTCGGTAATTATATTATTAAACACAACAATGCTTAAATACCAGCTAAGACATTTTTTAACCAGCACTTGCAGGGTGGTATCATACAGCGACAAAGAGGTGTTTTGATGAAGAATACTGTTTTCTTGATAGCAGTTATCATGGTCTTATTGCTAAGCTCATGCACATTGCAGAAAAATAAAGCCAAGGAATCCGTAACGTATGTTCCGATAGAGGAAATAAAAATAGAAGAGGCGAAGGCCAAACTGAACAAATCAGAAGCCATTGTTGTGATAGTAAATGAAACCCGGCTGGTGCAGATTCAGCCTGAAGCCTCTGATCCGGACAAAGACCAGCTTGCGTTCGCATACAGCTTCCCGCTGGACAAGGACGGCAAATGGCAGACAACATACGGAGACGCGGGAGAATACACTGTAACGCTGACTGCATCTGACGGAGAGCTTTCCGTATCAAAAGACATCCTGATAATAGTAAACAAGAAAGAAGAGGCTCCGCAGATAGATGCATTTGCGCCGGATGAAAAAACCGTGAAGGCTCAGGAAAACGCCATGCTGCCATTTGCAGTAAATGCCTCTGACCTTAACAAAGACTCATTGTCATTTGAGTGGAAGCTGGATGGCCAGAGTGTTTCAAAGAAAGACTCTTTTGTTTACAACATTTCATTTGACGATGCGGGCTCGCATACTGTAAAGCTTGCAATATCCGATGGCGTGCTCGAAACGGACTTCCTTTGGTCAGTTACTGTCGAGAATGTAAACAGGAAGGCAATAATTGAGCCAATAAAAGATATCAGGATAAAGGAGACAGAAAAAGTTTCAATTAATGCCATGGCTTCGGACCCGGATGATGACACATTGTCAATAACCATAGGCGAGCCTGTTGGAGATGACGGCGTGTGGGAAACAACTTACGATGATGCGGGCGATTACACCGTCAAGGTTACAGCCTCGGACGGCGTTGACCAGGTAAGCCAGGATGTAAAGGTTTCCGTTGAAAACGTAAACAGGGCACCGGTAATCTTGGGCGTCAAGCAGGAATAATCATTTCTCACGATGAAAGGGATAAGTTCGATAATGATTTTGATAGTTTTGCTGTCCACGCTTTCGTATGCGCTGACAACAATCACCGTGAAGGAAACCGAGACTGCAAAGGTAAGCCTTGCAATCTTCGACCCCGACAATGATTCCTTGGCGATAACATATGAAAAGCCGCTGGATGAAAATGGCGAATGGAAGACTGATTACGGAGATACGGGAAATTACCGCGCAAAGGTAATTGTTTCAGACGGCAAAGACACAACCGAGGAAGAATTGCTGATAGTGGTTGAAAAGAAAGAGGAAAAGCCATTCATCGAGGCCTTTTCGCCGGAGCAGGATTCAGTTATATTAAGCGAAGGCGATTCTGTTGAATTTTCATTAGTTGCAAAGGACATCGACAAGGACGCTCTTTACTACAAGTGGGAGCTTGACGGCAGGTTGGTTGGGGAAGAGAATTCTTATGCATTCTCGCCGGGGTATAATGAAAGCGGGCTGTACGCCCTCAATGTAGAGGTGACAGACGGCAAGACTGTTCTTTCCAAGGGCTGGCTTGTGAAGGTTGACGATACAGACAGGAAGCCTGAATTCAGGGAGATACAGGACGTGGCCATGAACGAAGGGCAGAAGGTTACAATCAACCTGGAGGTTTTTGACCCCGATGGAGACCTTGTTGATATAACCGGCACTTTTCCCGAAGGGGGCAATCTTGAGGGCAATGTTTTCACATGGGTGCCGAGCTACGATGCAGTCAAAAAATCTGACTTTAAGGAGAACATACTGAACAAGCTCCATTTGCTCGAGAAGGATTTCCTTATAACATTCAAGGCAATGAGCAACAACCTTTCTGCTGAAAGGTTCTTCAAAATCACTGTAAGAGACCAAAACAGAAAGCCGACGATTGAAGACAGCGGGCTTAGGAATTTTACGGAAGGCGACCTCATAGGAATAAATCCGAATGTGCAGGATTTGGATGGGGATTACCTAACGACAACATTCTCTGGATGGATGCAGGGCAACGAATACCAGAGCAGGGCAGGAGACGCAGGCGAGCATTTTGTTATTGTAAAGGCCTCTGACGGATTTTCTGAATCCGAGAAGGAGTTTAAGATTACAGTTGCAGAAAAGGAAAAGGAGCAGTTTCTAGGCGAGCCAAGAGGGGGCATGTATAATGAGGGTGAGCACATCAAAATACCGCTTGATGCTTCGGTTTCCATTCTTTCGGGGCCCGGGGGGGCAGTCATAAGAGATGGCTACTTTGAATGGACCCCCGATTATGATGTTGCGCAGAACGGGGAGAAAAAGATTGTCAATGCAACATTAATGGCTGGCAAAGCTTCCAGGGAATTAAAAATGATAATCAGGGATGCAAACAGAAAGCCGTTATTGTCTGAAGCTGCGCCAAGCAGCATCGTAAGCGCATACGTTGGCGAGCCTGTTAATTTTTCTGTGAACGCCTACGATCCTGACGGAGATTCGCTCCGCTATTTCTGGGATTTTGGAATTCTTGAGTCATACGAGGCAACTCAGATTCACCAAAGAACATTCACAAGCGAGGGGCTTAAGACTGTTAAGGTCACAATAAGCGACGGCAGAGACGAAGTGAAGCATGAATGGAAGGTTAATGTTGTTAAAAAGGTAGAGCCTGTTTCACCAAGCCAGCTTAAATATCAGAAATTTGTGGTTAAGGGCTAGAAAGATATATAAATTTAGAGAGCATAACGCATTTATGCCAACCAAGATTTCATCAAATTTTTCTGAGCCGGCTTTGGCCCTGGCATTTGACACCCTGAAAATGGGCAAGCAGGCATTGATATTTGCCAATACCAAGCGCTCCGCAGAAAAAACTGCTGAAGAGATAGCAAAGCAGATTGTGGATGGGAATGAGAATCTGCTGAAGATTGCCATGGAAGCAAAGGGTTCTTTAAGCACCCCAACAAGGCAGTGCGAGAGGCTTTCTTATTGCCTTAGAAAAGGTATTGCATTTCACCATGCTGGGCTTACGCAAAAACAGAAGGAGATTGTGGAGGATAATTTCAGGAAGGGGGTTTTAAAAATAATCTGCTGCACCCCCACATTGGCTTATGGCGTTGATTTGCCTGCTTTCAGGGTTATAATAAAAGACCTTAAGAGGTTTGGAAGGCATGGACTTGCATGGATTCCGGTTTTGGAATACCTTCAGCAAGCAGGGAGGGCTGGGCGTCCAAAGTATGACAGCTTAGGGCAGGCGATTGCAATTGCACAAAGTGACGGCGAGAGGGACAAGATTTATGAGATGTACATCAAGGGAGAGCCTGAGGAGATACACTCAAAGCTTGCCGTTGAGCCTGCATTGAGGATGTATGTGCTTTCGCTAATTGCAACCGGAATAGTTTCCTCAAGAGAGGAAATTTCGGATTTTTTTGAAAAGACCTTTTGGGCGCACCAGTATCAGGACCCACGCAGGTTAGATAACATAATAGAGAAGATTTTGTACATGCTTGAGGAATGGGAGTTCCTCAGGGAAAGCAATGGCATTTACACTGCAACGCCTATAGGGAGAAGGATTTCAGAGCTTTACATAGACCCTTACACGGCTTATTATTTAGTTGAATGCCTGCGAAGGGGGGCAAGCAAGACGGTGAATATTTTTTCTGTAATGCACATGATTTCCAGCACCTTGGAAATGAGGCCCCGGGTAAAGGCAAAGATGAAGGATATTGAAGATTTGCAGCACGAGGTTGCAGCTAACCATGATAGCTTGCTGGCTGAAGAGCCCCCAATGTTTGAGGCTGAGTATGACGATTTCCTGGATTCTGTAAAGACTGCGATGATGTTCACGCGATGGGCTGAGGAGGATACCGAGGAGATTTTGCTCGAGAATTTTAATGTGCGCCCAGGGGAGCTTCAGGTGAAGCTTGACATGGCAGACTGGCTCTTATACGCTTCCCATGACTTATGCACGTTATTGCATTTTCCGTCAATGAGGCGGGAGATTTCCAAGGCGAGGTTCAGGGTAAAGTACGGCATAAAGGAAGAGCTTCTGCCGTTGGTGAGGCTTGACCAGGTTGGAAGGGTGCGGGCAAGGAAATTATATTCAAATGGGATTAAGGATTTAGGGGATGTAAAAAAGGCAGATATTGCACTTTTATCAAGACTGCTTGGAAAGAATATCGCAGCTTTGGTAAAGAAACAGGTTGGCCAGGATATGGAAAAGATAAAACCGGAGGCGCAACATGGGGAAGCTGGTTTTGGGGCTCCTTTACAGAGATGGAGTTAAATTGGAGAGGGCTATAGCTGCACTGAAAAAAGAGTTTGGGGATGTTGAAGCCGAAAGTTTGGCCTATGATTTTAATTTTACGGACTACTACGAGAGGGAAATGGGAAAGAATCTAATGAAGAAATTTGTGATATTCGGAAACGATGTGGCGGAGAACGAATTGGGCAAAATTAAGATATTCACAAATCTCCTTGAAGACGGGTTAAGGATTGATGGCAACAGGACTGTAAACATAGACCCCGGAATCCTGTCAAGAGCTGGATTGGTGCTTGCCTCGAACAAGGAGAAATCCTACAAGCAGAAGATTGCGGAGGGGATTTTCGCGCACAGGGTGTATTCATTTTCAGATAAAGGAGCCGAGACTTATTTCCATACCTTCCCTGATTTTAGGCAAAAGGATTTAATGGACTGGTTCTTTCGCCTTCGTTGAGCCCCTTTGGTCTAGCCTGGATATGATCTGAGCTTGCGGCGGCGGAAATCTCGAAGGTGAGGTTTGCGATGCAAACAGCTTAGGACTCGGGTTCGAATCCCGAAGGGGGCATTTTTTTGAATCCGCTAAACTCTCTCGGTTTTCCACTCCTTCAGAGTCTGTCCCGTTGCTGTCTTAAAGGCCCGGTAAAAGGCGGCGACTGTGGAATAGCCTGCTTTTGAGGCTGCGTCGCGCGTGCTTTTTCCTTCCAGAACCCTCTTCTTTGCCACATTGATTCTGGCTGCAAGACGCTGCCCTGCATAGTTGGGAATCGGGGCTGTGGCATACAGCTTCTTCTTTGAGGGAAGGTAGATTCCATCCTTTTGTATGCTGTCAAAATTGCGGTAAAGAAAATCATAAATCTTTTTGGCATCGCTATGGAGGTAAGTTAACCTGCCGTCAAATGGTTTATCCCTCTCCACGCCTGCATGCCGCCTTAATGACTTATTGAGTCCTAAGAGAAAGTTTCTATTACCCCTCAGATAAATTGTGGTGCGGCCGTTTGAAACATGGATGTTTGCCCTTGCGTCAATAACCCCCCTGACGAAATCGTCTAGGTACTGCTCCGGCACATCGGGAAATCTCCTTTTGTTTCTTGGCCTGTCTAGGCCATAACTGGCAAGCCTTCCAATCAGATAATCACACCCCATTGCACCAAACCAGTAGCTTGATTTTTCCCTTGGGTCCTCTGACAGCGTGTGCCCGCTTTCAAGGGCGTCCATCACTATCCTCACCAAATCCCTATGCTGGGACCTGAAGCAGATAGCCCCATCTGAGCTGCTGTAGCATGATGTGGCAACCCCAATAACGTACCATTTTCTTGGCGATTCCTTGTCAAAGAAAAACTCATTTAGGTATTTGGTCATTCATGCAGGGAATGCAACATGAGTTAAAAATTTATCCCTTCTGCTCCCTGTAGAGTTTTTCAACCATGTCCAATGTGGAAACATCCTCTGCAGACCTTTCTTCACGCAATCTTACAACACGCGGGAATCTTAAGGCGTAGCCCGAGGTGTATGTTGGCGACTTCTGGATTTCTTCATAGGTAATCTCAACTACAACTTTTGGCTTTACAGTTACTTCCCTCCCTTTTTGGGATAATATAATGGGCTTGAGCAGCCGGGTTAACTGCGCAAATGAAACTCCTTCCTCTTCCTTTTCTTTTATTCCGGTCCCTACTTTCCCAACTTCAAGATAATTTCCCCCATCATCACGGCAGGCAAGGGTAAAAGAGCTTAGCCAGCTTGAGCGCTTTCCCTCGCCCCATTCTGCGCCGATTATTACAAGGTCAAGGGTTTCCATTGTCGGCTTTAGTTTTACCATGAAGCCAACTCTTGCTCCCGGTTGGTATGGAGCATCAAGCTTCTTTATCATTAACCCTTCATTGCCGTCTGACAATGATGATTTGTAGAATCTTTCTGCCTCTTTTTCTGAATCTGTAACCAGGCCCCTGGAAACAACAATCCTGCCTTTTAGCGGAGATATGATTTTCTCCAGAAGTTTTCTTCTTTTTTCAAACGGCACATTAAGACAGTTTTCATTGTTATAGGAGATTATATCAAAAACATTCAGCTCAACGGGGAATTTCCTTGACATCTCCTCAATGTTGTATTTTCTCCTGATGCGCTGGGAAATTGACTGGAAAGGCAGGTATTTTCCATTTTTGTCAATGCCGACTGCCTCCGAATCAAGTATGTAGGAATCCCCTTTTACATGCTTCCTAAGATATTCAACAACATCAGGAAACTGATTTGTCACATTTTCAAGCCTTCTTGTGTAGAGCGTAATGTTTTTTCCGGCTTTGTGGCACTGAATCCTGAAGCCATCATACTTGTATTCAAACATGCAGGGCTTTCCGCATCTTTCAAATCCTCCGTCAATATCTTTTACTTTAATTGCAAGCATCACCTTTAACGGCCTTCCAACTGAAAGGCCAACATTTTTCAGGCCGGAAATTCCTTTTGACTTTGCGATTTTTGCAACTTCCCCGAAATCATTTGTCATGTCATACGCGTGCTGGACAATACCTGAGATTTCATTGTATTTTTCCCTGTCTGTGATTTCGGTTTCTTCCAATCCTATTTCCTTTGCAAAATTGGACCAGATTATTGCATCCCTCATTGCGCCTGCACCAACCCCAACCCGCATTTCCTCAAGAATAGTCCTTATAATGTATCGCGCCTCTTTTGGGGTTGAAGAGCTTAGCAATTCTGTGATAAGCGATATTTTTCTTTCAACTGTCCCTTCCCCTGTCAGGCTGGCAAGTTTCTGTATGTTGTCAAACACCTTTGCGACTTTGAGCTCAGAATGTGATAAGGTAGACTGCTTCTTTTTTGCAATAAGGTTTTCTGCGACATTTCCCAGATCGCCCATCTTTCTCCATTCATTCTCAACTTTATCCGGTGAAATCCCTGTTGCCGAGCTTAGCGCCTTTACAACTATCTTTGAGGCAACGCCCAGCTTTGATTCATTCCAGTCAGGAAACACTTTCCCTTCAAGCAGAAGCACTACTCTTGGAGCTTCTTCAGCAGAGACCTTGCCCAGGAATTCTGCAATTATGGCGGTCTTCTGAAGCCTCTTTGTAGTTGCCTCAAGCTTTTCGTAAACTTCCACCAGCTTTTTGTATTCCATCCCAGCCCCTTTAATTGACGAATTATAAAAAACTTGCCTAATCTTAGAATATCAATATTTCTTTTTTTGGGATTTTCGCAATTAGGGGTGTTTTCTTACATTCCTTGATCTCATCTTGGATGTTAGTTAAATTCTTGTCATGTGCAACGACCTTATTCTCACAAACCACGACCCATTGCCCCACATACTTAGAGAAATCGATGTTATGAGGTAACACTTGGTTTACTGCCATAAACTGCCATTACTCATTCAAAATATATAAAACTAACGGTGATGTTCTCGAAATGTTTAAATACTTTCAATAAGGGCTATTGCCCAATATGGAATTCGCCGAATTGGTCCGAACGAGGCGCTCGATACGCAAATTTAAGCCAGAGGCTGTTGAATGGGGCAAGATTGTCGAGATTCTTAATGCTGGAAGGGTGGCTCCGAGCGCTGGAAACCTGCAAAACTGGAAGTTTGTTGTTGTTCAGGATGAGGTACAGCGCAAAAAGGTTGCAGATGCATGCGAGGAGCAGGAATGGATTTCAACTGCGCCTGCAATTATAGTTGTGCTTGGAGAGCCGGAGAAGGCTGAAAGGATGTATGGCTCGAGAGGAAAGTTTCTCTACACAATCCAAAATTGCGCTTCTGCAGCAATAAGCATGATTTATGCTGCGCATGACCAGGGATTAGGCGCATGCTGGGTTGGGGCGTATGATGAAGACAAGCTCAGGAGTGTTCTGGTGCTGCCTGAGAACATTTTTGTGCATGCCGTTATTCCGATAGGATACCCTGCAGAATCACCTGAATTGCAGCCTAAATCAAGGATTGAGCATGTTTCTTATTTCGAAAGATACTGGAACAGGAGAAGATTAGCTGCACCGCACGGGCAGTGGAGCAGGAACGTGATGAAATGGACAAAAGGGGCAAAGAAGGGCATCGAGGAGTTTGGGGCTAAGGTAGAGAGCCATGTGAAGAAGAAGGTTGGTGAGATGAGGGAGGGTGTCCTCAGGAAACGATAGAAAGGGTGAATTTCTAGACTAGGTAATCCGGCTGTATTGAGTCTTCACTGTCTTTTTTTGGAATCGGCCTATGGATGTAGCTTAAAAGTCTATTGTAAACCTCTCCTATTACCTCTTGCGGCTGCTTTTGAAGCCAGGTTAAGAATTCCTCCTGGCTTACAGGCTCTGATAGTGTAACAGCGTATCCCTCAGTATGGCGGCCTTTATAATACCTGCTAATGCCCCTTTCATCAATGCTATAAGAAGAACTATCTTTTAACGGTCCCGGGTGTAAATCTACACCCCCCTTAATGGGTACCAACTCCATTACTCTTGGAAGCAATTCAAGTACCCTCCTTTCCAAATTCCCTCCAAATTCAGAGTGTTGGATTCTTGCCATAGTAAATTATAACGTTTCTATGCTTATTAATCTTTACTTTTTTATCGTCTTATCATATAACACTCAATGCTCCCTTTAGTTTCAGCGCTGAACGTT
>Ga0209542_10017243_pt1 | contig 11865 bp, 13 predicted proteins | sample RifCSPhighO2_01_FD_184028 | JGI IMG/M metagenome (GOLD analysis project Ga0209542, IMG submission 184028) | Soil microbial communities from Rifle, Colorado - Rifle CSP2_plank highO2_0.1 (SPAdes) (version 2) | ecosystem: Environmental > Terrestrial > Deep subsurface > Rock core/Sediment ...
TGTATAAGAACGACTTCTGCTTTAGCTCCTCGCTGAGAAAGATGTTCTCCATGGTCTTCGCTATGAGCCACGCCGAGAGCATAAAGACGAACCCCCAGAAGGTCTTGACGAATATCATGTGCGCGTGGCTAATCTTCTCCTGCGAGCCCATCGCCGTGATGTAGAGGAACCCGGCGTAGGCGAAGCCGAGCGCCGCGATGGTCGCGCCCGCCATAATCCACCCCGTAATGGCGGTGCGCGCGAATGTAATCACATCATTGAACCCGCAGGGGTTGTCCACTTTGCCGTCGGGCTCCGGTGCGCCTATGTTCCCGCTCATGGTAGCGGTGACGGCCTTGGTTGTGGGGTCAACCGTCTCAACCCTTGTCTGCACATCCAAGGTGCCGCACGGCACATAGGCCTCTTCGTAGGTGGTCTCCCCCGCCGGAACTGGATTTATTCTCTGCGCAAAGACGCTTGCCGGCGTTACCAACATGAGTATAGCAAGAAGAACTGGAACAAGTAACTTGTAACAGGTAACTGGTAACAGGTAACTTGTAACTGGAACAGGACGGGCCTTTTTCCAATGCCAGTTACTTGTTCCCGTTACTTGTCCCAGTTCTTCTTTCATGTTCTCGTTACCTGTTACAGTTACAAGTTCCAGTTCTTCTCCCATGTTCCCGTTACTTGTTACGGTTACCTGTTCCAGTTCTTCTCGCATGTTCCCGTTACCTGTTACGGTTACCTGTTCCAGTTCTAACGAAGCGCTGCTTGGAGCTGCGAGTTGGCTCGCGAGAGCGCCTCGCCGCTTCGCTCCCTGCCGCTCGTTACCGATTCTACCATCCCCTTAAACGTCTCGCTCGTTATGCGCGGGTCGGGGTCCAGAAATCCGCGGGACCGCGCGGCCGAATCGTACATGACCGCGCCGAACGGGTCGGTTGGCTTGTTCGCGAGAAGCGCGCGTTCCACCGGCGGCAGGCCGTTCTGCGCATGGAGGCGACTCGCCGCCTGCGGGCTTGCGAGCGTATAGGCGACCTGCAGCGCCACGGCAGGGTTTCGTGAGGTGCGCAGAAGCGCGACACCCACGAGACGACCGTAAGTGATACCGACCGTCGCATTCCGCGGTCGCGGCAGCACGGCGACATCAAAGTTGAGGTTCGGATTCCCCTTCCGGAGCGCGGCGTACTCGCTCCCGAATCCGAAGTACACGGCGAGCTTGGACGAGAGAAAAGAGTTTGTGGAGAGCGGGAGCGAGCGGTTCCAGGAATAGACGGGCTTCAGCGGATTTGCGAACTCCGTGTAGAAATCAAGCACGGCGGATGCGCCCTGTCCCCCCAAAGATGCTCGGAATGCGCCAGTGGAGTCCGGCGCGAAGATGGGGTTCCCGCTCTGCAAAAAGAGGGCGGAGAGTAGTTCCTTGGCGAAGGCAATGTTGCGATATTCGCCAAGCGCGACCGCGCTTCGGGAGATGTTGCCGAGTTCGTCTTTGAGCGTGAGGTTGTTCGCGAGCGGCAGAAATTCGTCCCAGTACCGAGGCGGCGTCGCGATACCCGCCTCGTCAAGAAAGTCGCGATTCCAGTACATCACCAGCGGGTCAAGCGAGAACGGAAGCGCCGCGATGCCTTCGGGGAGAAGGAAGAGGTCGCCCTCCTGAATAAAGGTGTCGCGAAACTGCCGCTCCGAGTAGTTTGTGTAGGGAATGGGCAGGAGCTTGCCGCGGAAGCGCAGGAGAAGCTCCGCGGGAAGAAGAAGGAGGTCCGGCCCCCGCCCCGCCGCAAGCGCTTCAAGGAGTTCTTGGTCCAACGCTTCGGGGGGGACACTCCGATACGAAACGCCGAGAAGGTCGTTTTTGCCGAAGAACTTCTCCCGCAAGTCCTCTATCTCCGCGCTCGGCGCGCTTCCCCAGACGGAAAGCTCCACGCGCTCTTCTCCTCCGCGCGCCTTGACCGTCGCAATGGCGAGAAGTCCCGCGATGATAAAGAAGCCAAAGATGCCGAGGACAATGGTTTGAAAGTTGTTCATAGAGAAGAAGGTAGAAGATAGCTCGTAGAAGGTAGCTCAAAACGGACCTAGTCATTATAGCGCATTGAGGATATGGTTATCCACTAGCGCTTGTTAACCGATTAAGCATCTTCATTACTTCGCCCAAAAGCTGCTCAATATCGGAAAGTGCTTCTCCTGAACAGTATCCGAGCCGTTTGGACAGTTCAAGGTGAGATTCCAGCTCAGAGCCGGAGCCATAGGCGATGACCCAAAAATGAATTCTGTCTTTTGTTCCCTTTCTTCTGCTGCCCTCTGCTATGTTGGCGGGTATTGAGGACGCTGCGCGACGAATTTGAGAAGTGAGAGCATACTGTTCGCTTTTGGGAAAGACATCAGTAAGGCGGTATACGCGCACAGTCAAATCCATCGCTTTCTGCCAAACGATAAGATTTCTGTAGTTCCATTCTTTCATCTCTCCTATGCTACCCTCTACCTTCTACCTTCTAAACACTAACCCATAGTGATGGCTTCCCGCATCTATTTTCTTGACGAACTGAAACCCGCCCTGCTCAAAAAGCGCCCGCGCGGCTTTTTCGGTTACCAGCTGGCCGGGAGCCGGACCCATGTGGTTATCAGAGTCAGTCCAATCAACGACGAGCGCCCGTCCGCCGGGCTTTAGGAGCCGTCTGACTTCAGCGACGAATCCCGGCTTGTCCTCCACCTGAAACAGCACATTTGAGGCAATGCAAGCGTCCGCCGTGTCGTCTTTCAGATGCGTGCCTTGGAGCCGTTCAATATCGCCCCAGAGCGGTTCTATATTCTGCGCCCGCGCCTCCTTGGCGGCTTTTTTGAGCCGCTCCACAAGGCACTGCTGAACCTCAATCGCATACACGCGCCCCGCCTCTCCTACCTCTCGCGCGGCGGCAATAGAGAGTTCTCCGCTTCCGGCCCCAAGGTCTACGACGCGGGAGCCGCTTTGGAGGTCAAACTGGGCGATGATGTGTGCGGGGTCGGAGAACATGATTGATTTTAAGCAGGAACCGGCAATCCTAGTTTCTGCAAAGGCAAATATCCAAAATAATACTGGCATCCGACCGATATGACATAATCCAAAGTATCCTTGTACCGGGGAGATCTGAACCACTCGCTTAGAATGTAAATATACTCTACTTCTATATTCAGTGGCGCCATTAACCGTTTATATTGTTTCTTTTTGAAATCACAGGTCTGTAATTTCTCATCCACAGAACCGGAAACCTCCTGAAACTTGATCTCAATGATGAAAAGGATGTTGTTCACAAGAACATAGAGCGCCTCGTCGGGTAATAGCTTCTTAGAGAGAATTTGGGTGTAGTCAACCCCTCGAGATTTAAGATACCGATATAGACCGTGTTTGCGATAACTTCGCGCAACTTCCTTGTCTTTATAATAAACCGCGTTCTCTTTGACTGCATACCCCTTCGTCTTTGAGAGCAGGGAAAGAATATCACGCTCGGTCTCAAAGGTAAGACCGGTTAATGTGTTGCCTCCGCCTTTTCCTCCTTTAATCATAGTGGGTTAGGTTACACAACGGTAAGTGCTTTATGCGGTCTGTTGAAAAGATTCTTCATGCTGCGATCTAACTCTTCAAATCGTGCTATAGATAAATCCAGATATTTCTTCTCTGTGTCAATCCCGATGAAGCGGCGACCAAACAAATACGCCACAAGGCCTGTGGTTGAACTGCCAGCAAATGGGTCGAGAATGAGGTCGTCCTTGTTCGTACTGGCCAACACAACTCTTTTGAGCAACTCTTCAGGTTTCTGTGTTGGGTGTTTGCCGAATTTCTTTTCGATCGGTTTTGGCGTACCCATTGCCCATACTGAACGCATTTGCAACCCCGATTTTTTCAGCTGGTCTTCTGGCCAACTCCCGTTTTTCATTAGATCATAATTAAAAGTATGTCTTGCCTTTCTTTCCTTGCGCGCCCAGATGAGCGTTTCGTGACTTGCGGTGAAAAAACGACAGCTTAAATTGGGAGACGCGTTCGGCTTAAACCACGCGATGTCGTTCAGAATGTGAAAACTGGACACTTGCAACGCAAAGCCGCATTGATAAATGGAGTGATAGGTGCCGCTAATCCAAATGGTGCCATGAGGCTTAAGCACTTTCCGAGCTGCTTTTATCCAGCCGAGATGAAACTCCCAGTCCTTTTTAAGACCTTTACTTTTATCCCACTCACCCTTATCAACGCTTACTCTTCGCCCAGCATGCACACTAAAACCCCCATTTGAAAGGTTATACGGCGGATCGGCAAAGATCATGTCAACTGAGTTTTCAGGCAACTCAGATAGTATGTCTATACAATCACCGTTATATAATGCGAATCGCGGCCGTGAGTAAAAGACATTCATTAAGGGAATTATAGACAGGTTAGCGACGCAATGCTATCCCCCTCCCGCAACTTCATAATCCGCACTCCCTGTGTCTGGCTACACCAACAGCCGCGCCTGCCGTGAAATAGGAATAAAATCGCTTGGTGATGACCGCGCATCATTTTCTTTCAGACGACGCCGAGCAATCTCCACATATGACCGGTTGATGTCAAATCCGATGAACTGCTTGCCGAGCCGCTTCGCTGCCACGGCCGTGGTGCCGCTCCCGACAAACGGGTCAAGTACCACGGCGTTTTTGGAGAACGCGGTGAGCGAAATAAGGTATCGGCACAGTGCAAGCGGCTTGACCGTCTCATGGATATTTTTCGCCCCACGCTCTTCTTGCGAAGGTTTCGAGAGGAGAAAGACGCGGTCAAGCAGTTCGTGAATGCGCTCGGTCGTGCTGACATTCGCGGGGAACATTCCATCCCCTATTCGCACATGTGTATTCACCAATCCGACACCGTGCTTCTGCATATTGGAAAGGTAGGTCCCGTCAGTTGGTTTCTGCGCCATGACAATCGGCTCAAAACACGACTTCACCTGCGGCGTCTTCCAGCCGTTCAGTCGTTCCTTGAGCGTTTCCTTTTGAGGTGTGGGCAATTCTAATTTCTCAATAAAGTGATTTACCCCCATCGCTTTCATCTGATTCTGCGTGTAGAGCCACAGAAACATATCCCGCACCTCCAAACCCAGCGTCATCAACCGCGGCCGCCATCCGATGGTACAGGCGCGGGCTGGAGAACGAAAAGAAAAAACCTCCCGGCTTCAGAACACGAAAGAGCTCAGCCGCCACTCTGGAATACCACTCATAAAATCGCTTTCCCTGCTCTCGGTCAAACTTCATCCCAGGCGGAAGCGACTGTACCACGAGCTGGCTTGTGAGCCGGCGCGAGACCTTCGGCTGGCTCCATTTATTGTCCAATTTGTCCAAAAAATATGGAGGGTCGGTAACGACCACATCGACAGATGCCTCCGGAAGTCTGGGAAGCAGTGAGAGCGCGTCTCCGTGAGTTATGTTGTTGAGAAATGCCTGCATTATGCACATCTTGATATAAAATCGCTCACTTTGGGCAAATCTTTCACATGTTGATAAATCTTTCTTATTGGTTGCAAGGACTTGATGTGATAATAGTGAATCATATCTTGTATAATATCCTCAAGGAGATTGATGGAGAAAAGCGCGAAGCGCGTCTCGTCAAGCGGCGAAAGACGAGGGGTGGACTGATACGAACCGTCTTTTCTCTCTAATGACACAACTCTTTTAAGAGCCAGAGCTATTTTATCTGCCATAAGCTTTACTTCCGTCTCGGTAAGTTCTGCCCTCGCGTATAAAAAATCCACACAATACAATAATCGGTATAACTCATCCAACGAATTGTCTTTATTAAGAAGTGCGAGCGCATAGACGAGCCAAAGATTGATGTTTGCCGGAGTTCTATCTATGTTGTCCAGAATAAAGCAAGTTCGAAAGAAACTCTCCAAATCATTTGGCATAAACGTCACCAATTTCTTCTCATCTATAACCTGCTCCAAGAGGTGTGCAAGTTTTTCCTTTGTTAGGGAAAGCACCTCATGCTGAAAACGGAGCAGATCATTTTTCCTTTCAATTGACTCAATAACTTCCGCGAGGTGCGTGTCGGTGGAAAAAAGCTTGGTGAAACGGGAAGCGGGTACCTGATACGCATCTTTCCTCCAAGCTGACACAAAACCGATTGAACCGTTTTCTGCAATCCACGACGGCTCAATTAGCGCGAACGATTTCTTATCCTTCAACACATAAAGTATCTGCCTGTCAGTGTGCGGTATCCGCTTCTCGGACTTTCTTTCCTTTTTCGCTATTTTTGAGACGGTAAAATCAAAAGAGGGCAAGTCGGAATGTTCCGCGTATTGAAACTCAATGTTAAACTTCTTCTCGCCAATAGTCGCCCGATAATCTGGCTCCCGCGTGACATTACCCTTCCGCAGAAACCACAGAAATGCATCACCCCCAGCTTTTGAGACCGCCACAGAAACATCGGGGTGGGATTGCTCCAATACCGCCTTGAGCCAGTCCATAATTTCAAGTTCAGCAATCGCCTTTTTCTTCATGTCTCGCCGATACTCAAGATAGGTTCTTGATTTAATATCGCTGGATTGCGCATATGTTGTTTTCGCATCCTTTCTCATAAGGCGCACTGCTTGATAAACTCAACATTGGGAAGGGCAAACAGATTCTGACTGATAGTGTGCTTTATCAAAGGAAGAAACGATTCGTTCACTTCATACATAATTGCATTTCTCTTTTCCTGTATGGCGGCGCGTGCGGTTGTTCCCATGCCCCCGAACGGGTCAAGCACCGTCTCCGAGATAAACGAGTATGCTTTAATGAGCCGCCACGGGAGTTCCAAAGGAAACGGGGCAAGGTGCTCGCGCGTGCCGCTTTTGTAGGGCTTCATAAGCCAGACATCGCTGTTTTTTAAGGAAAGCCAAAATTCTTTGCTTATTTTTGATTCTTCCTTTATGGCAGAAGTAAGATGAGCGTACTTGGAACCATTCCCGTCCGGTTTCTGAAATTCAAGAATCTGCTCGTGCATATTGTTTAACACAATCCCGCCAGGGTATGGATAGGTGCCGAAATGCGCCCGAACGCCATTTGTCTTGTGCCAAATGATTTCCCGCTTGAAGATAAAACCAAGCTCCTCGCAGAGGTCAATGGTATGACCGACAATGTTGAGGGTGCGAAATGATTCCGTTTCTGAACTCTTAAGCGGAAGATTCATAATATTGATGAACATTTTCCGCCCGGGCTGTAATACTCTAAAACAATCCTTCCAGACCTTCTGTATCTCTCTTTTCCAGAGAGTATAGTCGCTGATATTGCCCAAATCGCGTCCAGAAAAGTCACCGCTGTATGTTTTTGCGTTGAAATACGGAGGAGAGGTGACAACTAAATGGACACTTTGGTCAGACACCTCGTTCATCGTACGGCTGTCGCCGATAATAACTTTCGCCGTGAGCGGTCCGCCTTCCATTTGAACGGCGGAAATATCCACTCGCTTTGCTTTGGGGGTAATACTCATAAAGCCATTGTAGCACCTCCACTACTACAAATGCGAAACGGGGTATGAGAAAAATGCTGAAGTTTTACAAGCAAGTGAGCGACGCAATGGAGTCCCCCTCCCGCAACTTCATAATCCGCACTCCCTGTGTCTGGCGGCGAAGCGTCGCGATTTCGTTGACTCCCGTGCGGATGACCTGACTCTTCTTGGAGATGGCGACCACTTCCTCATCCGGCGAGAGCACGACATGCGCCGCAATGAGCGCGCCGGTTTTTGAGGTGATTTTGGCGGTCTTGATGCCGCTCCCGCCGCGCTTCTGCGTCTTGTACTCTTTCATTCTTGTCTTCTTGCCGTACCCCTTCTCCATAATGACAAGCAACTCCGGCGATGTATCTTTCTTTTTGATAACCCCCGTTCCCACGATTGCGTCCCCTTTTCCGAGCCGCATGGCTTTCACACCGCCCGCGCCGCGCCCCATCTCGCGAATGTCGCTCTCGCGGAAGCGGATGGATTGCCCCTTCGCGGTTACGAGCACCGCCTCGTCGCCTTTCTCCACAAACGAGGCGGAGACGAGTTCATCACCCGCTTTTAATTTAATCGCAATCAAACCGCTGCGGCGCACATCATGGAAGCTCTTGGCCGCCACCTTCTTCCCCACCCCGTTTCTCGTCATCATAAGCAGCGAGAGTCCCTCGGCGGCCTTGATTGATTTAGGCATCGGGAGAATGGAGGTTACTTTCTCCTCGGAAGAGAGCGAGAGAAAGTTCATCGCCGACTTGCCCTTGGTTGCGCGCTTCCCTTCCGGAATCTCGTAGAATTTAATCTGATACGCCTTCCCCTTGTCGGTGAAGAAGAGAAGGTCGTTATGCGTCGTGCCGGTGATGACATGAGTGACAAAGTCCTCGTCCTTGGTGTCCAAATCCACAACGCCCACTCCCCCGCGGCGCTGCTTGCGATACTCCTCCGGATCGGTGCGCTTCATGTAGCCGCCTTTGGTAAGCAAAAGCACCGCGTCCGTATCGGGAATCAAGTCCTCCTCCGAGAACTCCTTCGCGGCGTGTCTGACAATTCGCGTGCGGCGTTCGTCGCCGTACTTCTCGTCAATCTCTTGCAGTTCCTTCTTAATCACACCGAGCATTTTCTTCGGACTTCCAAGAATAGATTTCAGTTCCGCAATAAGCCCCTGCGCGTCCTTGAGTTCCTCCTCAATCTTGCGGCGCTCCAGTCCGGAGAGTCGCTGGAGTTTCATATCCAGAATCGCCTGCGCCTGCCGCTCCGAAAACTTAAAGGTTCTCATCAAGCCGGCACGCGCCTCGTCAACATCCGCCGCCTTTTTAATTAACGAGATAATCTCGTCAATGTGGTCAAGCGCCTTTTTAAGCCCGAGTAAGATATGTTCCCGCTCCTCGGCGCGAGCCAAGTCAAAAGCGGTGCGGCGCTTCACAACCTCCTTGCGGTGCGCGATAAACTCGGCGAGAAGCGCCTTCAGCGAAAGCGTCTGCGGCACGCCCGAGACGAGCGCGACCATATTGAAATGGAATGCTTCCTCTAGTTGCGTGTGCTTGTAGAGGAAGTTTAAGGTTTTCTCCGGAAAACTGCCTTGCTTGAGGTCAATCACAATGCGGACATCGCGGGTGGACTCGTCGCGCAGCCCCCTGATGCCGTCAACTTTCTTTTCGCGCACAAGGTCGGCGATTCGGATAATCAACTCCGCCTTGTTCACCCGAAAGGGAATGGACGAAATGATGATTTGGAACTGACCGCCTTTTGTCTCCACAATCTCGGCGACCCCGCGCGTCACAATGCCGCCCTTGCCGGACGCGTAGGCATGCTGCAAGTCCTTTGAACCAAACACAATGCCGCCCGTCGGGAAATCAGGCCCCTGCACGAATTGCAAGAGTTCCTCTGTGGTCGCGTCCTCGTGCTCAACCAAATACACCGCCGCCGCGAGAACTTCGCGCAGGTTATGCGGCGGGATGTTGGTCGCCATACCGACCGCGATGCCGAGCGTTCCGTTGAGCAAGAGGTTGGGGACCGCCGAGGGGAGCACGACCGGCTCCTTGTGCGTGCCGTCGTAGTTCGGGCGGAAATCAACGGTTTCTTTTTCGATATCGCGAAGCAGCTCGCCCGCGAGACGCGACATCTTGGCCTCGGTATATCGATACGCGGCGGCAGAGTCCCCGTCTTGCGACCCAAAATTTCCTTGTCCGATAACGAGCGGGTAACGGAACGAAAAAGTCTGGGCCATTTTGACCATGGCATCGTAAACCGACACGTCGCCGTGAGGATGATATTTTCCGAGTACTTGACCGACTACTGTGGCAGATTTTCTCGTCTTCGCGGATGCAGAAAGTCCCATCTCATTCATCGCATAGAGGATGCGACGATGCACGGGCTTGAGACCATCACGGACATCGGGAAGGGCGCGCGCGGTGATGACCGACATGGCGTAGTCCAAGTAGGACTCCTTCATCTCGGTCGTGATGCTGCGCGCGACCACGCCTTTGCCGCTCTCGGTTTGTGGGGTGGGATGGGGCATAAAAGAAAACGCCTCCAAAAGTGTTTAGGCGCTTCTATTCTAGCATATAAATGGAGTTCATGCCACTCCGGAACGGGTGCGCGGCGGCTATTTGGAATCGGGTGACTCGCCGGGCGAAACGACCGAATCCGCATCGGGCGAGTTTTCCGAAAAGATGTCGGCAATGTCCGCCACCGCCGCGCGGGTTTCTGCGAGCATCGCGCCGACGCCATCAGAGAGCGCCCGAAACGGTCCGACGCTCGCGGTTTGTTCCGAAGCGGCCTCGGGAATCTCTATAAGAGAAACATTGAGGAACCAAAGGATGGCAATGAGACAGGTAACAACCGCCGCGCCTATAAGCGCCGCTTTGCGCCGGGCTCGCTCGGGCTTGCGCTGGAGTTTAGAGACAAAATGCAAGAGCATTTTAGTTAACCTAATTGACCTAATTATTCTAATTAACCTAAGGAATATCTAAACATCCAATTCCCAAACTAGACATTTAAGAGTTGGGATTTCTTTAGAATAATTAGAGCAATTGGAAAATTAGAATAATTGTCATTGTCCTGCCTTCAGGACAATGACTTCCCCCTCCTTTCCCTCCAAATCCTTCTTCTTGAGTGTCAGTTTTTCCTGCGGCGTTATCTTTTCTTCTCCCGCTTCCTTGAGGAACTGTTTTAGGGCGGCAGTATCGGCAAGTCCGGCATAGTGCATCGGGATAACGAGCCGCGGCTCCAGCGCCACCGCGAGCTTGTTCGCATCAACGGCGGAAAGCACGCCATTGCCGCCAGTTGACACAAAAAGAACATCAATATCGTCCAACTCCTCTTTTAGCTCCGCCGGAAGCGCCGCCGTACCGAGCGCGCCTAAGAAGCAGAGCTTTATCCCTTCCAGAGCCACGGTGTAGACGGTGTTTATATGTTTCTCCCTAAATCCGCCTTCGGCGGATCGGGCGACCGAATCCTTTGGATTCGGTATAGCCACGCCATACTTTGATTCAGTCGGAAATCCTCGCACAACCACATCCTTTATCTCATACTCGCCGGGGCCTTGGATAACGAACGGCCTTTTGTCTCCATGACTTACATTCTCTACTCCGTTGAAGTCGGGATGGTTGAGTGAAACGAGCGCGACATCCGCGCCAAAACGGGACGCTTTCAGTTTTGAGTCCTTGGACGGCGGATTAAAGGCGAGCGTAATCTCGCCAAATTGGACCTTGATGAATTCGCCGCCGAGATAGGTGATGACCATAGTTTCGAGTCGTAGCCGATAACGGTAACTGGTAACTGACTAACCGCAGATAGTTACTTGTTACGAGTTATATGTTACGAGTTACTTGTTATTTTGTCTATTCCGTGTATACTTCTCCTCCATTACAAGCTGCTCGGAAATAACCCTTGGCCGGCACCGGACTTTCTCCCACCACGGCCCTGTATTTCCGAACTGTTTTCATAACGCATGTCAGACGATACGAATATCGTTCTCACGAACGACGAGGCGCAGGCGGCTGCCGAAGCCGCCAAGCAAAACGAAAAACTCATGACGCGGCTCATGAGCTCGGTGAAGAGCCCGCCCGCGCTTGGGGACTTGATTGACGGCACCGTCATTGCGTCCGTCAAGGGCAAGGTGTTTGTTGATTTGCCGCCCTGGGGCACGGGGCTCATCTACGGCCGCGAGTACCAGAACGCGCGGGATGTGATTAAAAAAATCAATCCGGGCGACAAGGTTGCGGCGAAAATAGTTGATTTTGAGAACCCGGACGGCTACATAGAGCTCTCGTTAAAAGAAGCGAGGCAGGCCCTTATCTGGAACGAGGCCGAGGCCGCGATTCGCGAGAAGAAGGTCTTTGAATTGCCCGTCAAAGAGGCCAACAAGGGTGGCATCATTCTGGAGTGGCAGGGTATTGCAGGATGATGCCACCCTTGTTGGCCTC
>Ga0209542_10017244_pt1 | contig 11864 bp, 13 predicted proteins | sample RifCSPhighO2_01_FD_184028 | JGI IMG/M metagenome (GOLD analysis project Ga0209542, IMG submission 184028) | Soil microbial communities from Rifle, Colorado - Rifle CSP2_plank highO2_0.1 (SPAdes) (version 2) | ecosystem: Environmental > Terrestrial > Deep subsurface > Rock core/Sediment ...
CAGAAACAGAGGCTGACGAATAAGAACCATAAAGCTTATTATCTGTTGTTTGCGTGATTTGGGCTGTCCAACTTCCGCCTTCTTCGTTGCATAATTCAGGGCCATTGACCCCATAGTTACCTGCCCATTTTCCCGACATGTCTATTACTGGTGCGGGGGGTCCTTCCGTAGGTCTTGGAGGAAAGGGGTTATTTACTTGTGGGGTTTGTTTTTCTGCTTCAGCTTGTTGTTCTTCTTTGATAGAATCTTGGTTTTCTTTGGCTGTTTCATAAAGTATGTAACCTATCCCACCTGCAACCGTCACAGCAATTATACCTGCTACAAGAGCTACATAAATGAAACCTTTCTGGGAGTTATTTGCGACTTCGTGGTAAAGCAGGGTAAATCTCTTGTACACGAATTAATTATGATGGGATGAATAATGAATGTCAAATCCGGCGTTTTTCTAATGTCTAGGTGACCAAATTGTTACGGTACTTTGGCTGCGGGGCTTGGATTCGAACCAAGAATTTCGGTTTCAGAGACCGAGGATTTACCGTTAATCTACCCCGCATAATTCCTGAACTCAAGCAGGTTGATAGCTTTTCGAACTTCTTCCTTCCTTGAAATTTGTACACGATCACAACCTATACTTGGATGAAAGCCCAACGATACGAGCAAATTATACACTGTATTTAATAAGGATTCATTTTTATTGCTAAATGAAAACTTATAAGTTGATGTCCTTAAGTGGATCGAAGATGACCCATCAGTTTCAAATAATCCCCTTAAAAATCTTTTTTTATATGATTCATCAACCATTATCCAATCCGGGATGACATAATCAAGATGTCTTTTAGCACCTGTAGGGATACCAAGTCTTTCGCTAATATTATTTTCATAAATCGTTATATTAACAGCATTACTATACTTCCTCTTTAGAGCTGAAGGCCTCTTTCCAAAAACGTTATATATTATCTCCACATACCTATCTACAAATCCTTGATTATTAGAATTTGAAACGATCCGTAGCGCTTCTGTCCTTGCGTGCTTATATATATTACCGTCTCCAAGTACAGCACCAAGAAGCTCAGCCAAGTCGCCATTACGCTCAAGCTGCAAAAATTTTGATTTATTTTTATCCAAAGCTCTCATCTCACTACGCCATTTTGAAAAATTATCGATTTTCTTTGATTTCATCGAATCAGATATTTTTCTAACCGAAGGATGTGTGAACTTAGTGTGACCTTTGTTCCATGGGATAGACATTTCAACTTAAAACTAGCTTAAGCATAAATTCTTCCGATTTGCCTGGTTTTATTTTTACGCAATTCAAATCATCGGTTATTGCATATTCGTTCCCTACCCAAGGTTCGATGCAAATGTGAGGGCGATTTGGTTCCGACCAAATCGCCAGAGTTTTTAGGTTGCCTGAAGTTTCCATTTTTACAAAAACTCCATTCACCGAATTGTCGTTAATATTAAATTTAATTTCTCCTTTGTTCTCTAAATAAATCGTGTTATCAAAATCAACGATTTTAAAATCAAAATTCTTCTTCTCTTCTATGGGAACATAGAAATACGGATGGAAGCCCAAAGCAACAGGCATTTCATTCTGTGAATTATTTTTTACAATTACAGTTTGTAAAAAGATATTTTCTGAAACTTCAATTTTCATCCTTATATCAAAGTGATAAGGATACATTTCAAACGTCTCCGAAGTATCTTTCAAACATAAAACAACTATTCTCGAATCGATCTCCAATAAATCCCAAACCATATCTCGTGCAAACCCATGCTGTTTTAAATTCAAATTCTTTAATTTATGTTGTACAGCTTTTCCTGCATTTGGGAATAAAAACGGAATTCCTCCACGATTTTTGTAAATATCTCTTACTAAATATTTTCCAAGTGGAAATAAAATATCTTTACCCTTAAATTTAATTAGAGAAACAGTTCCACCACTCAAATCAACTCGTGCTTCCAAATATCCAAGTGCAATTTTAACCATATTCTTGTATTATATCAGGCATAATGGAGCCGATCACATTAGACCAACGAGAATATATAACAGTCGTTGATAAACACTATACCTATATTTCTGTGAGCAAATCATACCTTGAGGCAAAACAGATACAACCAAAAGATATCATAAATAAAAAAATATCCGATATATGGAAAGACGTAGTAGTTCAAAATCAAATACTCGGAAACATTAATCAAGCACTTTCCGGCAAAGAGGTTTCCTTTAGAGGAAAATTTACCTTTGGTAAAGAAAAAATGTGGTATCGAGTTAAGTATATTCCACTTATTGAAAATGACGGTTCAGTTGAAAAAATTGTTATCTCTACCTTAAATATTAGTACAGAAATAAAAAGCATAAACAATATAATAAATACATTACGAAAAGATAAATTAACAAAAATTCATAACAGAAGATCCTTTGATGAGGATATTAAAAAGATTAATAGAAAGCAAAAGATGTATACGTTAATGCTACTTGACCTTGATAAATTTAAACAAACAAACGATAAATTTGGACACCAAGCAGGCGATTTAGCTTTGCAAGAATGTTCAAAAATATTTAGGCAACTTCTAAAACCTGATGGCAGATTATATAGAATCGGCGGAGATGAGTTCTGCGCTATTTCCAAAAGCACAAACAAGAAAAGTATTGAAAAAATAGCAAAAACGATTATTCAGAAATTAAAAGTTGCAGATTTTAATAAAATCTTAGGTATTGGTGTGTCAATTGGAATCATATTCGTCAAAAATCCATCAAAAATATCTTGGAAGGAACAAATGAAAATTGTAGACGAAAACATGTATGCAAGCAAATCTAATGGTAAAAACACATATACTTTTTCAGAGATATAATAAGTCGATTGCTTTTGAAAATCTATCTGATGTCTTTTTCTTTCCCAAAATATAAATTGATTCAAATAAAGGTGGCGAAATTTTACTACCAGTTACTACAATCCGCAATGGATAAAAGACCTCTCCAACCTTCCAGTTTAATTCGCTAGCTCGTTTCACAGTTTTTTCCTCAAGGGATTTTAGTTCTGTTAAATCCCAACTCTCGATTTTTTCCAACTCACTTTTCACCCATTCTAAATGATCTTTAATTCCATCTTTCGACTTACTCTTTATTAAAAGTTCCAAACTCAATTCAACATCCTTAATAAAAAAAGAATTCAGTGGTAATAGATCCTCAAACTTTTTGATTCTTTGATTATTAATTTCTGCAAATAAAAGTTTTTTCTCGAGACTTAATGATTCGATAAATTTGAGAAATAATTCATAATCTTCGGTTGCCCAATTAGTTTCAAATTCTGTCGCTCCTTGATATGTCGAAGTAATACAATATTTAAGCCAGCCAATTAATCTCATTATAAATTCCTCATTCGAAAGATTCTGCAAATACTGCCCATTCATCCACTCCATTTTTACCAAATCAAATTTAGGACTTACAGCAGATAAATCTTTAAAATCAAAAACTTTTGAAAACTCATCAAACGAAAAAATCTCACGACCTTCTGGATGGCTCCATCCAAGAAGTGCTATAAAATTCAAAACAGCTTCTGGTAAATAACCTTTGCGTCTAAACCAATCAACACTTGAATGGCCTTTTCTTTTTGAAAGTTTCGCGCCATTCATATCTGTAATTAATGGGGTATGAACAAAAACAGGCATTTCCCAACCAAAATAATCATATAAAAGTTTGTGCTTAGGAAAAGAAGTTATCCATTCTGGGCCTCTTAAAACGTGTGTTATCTTGGTTAAGTGATCATCTACCATTGCAGCCAAATGATAAGTCGGAAAACCATTTGTTTTAATAATAACTTGATCATCGACAAGATTTGAATCAAATTCGATATCGCCACGGATTAAATCACTTACAACAATTTTTTGATTTTCAGGAATCTTCATTCTGATTACATGGGCCTCCCCTGCTTTGACTCTTTTTTCAGCTTCATCTAAATTTATAGATCTACATTGCTTATCGTACATTGGTGGCTGCTTTTTCTTCGTTTGCTCTTCTCTTAATTTTGTAAGCCTAACTTCTGTACAAAAACAATAATAGGCATGACCCTTTTTAATTAATTCATCTGCGTGTTTTTTATAAATTGGGAGTCTTTCTGACTGTATATATTTTTCATCAACGAAAATATTCACCCAATCTAAACCCTTATAAATAGCTTCAACTGCACCTTCTACAAATCTTTTTGTATCTGTGTCTTCAATTCTTACAATAAACTTGCCGCTATTTTTTATAGCAAAAGCTTTATCAAGAAGTGCCTGATATAAAGTTCCCAAATGCAAAAACCCTGTTGGACTTGGAGCAATTCGTGTTCTTATCATGCATTGATTATACATGTGTCCGCATATATACTGAAACTGTATGAACCTAGCAGAAACACAAGAAAAAGTTAGAAAATTCTTAATAATAATTTCAGTTGTGACTTTTGTTTATTACTCATCAAAATTTATATTTTTCGAAAGCGTCGACTTATATAGAAGCTTTAACCCAAAGAAAAAACCTGAACCGCTGGCGGCTTACGGCATACTCCCAAAATTAAAAATGAGAGAAGTAAAAGTGAATGGAAGCCCCACCTATAAAATAGATACCATCGATGGGAATCTTCCAACCTTTCCAGACCGTGAAGATGTTTACAAAGTAATCGAACCTACAACAAATCTTCTTTCTGAACAACAAATAAAACGGTTGGCAACAGATTTAAGTTTTACTGGCAATTATATACCACTATCAAAGTCAGAATTCAGATGGATTGATGGAATAAATAATAGGACATTAACTGCGCATGCGGTGCTTAAAACATTTGTGCTAGATACACCTATCAGTAAAGTAAGTACTGTGATTTTTCAAGCTCCCAATATAACAAAAGAAGACGCAATAAACATGGTTTCAGGATTTATTAAGTCAAAGTCTTTAGTTAATACTGAAGATGCAAACAACCTTAAATATGATGCAGTTAGCGGTCAAATTACACTAGGGAAATTAACAGAAACGAATGAATTAAATCCACTAACCAAAATTGTAAAAGTGAATGTATATAGGACTATTTCAAATTACACAGTTTACGGACCAAACCCAAAAGACTCACAGATAAATTTTTATGTCACAAATCAAGGCGATTTATTTAAATTTCCAAAAATAAATTTTACATACTGGGATACAAATTATGCCAATAAATCTGATTACTACCTTTCATCAGTATCAACCGTTTGGGAAGCTGTAAAAGCAGGAAAAGGGATTGTTTCATATGCTAAAGATACAAAAGCTAATTACTTTGAACTTCCAAATTTTATAACAGCAAATTTAATTGAAATTAGAGAAGTATCACTTGCCTATTATGAACAAAAGGAATTACCACCATTTATACAGCCAATTTATGTGTTTGAAGGAATTTACACATATACAAATTCAACTGGTCAAACAGAAAGAGGAGATATTGTAATATACTACCCGGCTGTAAGAGGAGACTTCGTTACTAACTAACCTTATCTTTAATTACATACATAAAAACTTCGTAGAATGTTATAAGAATTGGTATTGCAAGTATTGCGCCTACAACTCCAAGTAGTTGACCACCAACCATTAAAGCGATGATAGTTATCAAAGGATTAAATCCGACGGCCTTTTGCATTACCTTTGGAACTATTAAACTGTTTTCGAGTTGCTGAACAAAAAGGTATAAAATCACAACTCCAACACCTACAACAGGAGATATAAAAAATCCAATTAGTGCAGCTGGCACAAGAGAGATAATTGGACCAACAATAGGAACGACTTCCAAAAGCCCGGCTATAACAGCCAAAGGCAAGGCATAATCCATACCTATAATTAAAAGTCCTATATACGTTAACACACCAATTATTAACATCAATAAGATTTGACCACGAAGCCAACTTCCTAAACGTGTTTCAATTTTGGTAACGAGTTTTTGAATTTCATCACGTCTTTCATCTTCAAAAAGATCTACAAACATAAGCCTTAGATTCTTGAAATCCAAAAGCATATAGATTGTAAAAACAAAAATTAAAATCAAAGATAAAACTCCTGAAAAAGCTCCTAATGTAAAATTAATTACACTTCCACCTGTTTGATTAAGCCCGGCCAAAATTCCGTCGTTGAATTTATTTATGTAATCACCTGCTCCAGGAATTTCTGACAAGCTCTTCATATAATTCGGAAAGTTTGTGATAAGAACTTGCGACTGCTGAATGAATGGAGCCAATGAAACACTTGCAAGACCAGCAATAATTATCAAAAGTGAAAACACTACAAAAACCACAGAAAATCCTCTGTGTATTTTTTTTGCAACCAAAAAATCAACAAATGGTTCAAGAGCTAAAGCTAAAATTAGGGAAACGAATAAAAATAAAACGATATCTCGTATAAGCCAAAACACCCAAATCAAAAATACTGTTAATAAAAATATTAAAATTGATTTAAAAGATATTACAAAGTTTTTGTCTTGCATCTTGGCTAATTCTACATTACACTTTCTATGTAATCAAATGCACTTTCACTACTTGGAAATTTATGAACATTATTTGAGGAATATGTCTTAAACCAAGTTTGTTGTCTGCGAATATATGCATGTAAATCGTTTTTTATAAATTGAATTGCTTCACTAGTGGGGATCTTTTGGTAAACAAAATCTAAAACTTTGTTATAAATAATTCCTTTCATAGGGATTGAATTCTCGTAACCTAAATTAATAAGGGTATTTATTTCGACGATAAGAGCATCCCAAATTTCATCAACCCAAAAATCAATCCGCTTAAATAATTCTTCACGAGGAAGATCTAAGATTACGATATGGGAATTTGATGGTGGTGTTGATATTGTTGTTGAATTATTGCCACCGGTGTATTTAGTTTCATTAACCGCGGAGCTCTTTTCAAAATTCAGCATTTCGATTTTGCGAATTAATCTTCGTGGATTATTTATATCACTTTGATTTAGGGAACTAAGAATCTCTTTTGGAAGCATTTGCTGGAGTTCAGATGTCAACTTGGACTCTAGCTCCGCGCGGAGTTTTAGATTAGGCGGCACTGGGCTAGGTTTTTTTAAACCCAAAAGATTATCAATATAAAGCCCAGTGCCGCCGACTATAATCTTACCTTCACCAATTAAATCTTTTGTATCATTTAAATAATCAAAAACTGTATACAAAGAATTTGCATCACAAACGTCGTACATGTGGATTTTTACACCATCGAAAGTCCAATAGCCAGAATATTTTTCTACATGAACTCCCAATGAATTAACTGGTACCTTCCCAGTTCCAACATCAAAATGTTTATAAACTTGCCTAGAATCAGCAGAAATAATTTCCTTGCCAAATTGCTTACAAACTTTAAGTGCTAAAGCAGTTTTCCCAGAAGAAGTTGGCCCTACAATGAATATCATTTTAGTGTCTTTTTCCAAACCTCCATTAAGTATTTGTGTCTTCTCTTTTTTTCTTTTAATGGCACATCATCTTTTAAAAGTTTTTGGGCATTTGTTCCAACTCGGGGGGAATATATCGAAATAAATGCAACATTAAATTTCATCCATTTAAAAAGGTTTACTGTATCCATAAATTGATTTTCGGTTTCACTTGGGAACCCAACAATAACATCTGTGCCAAATGTTATATCAGGCAAAGCATTTTTAATTTTCGTAACAAGTTCTTTGAATTCTTCAATTGTGTGTCTTCGATTCATCGCTTTTAATATTTCGTTATTTCCACTTTGAACAGCCATGTGTAAATATCTATCAATTTTGGGTAATTTCAACGTGTCGATTAATTCCTGCGTAAAATCAAACGGGTTTGAAGAAATAAAACTAATTTTTTCTATATCTTTTATTTTATGAACTTTTCTAAGCAAATTTGCAAAAGGAATTTTGTGTTTTGAACCTGCACGTAATTTAAATTTTGTTTTTGTATCAAGACCCCACGAATTCACATTTTGGCCTATTAACAAAACCTTTGTATACCCCCTAGAAACTAAATGATTTATTTCGTGAAGAATTTCTTCTTCGCTTCGACTAACTTCTTTTCCTCTTGCATACGGAACAACGCAAAAAGTACAAAAATTATCGCAACCAGTTGAAATGTTTATATAGGCAGTGGGGGTAGCCCCTGTAGAAACTGCAGGGGCTACCCCCACTGCCCATTCGCTAACCAATCCTTCTTTCACTAAAATTTCAGGAATTTTATATTCCTCATCAGGAGCTAACATATAATTTGCCCAAGGCATTTTGTCTTCTAATATTTTTATGTTGTACCTTTTTCTATCACCTTTCGCACTTCCAACCATACAGCCAGTTACAAAAACAACTTGATTCCCTTTTTTTTCATAAATTTGAACTTCATGTGCGGTTGGATTTCCAAGCTTCATTCCCCACCCATAAACTTTATCTTCAGATTTTTGCCGAACGGAACAAGTATTAATAATAATTACATCGGCCTCTTTATAATTATAAGTTTGAGAAAAATCTAAAGCATCTAAAGTTGCCGACATTATTTGGCTATCTTTTATATTTGCTTGGCAACCAAATGTTTCAATATAATATTTTTTCATTAGCGGACTTTCGAACTTTCTATCTCATCAAGAACGGCAATTAAATCTTCTTTTGAAGTTATCGTGTGAAGTTTCTCTTTGTAATTTTTAATTCCCGATATCCCCTTAAAATACCAAGTTAAATGTTTTCTAAATGTGAAAACTCCACGTTTACCGTATTGGGACATATGAAGGTCAAAGTGGTTTAAAACAACCTTATTTCTTTCTTCTAAACTTGGAGTTGTTGGCGTTTTGCCATTAATTACATCTAGTATTTGCCTAAATATCCAAGGATTACCAAGTGCTCCTCTTGCAATTAAAACTCCGTCGCATTTGGTTACTTCTAATGCTTTTATTGCATCTTCTGGTGTAAAAATATCTCCATTTGCAAGTACTGGGATTTTTACAGATTTTTTAACTTCTCCAATTAATTTCCAGTTAGCAGTTCCAGAATAGCCTTGCTCTTTGGTTCTACCGTGGACAGATATAAGGGTAGCCCCTATATCTTCCAGTATTGGAGCGAACTTTATAGCTTCAAATGGATCGCTCCACCCAAGTCTAATCTTTACAGAAATCGGAACTTTTACTGCTTCAACCATTTTACGAACTATTTCTTGCGAAGTTTTTGGATCTTTCATTAATGCACAACCATTAAAATTTGAAGTTATTTTATAAACAGGACACCCCATGTTTATATCAAAGCCATCAGGATTATCTGATTTTTCGATTATCTTTGCGGCCTCTGCCATCGTTTGCGAATTTGATCCAAATATTTGCTGAATTAATGGCCTTTCTGCTTCATGAATCGCAGTCATTCCCATTGTTTTGTCATTTCCACGAACAACGGCTTCAGATGAAACCATTTCACGAAAAACAATTGGAAAATCTTTTCTACCTGTAACTTGTTTTACAATTTGGCAAAATGCAGAGTCAGTCATATCTGCCATTGGAGCGAGTGCAATAATAGGTTTCACTTTTTCTTATCAATTTTATCAAGCCCCATGCCTTTTATCCCAAAATAAACAACAATGGCTATTACAATAAAATCAATCAGATTCGAAATAAAACTACCAATCATTATTTCTGCAGGGCCAAGCATTATCGTCATTGTCGTCAACGCTCCGGTTTTGCTTAAAACAATTCCAAGAATCGGACCAATAATATCTTTAACCAAAGATGAAACAAGTTTAGAAACTGCTCCGCCCAAAATAAAACCAACTGCAAGACCTATAACACCTTGTTCTCTTACAAAATCAAAAAATCCTTTTAACATATGCATCCATTATATCAAAATGTTATTATCATAAAAATGAATATTGATCTTTTTTTGAATAATCTTGATGTCGTGATCTCTGTTGCCACAGTAATTTTTGCCTTTTATGTTTTCCTTCGCGACCCAATTAGAAGATGGGAATTTTTTGGCTATCTACCAAGGTTAATTGTTGTTCCGATTGATGTTAAAAGTGAAGAAGTCTTATTTACAAATTCGAATGGTTTTTGGGGATTTATACAGGGTGGAATTACAGGCACAAATTTTAGATCAGATATCTTGGATGTGATTCATCGAGAAATTGGCCTTGACAGCTACCATTACAAATTACTTTGGACAAAAATAATTGGAACAAAAAGGATCCTAAGCAAGTGGAGATTAAGAGAAACTCATCTTGGAGGAATTAGACTTTTCAAATATCCAAAAGGGAAAGGATATGTTGCAATTTATGTTCTGATAGATAAAGATGATATTTCGAAAAACATAAAATTAGGATATGGCCTCGAGAAATTTAAATTTGTAGAAATCGATCAAGCCTTAAAATTTCTGAAAGAATACTCGATTGTGGATAAATTTGAAATCTACGAAAAAACAATTCATAATGTCAAAGAAGCAATGAAATATATTCCTATTTAGTTATTCTTTTTTGAAAAAAAATCACGATCTGCCTGTTGAACTAAAATAAAGTTCAAGGTAGTACTTGTACATCGCTCCAATATTATTAGGAATCTGTTCCTTAGAATTAATAAGCTTATATGCGAAAAAATGATCTTGGTTAATTTTCATGGATTTATTTTCATCAACTTTAATAAGATATCCAGTTGAAAGGTCTTGTCTATTATGTTCTGTTTTGAACTTTCCCACATATTGTCCAAGCAATATTTTCGCATTTGGATCAATATCGAGACTTAATTCATTTTTAGCTATTCTCTTAAGAGAATCGTTGATCTCCTCGTTTTTATACATCCGAAGTCCTGGCAACGCCCATTTGTTTTTATAGGGATCAATTGATCTTTTTAAAATAAACACACCAGAATTCCCATACTCAATAACTAAGTCAAATGTCGGAATTACAGACCATTCTAAAATTTCTTCAAAGATCTCTCTAGGCGCAAATCTAATTTCAGGCATATTTTATCTAAAATAAATACTTACTCCGTTGTAACTCCGTCAAATTCTTCATCGTTTTGTTCAGCTTCTTCTTTTGTTTTTCTTATAATTCCGTCTTTATGATGAGGCGGAGAATAAATCGTATACATTTTTAGATCTTCTGAATCTGAAGTGTTCATTACATTGTGTTTTGAACCTTTTGGAATAACAATCGCAACACCATCTTTAACTTCATATTCATTTCCATCAATAATGCATTTTCCAAAACCCTTTTCAAATCTAAAAAATTGGTCGTTGTCGACGTGGATTTCGTAACCAATATCTTCGTGCGGACGCAAACTCATCAAAACCAATTGACTATGCTTTGAGGTATACAAAACCTTTCGAAAATTTGTATTATTTAATGTTTCTGCTTCGATATCAACCTTAAAACCGTTCATATTTTCTCACCTTCTTTAAAATTAAAAAACTTGGCGGAGGGAGTGGGATTCGAACCCGCGCGTGCTTTCGCACACATGCTTTCCAAGCATGCGCCTTAAACCACTCGGCCATCCCTCCGCGTTACGATTAGCAACTGACTGCAATGATTATTGTAACATCTAAAAACTACACTGAATATTATGACAAAGGAATTCGGCGCATGAAATTTTCAATTGCCCACTGAAAGCCCACTCACCACCCACCGATGGCCCACTAGCATGGGCAGACTAAAAAAACGAACATGGAAGAAAGCCCCGACATAGATTTTCATAAAATAAAATTCTTTACAACGACCCAAATAAATACCATAATAAAAATATGAAAAAAGTACCTTCTGATAAAGACTATTTAAAATATGTAATTGATCAAGCAAAAAAGTCTGTAATAGCAGGCGGATTTCCAGCTGGTGCAGTGATTGTTAAAGATGGAAAAATAATTGCAGAGGGAA
>Ga0209542_10017245_pt1 | contig 11864 bp, 12 predicted proteins | sample RifCSPhighO2_01_FD_184028 | JGI IMG/M metagenome (GOLD analysis project Ga0209542, IMG submission 184028) | Soil microbial communities from Rifle, Colorado - Rifle CSP2_plank highO2_0.1 (SPAdes) (version 2) | ecosystem: Environmental > Terrestrial > Deep subsurface > Rock core/Sediment ...
TGTAAAGCTGAAGAAAAATTCAAAAGGCAAACACGCATTGTACGAGGCCCGGGACAAGAACAAGGACCAATCGTATTTCCTTTGGACGCTGACGTCGAAGCAGTTGCAGTATTGCCTGTTCCCGATCGGTGAATATACCAAGCCGCAAGTGCGAGCCATCGCGCGCCGTGCCGAATTGCCGACCGCGGAGAAGAAGGATTCGCAGGGCATCTGCTTCATCGGTCAGGTGCGCCTGGAGGACTTCCTGAAGCAATACATCCCCGCCCGGCGCGGCGCGGTGCTGACCCTCACCGGTGAGAAGATAGGGGAACATGAAGGCGCCCATTTCTATACCATCGGCCAGCGGCGGGGCATCGGCAACCTGAAGCACGAAAAGGGTAATAAAATGCATGAGCCGCTATATGTCGCGGCGAAGAATATCAAAAAGAACACGGTGACCGTGGCGGCGGGGAGCGACAACCCGGCGCTCTACAAAAAGGAGGTGGAGGTCCTGGGCGCCGCGCCGCGCCGCTTGCCGGTGTACGCCCGCGTGCGCTATCGCCAACCCCTTGCCAGGGCTTGGCTAATGAGGGGCTCCCGCGCCGGCCGCGCGCGACTCATATTCGACAAGCCCCAGCGGTTCGTGGCCGCAGGCCAGTCCGCCGTTTGGTATTCCAAGAGCGGCGAATTGTTGGGCGGCGGGGTGATCGCCTGACGGAGTTGCAAAATATCAGGGTTTAACATATAATCGTCCCGATGTCAGATACCGAAAACAAGGCCTCCGTAGCCGCAGAGACCCAGGAACCTGCTGCGCCAGTGGATCCGGCCATCCGCGAGATGATGGATGCCGGCGTGTTTTTCGGCCGCACCAAGGCCAAGACCCATCCGCGCGTGAAACAGCACATAATCGCGAACCGCAACGGCATAGATATCATCAACCTGGAGAAGACCCAGGAGACCCTGCAGGCGGCGCTGGCTTTCGTGCAGGAGCGGATCGCCCGCGGCGCGCACGCCATCCTGGTCGGCACTCAACCGCCCGCGAACGAGACACTTAAGAAGCTCGGCGCCGAGTTCAGCGTCCCGGCCGTGACCCTGCGCTGGCTGGGCGGCACGCTCACCAACTATCGCATAATCTCGCAGCGTCTGGAGTACTTCAAGAAACTGAAGTCCGACCTGGCCACGAACGCTTTCTCCGGATACACCAAGAAGGAGCAGTTGGACCTGCAGAAGGAAGCCACGAAGATGGCAGAGGTCTTTTCCGGCCTAGAGGCCATGGCCGCCCGCCCCGACCTACTCATCGTGGTCGACCCGGTCTTTCACAAGACCGCGGTGGCCGAGGCCAACCGCCTGGGCATCCCGACCGTCGCGCTCTCGAACACCGACGCCGATCCGGACCACGTGGAACACTCCGTCCTCGGCAACACCAAAGCCCGCACCGCGATCATCTGGTTCCTGGAGCAGATTGCCGGAGCTATCCGCGTCGGACGTAGGGAATTGGAATCCAACAAGGCCGCCGCCACGGCTGCAGCCGCGTTGAAGGAGACCGCGCCGCAAGAGGCCCCTAAGAGTGATGTCTAACACCGAAGCGCTGCAAAAACTGCGTGAAGAGACGGGCGCCGGTCTGGTGACCTGCAAAAAGGCCTTCGACGAAGCGGGCGGCGATCTGGAGAAGGCCATCGCCATCCTGCGCGAGAAGGGCATGGCCAAGGTGGAAAAGACCGCGGGCCGTTCCGCCGGGGCCGGCTTCATCTATTCCTACGTGCACAACGACCGCGTCGGTGTCTTGCTGGACCTGCGCGCGGAGACCGACTTCGTTGTCCGCTCCGAACCCTTCAAGCAGCTGGCCCGCGAACTGGCCATGCAGATAGCCGCCATGGGCGGCGAGACCGTAGAGGAGGTCATGGACCAGGACTATATCAAGGACCCCAGTAAGAAGGTGTCCGCGCTCGTGAACGATGTCATCGCCCGCGTGGGCGAGAAGGTGCAGATCCACCGGTTCTCCCGCCTGGAGGTATAATACGAAGGCAAGCTTCGTATGCAGATAATCTTCCTGAATATCCTGCTCGTGGGCGCCGGCATCGTGCTTTGGCTCCTCATCCGCGCCCTGCCGCGCATGGAAAAGGAGGTCCTGCGGCAAAAGGGCTGGTTCGAGCTTTGGCTGACCTCGGAGCTGCCGGGCAAGATCGACACCTTTGCGAGCGCGCTCTGGCTGCGCAGCTTGCGGCGCTTCAAGGTTCTGGTCCTGCGCATTGACAACAGCATCAATGATCGGCTGCAGAGGATGAAGCTGGAAAGCGGCGACGGCATCAAGGGCGACAAGATAGATCTGAAGAAAGTGGTGGAGGACAGGGCCGCGGAGGCCGAAGGCGCCGCCAACGAAGAGGACTAATTGAAATCCAAGACCCGCCGACTTATAATCTGGAAGTGACGCACGGGTGGTAGAGCGGTCAATTACACAGCGCTGTAAACGCTGCGCCTTCGGGCTACGCAGGTTCGAATCCTGCCCCGTGCACAAAATGCATGAATACCTGACCCAGGCCATCATCCTCGACCGCGAGCCGCAGGGCGAGCTGGACGCACGCGTCACCTTCTGGAGCCGCAAGTTCGGCAAGATGCGCGGGCGAGCCACGTCGCTGCGCAAGATAACTTCCAAACTTTCCGCCCATCTGGAGCCGGGCATGCTTTCCGAGGTGCGGCTGGTGGAGAACAAGAACATCCAGGTGGTGGACGCGCTGAAGCTACGGCGTCTGGCCGTATCTTATGCGGACCTGCCGCGTCTGGCCCGGCTTTTGGAGCACAGCGAGCCAGATGAGGAGCTCTGGCAGGCAATCGCCGCCGAAAAGTGGTCCTGGAGCGCGGTCCTGGGGGCGCTCGGCTGGCACCCGCAGGAGGCCGCCTGCGTCCTGTGCGGCCGCCGGCCGGAAGCTTTCTCGGTCGCCAGCCAGGAATTTTTCTGCGAGCTGTGCGCTTCAAAACTGCCCGCGGATACGCTAATATACATACACAATGCTGCCGTATAGTTCCTCGGGTAAACCGGTGCCGCCGGCGCTGAATTATCAGCAACCGGCCACGCCGCCGCGACACACTCTCATCTGGGTCCTGGGCACGATTCTGGGCCTCATCGTTTTGGCCGGCGCGGTTTTTGCCGCCTACTATATATACTTCCGCAAGCCGGTGCCGAACTTGACCCTGCAGGTCTCCAAGCCGGATCAGGTGCTCCTGGGCGAACCTTTCCGCGTCACCGTCGCGTACACCAACGAGTCGGACCAGAACCTGGAAGAGGCGGCGATAGTCGTCACCGCGCCGGATGGCGCGTCGATCATGGGCCTGCACCCGACGGCGCGGCTGGGGCAGCAGGACGTGGGCTTGCTCGGCCCGCAGCAGATCGGCGCGAAAACCTTCGACTTCATAGTCACGGAAGGCGAAGATTCCGTGAAGCAGATCTCGATCTCCTTCAAATATCGTTTGGAGGGCGGGGGGCCGGGGCCGGGCCTGGAAAAGACCGCGACCGCGGACATCGCCGTCGGCGCGCCGGCGATTGTCCTGAACTTCAGCGTACCCCAGAAGATATTCGCAGGGCAGATGTTCGATATGGACATCGCTTATCAAAACAACTCCAAGACGCCTTTCCAGAACACCAATCTGATCATCGACTATCCGCAAGTGTTTCAGTTCCAGTCGGCTTCGAGCAGTCCGACCTCCGAGAACCACATTTGGGGCCTGGGCACCCTTGAGCCGGGAACGCAGGGCGGCATCACCGTGACCGGCAGCGTGGGCGCGAGCCAGCAGACGTATCTCACCATGGCCACGCATATGCAGGTGGAGTTGAACGGTCAGAGATACGACTTGGCCTCGAAAACGGCCCCGATCGGCATACAGAGCACACCGCTCGCGATCTCCATAGTCGCGAACCGCAAATCGAATTACATCGCCGCGCTCGGCGAGACCATCTTTTATACCCTGAACTATCGGAACAACTCCGAGTTCTCTCTGCAGAACATCGTGATCGAGGCGGCGTTGGACGGCGAGATGTTCGACCTGACCACCCTGAGGAGCCCGGGCAGTCTGGATTCGGTCAGAAACACAGTGACCTGGAACGCGGGCACGGCGCCGGCGCTCCGGAACCTGGCCCCGCGCCAGAGCGGCTCCGTGGATTTCAGCATCAATCTGAAGGGCATCTGGCCCATCCAGGCGGCGGATGATAAGAACTTCTCGGTCCAGGTCTCCAGCACCATCCAGTCGCTTTCCGTGCCGCCAGGCATAACGGCGGAACAGACCCTGTCTTCCGGGAATACCATTACCAAGATCTCCGGCCAAACGACGGTCAACACCTCCGTCTATTACAAGGAGCCCGCTGCCAGTAGCAGCACTATTAGCAGCAGTACTGTTAGTACCACCGTGGTGAACACCGGACCGTACCCGCCGAAGGTCAATCAGCCGACCCAATACACAGTCCATTGGAAGATAGTCAATTACTCCACCGACGCGAAGAACGTCCGCGTGATGGCGACCTTGCTGTCGGGCGCACGCATGCTGAAAGTGGTGCGAAGCAACGCGGAGACCTCGCCGGTCTTCGACAGCCGCACCGGGCAGGTGAGCTGGGACATCCCGATCATACCGGCGGGCCAGGGTGTCCTCGGCGAACCTCTCGAGGCGGTCTTTCAGATCGAGGCCACGCCCGCCGCGAACCAGTCCGGCCGCAGCATCCCGCTCATCGGGGAGACGACCTTGAAGGCCACGGACGGCTTCACGGGCGTGAACTTGACCTCCAAATCCGCCGCCAGGGACTCGTCGCTCCCCGACGACGCCGCGGCCTTCGGCGGCGACCGCCGGGTGTTGCCGTAACGCACATGGAACAGAATGGACTGATGGAAAAGATAGTGTCGCTTTGTAAGCGGCGCGGTTTTGTGTTCCCCGGCTCAGAGATATACGGGGGCCTGGCGAACTCCTGGGACTACGGGCCGCTGGGGGTGGAGTTGAAGAACAACATCAAGAATCTTTGGTGGGATATGTTCGTGCGCCGGCGCGACGACATCGTGGGCATCGACGCGGCGCTCATCATGAATCCGAAGGTTTGGGAGGCGAGCGGACATCTGGCGAATTTCACTGATCCGCTCGTGGAGTGTAAAAAATGCCATCACCGCTTCCGCGCGGACAAATTGGATAACGCGGAAACGTGCCCGGACTGCGGCGGCCAGCTTTCGGAGGCAAGGCAATTCAACTTGATGTTCAAAACGTTCATCGGCTCCGCTGAGGATCAAGCTAACATCGCGTACTTCCGTCCTGAGACAGCCCAGGCGATGTTTGTAGATTTCAAGAATGTCCTGGACACCACCCGCAAGACCTTGCCATTCGGCATAGCGCAGGTCGGTAAGGCGTTCCGCAACGAGATCACTCCCGGTAATTTTATATTCCGCACCCGCGAATTCGAGCAGATGGAAATAGAGTATTTCATCCGCTCTGAAGATTGGGAAAAATATTTCGAGCATTGGCGCAAAGAGATGGTTGATTGGATGAAAGTAGTCGGCATAGACACCAAAAAGGTGCACGAATTGGATATTCCAGATGGGGAGCGCGCCCACTACTCCAAAAAAACCATCGATTTTGAGTTCGATTTCCCGTTCGGCCGCGACGAGCTCTATGGCCTCGCGTATCGCACGGATTTTGACCTAAAGAACCATTTCAAGGAGGCGCCGTATCGGGATCCGGAAACGAACGAGGAGTTCTGGCCGCACGTCATTGAACCGACCTGGGGCGTGGACCGCACCCTGCTCGCGCTTCTCTTGAGCGCGTATACCGAGGCGGGGAATGGCGACGACAAGCGCGTCTATCTGAAACTGCCGCCGAAGCTCGCGCCGTACAAGGCGGCGGTCTTCCCGCTCTTGCGTAACAAGCCGGACCTGGTGGCCAAGGCCGAGGGGATTTATAAAGATCTTAAGAAAAAATTTATGGTCACCTGGGATGACCGCGGTAACATCGGCAAGCGCTACTATTCCCAGGATGAGATCGGCACGCCATTCTGTATCACCGTGGATTTCCAGACATTGGAGGATGGCACGGTCACGGTGCGCGACCGCGACAGCGGGAACCAGGAGCGCAAGCCCATAGGGGAACTGGAGCAATTCCTGCATCATGAAATTCATCGTTAAAGGCGGTAAGCCGCTGGAAGGGGAAGTGCTTCTATCCGGGGCTAAGAACGCGGCCACAAAAATGATGGTCGCGTCCCTGCTCACGGAGGAGCAGTGCGTGTTCTCCAATTTCCCGCAGATCGGCGAGACGGAGATAACTAAGGAGCTGTGCGAGAAGATCGGCGCGAGCGTCCAGCGCTCCGGGCCGGTTCTCACCATCCGCACCAAAGAGATCAAGCAGAACCGCGTGAGCGACCTGTCCCGCAGGAATCGCATCCCAATCCTGGCCATGGGACCGCTCCTCGCGCGCACCGGCGAGGCGGAGGTGCCGGTCCTGGGCGGCGATAAGATCGGTGCCCGCCCGGTGGATCTGCATATCGAGGCCCTGCGTATGTTCGGCGCGGTGATCGATGAGACCCCGACCGGCTACCACGCCACGGCTCCGGACGGCCTGAAGGGCGCAACCGTCCAGTTCCGCTTCCCGAGCGTGGGCGCCACGGAGAACGCTCTTCTGGCAGCTGTGCTCGCCCAAGGTTCCACTATTTTGAAGAACTGCGCGGTAGAGCCGGAGATCATGGACCTGGTGAAAATGCTCCAGAACATGGGCGCCATCATCGAGCTGGGCGCGGACCGGGTCATGCACATCGAGGGCGTGGGGCGCCTGCGCGGCGTGCATCATCGCGTCATCCCGGACAGGAACGAAGCAGTGTCCTTCGCCTGCCTGGCCATCGCCACGCGCGGCGAGATCTTCGTGCGCGACGCGGTGCAGGACCACCTCATCACCTTTTTGAACACGGTGCGCCGCCTGGGCGGGGAGTACGCGGTATTGAAGGAAGGCATTATCTTCTATCGTGACGCCGAGAAAATGAAACCCATTATGATCGAGACGGAAACCCATCCCGGCTACATGACCGACTGGCAGCAGCCGCTGGCCGTTCTTCTGGCGCAGGCGGAAGGGGAATCGCAGATACACGAGACGATATATGAGGACCGCTTGGGATACACCGAGGACTTTAACAAGCTGGGCGGCAACATAGAGATCTTCACCGATTGCGGGCCTTTTCCGTTGTGCCGCTTCGCCAACCAGAACTTCAAGCACCGCGCGGTCATTCATGGCCCCACGCCCCTGCGCGGCGGCGAGCTCAAAGTGCGTGACCTGCGCGCCGGCTGGGCCTCGCTACTCATCGCCCTGGTGGCCGAGGGCGAGACCGTCATTGACGGCGTGGAAGAGATCGACCGCGGCTACGCGGATGTGGATGGGCGACTTTTGAAACTGGGGGCGGAGATAAAACGTGTGAAAGATTGAGCAGGCAGGGAGGCCCATAGTTAAGGAAGCTCTCGCAGGCCTTAGGGCCGAGAGGCAGGCCTGGCGGCTAGGGCCGCCAAGGCCGATTCCTTTACTACGGGCCTCCCTGCCATGTACAATCTACCCACATGTTGAACCGCAAGATCGGCATCGACCTCGGCACGGCCAACACCGTGGTCTTTGTGCCCGGCCGGGGCTTCATAATAAATGAACCAACCATCGTGGCTTTGTCGCACCCAGGCAATGCCGTGCTGGCCGTGGGGCAGGAGGCCAAGGAGATGATCGGGCGCACGCCGGACGAGATCGTGGCCTACCGCCCGCTGAAGGACGGCGTCATCGCCGATTATTACATCACCAAAGCGCTCCTCATGTATTTCATATCCAAGGCCACGCCGTGGTTCAGTTTCTTCAAACCAGAAGTGGTCATTTCCGTGCCCGCAGGCATCACGCAAACGGAGCGCCGCGCGGTCATCAACGCCGCGCGCGAGGCCGGCGCGCGGAACGCCTTCATTGTGCGCGAACCGGTCTTGGCCGCTCTCGGTGCGGGTATTCCGATCAACGCGCGCAGTGGCCACATGATCATCAACGTCGGCGGCGGCACGGCGGAGGTCGCCGTGATCGCCTTGGGCAACATCGTTTCCTGGACCTCCATCCGCGTGGCCGGCAACAAGTTCGACCGGGCCATCTCGGATTACGTGAAGAAGAAATACGGGCTGGCGATAGGGGAGCAGACCGCGGAGAACGTGAAGATCGAGATTGGTTCCGCTATGACCACCAAGCATAAGCTGGAGTTCCAGCTGCGCGGCCGCGACCTGGTGACCGGCCTGCCGAAGGATGTCGTGGTCACCTCGAACGAGATCGCTGAGGCGCTGTCACCTTTGCTTATGGAAATAGCGGAGTCGGTGAAGAACGTGTTCAACGTCACCCCGCCGGAGCTCGTGGCGGACATAATGGAAAAAGGCGTCATCCTGTCCGGCGGCAGCGCTCAGCTGGGGCACCTGCCGGAATTCTTTGAAAGGTTTTTGGGCGTGCCGGCGTATGTGGCCGAGGATCCTTTATTCTGCGTGGCCAAGGGCACCGGCCTCATTTTGGACCACCTGGATGCGTACAAGCGCACGCTTTTGAACAAGCATTAAAGGTTCAAAGCTATGCCGGGAGTCCATGAGAAATTATTGAAGGATCTGGCCCTCCTGCACGACAAGGGCCAGCTCGGTCACGCTTACATCTTCTTCGGCGACCCGAACATCGGCAAGGCCGCCGCGGCCCGGACGCTCGCCACGCACATAGAAACCGGCGTCTGGCCCGAGGATGAGGAGGCGACGCGCCGGCCGCTCACTGACATGCAGGTCTTCGCACCGGACGAGAAGGGTGCCATCGGCATAGACGCCGCGCGCGCGGTAAAAATGTTCCTAGCCGGCAAACCCTTCGTCGGGTCCCGCCGCGTGGCCATCATTGATCGCGCGCAGGCGCTGACCCCGGAGGCGCAGAACGCGCTCCTTAAAGTAGCGGAAGAGCCGCCGGCCTCCGCGCTGCTTATCCTGGTCATGCCGGACCCGGAACTGCTCTGGCCTACCTTGCGTTCCCGTTTCCAGAAGATATATTTCCCGCCTTTGCCGCGCAAAAAGATGCTGGAGAAACTTAAAGACCGCGCCAACCCGCTCGCGGCGAAGTTTTTCACGGTATCGCCAGCGTCCCGGAAGGATTTTGTGAAAGAGCTGACCGAGCCGGACGATTTCAATTTCGCCGCGTTCCTCGACGACCTCATCGCGTATCTTGCAGCGCAAAATGCCGCGCCCGTGATCGCAACCGCAAACGGCGCGGCGAAAAATAGCGAACTATGGCACGCCGTGCTAGAATTACGCCGGATGCAGGACGCGACGAACCTAAGTCCGCGCATCCAGCTCATGAACCTATGGACCCTTATCTGAAGGAACTGGACGAGCGCCTGAAAACCATAACCGCCAAATTCGCCGAGGAGATCGGGGCCGTGCGGAGCGGCCGCCCGTCGGTGGATATGGTCGGCAACCTCCAGGTGAACTATTTCGAACAGATGGTGCCGATAAACCAGCTGGGCACGCTGGCAGTGGTGCCGCCGCGCGAGATCCGCATCACGGTCTGGGACAAGAACGCCGTGACCGGCGTGTCCAAGGCCATCGAGGACGCCAAGGCCGGTTTTTCCGTGGCCGCGGAAGGCACGATCGTGCACGCCAATCTGCCCGCCCTCTCGAACGAGCGCCGGGAGGAGCTAAGCAGGCTCGTGAAGAAGATCACTGAGAAATTCCGGATAGAAGTACGTACCGCGCGCGAGGAAACGATCAAAAAACTCAAGGCCGCCGAGGACAAGAAAACCCTGACCGAGGACGACCTAGAGAGCGGCAAGGAGGCCGTGCAAAAGCGTGTGAACACCGCGAACGACTCATTGGAAGCAGAGCTCAACAAAAAAATCGCGGAACTCTCGGAATAATCATAATATGCTTACCTTCGTCATCGTCTTTTTGGGGCTGTCTTTTCTCATCCTGGGCCACGAGGCCGGGCATCTTCTAGTGGCCAAACTATTCAAACTGCGAGTGGATGAGTTCGGCATCGGCTTTCCGCCCAGGATGTTCGCGCGCCGCAAAGGGGAAACGGAGTATAGCGTGAACTGGCTACCCTTCGGCGGTTTCGTGAAGATCGCCGGTGAAAATGATCACATGGACCCCGGCACCGAGCCCACCGCCGAGGAGAAGCAGGGGTTTTTCTTCGCCCGGCCCGCTTGGCAGCGGGCGTTCGTGCTGGTCGCCGGCGTCGCGGTGAACTTCTTCATCGGCTGGCTTTTCCTAACCATCGTCTTCGCGGTAGGCACCCAGCCGATCCTGGCCATCCAGAACGTGGATCTGGATTCGCCGGCGGCCGTGGCCGGGGTGCAGGCGGGGGACATCATCAAGAGCTACACCCGCGTGGACGATTTCGTGGAATACATAAAGTCGCACCCGAACGATGCCGTGCAATTCACGGTGTTGCGCGACGGCGGCGAGGTCAGTTTGACCATGCAGCCGTATATTAAGGACGGCACGCCGCGCATCGGCGTGGCCCTGGCCGAGGGCGGCGGCGAGCGGCAAGGCATCCTACAGGCGGCCAAGCAGGGCCTCATCGCTTCCGGACAAGTGGCCTGGCTCACACTGCAGGCATTCTATCTACTCATAAAAAACCTGCTCATCCACGCCTCGCTCCTGGAGGGCGTGGTCGGCCCGGTGGGCATTTTCGCCGTGGCCCAGCAAACCAGCCAGTTCGGCTTCGCGTACCTCTTCCAGCTCCTGGGCTTCATTTCCATCAACCTGGCCGTGGCCAATCTCATCCCGTTCCCGGCCCTGGACGGCGGCCGGCTGCTCTTCCTGCTGTTCGAGAAGATCAAGGGCTCGCCGCTCTCGAAGAAGGTGGAGATGTGGGCCAACGGCATCGGCTTCGCCCTGCTCATCGGTATAATGGTCCTGGTCACCATCCGGGACGTCATCGACTGGTTCTAGCCGGTCACATTTCGGTCTGGCCACTCGTCATAATATATGGATAATTGGCAACCAGAGCGGTTCGAGGAGTTTTACGAGAAGTTCTTCACCCCGGTCTTCCGCTACATCCTTTTGAGGGTCAAGCAGCGGGCGGAAGCGGAGGACCTGGCCCAGACGGTGTTCATGAAGGCCTACCAGGCCAACCCGTCCGGTCCGAAGGGCCAGGAACTCACCTTGAACTATTTCTTCATCATCGCGCGCAACACGGTCATCGACCATTGGCGCAAGAAGAAGGACGTGGTTGTCGATGATCCGGAAGCGGAGTTCGAGAGTATTCCCGACACGGAAAGCCCTGAGCGCGATGCCATGCGCGGCGAGGCCGCGGGCGCGGTGCGCCGGGCGCTCGGAATGGTCAGCGCTTCGGAACAGGAGGTTCTCATCTTGAGATTCATGAACGAATTAAGCACGAAAGAGATCGCCAAGCTCCTGGGCAAGAGCGAGGTCGCGGTGCGCCAGCTGCAGTCGCGCGGCCTGAAGTCGCTCCGCGGGCACCTGCACGGTAAAGACATATGAAACAAATTTCGGATGACATTTTAATAAAGGCATTGGAGCTGCGGGAGCAGGGCAGATCCCCGGAGCAGATTTTCGCCGTTTTCCCGGAGGCCAGAGTGGAGCTCCAGGCATATTTCAAATTGACCGCGGACCTGCAGGCCGAAGCCAAGAAAATAGCGCCGCCCGCGCGTGAGGTTTTGCGCGGTGCCTTGCGGCGCGCCGCGGCGATGCGGGAAATGTCCGCTCTGCCCGCGGCCGCCAGATTCTTCAAGGGCATGCCGCTCGGCATGCGCATACTTTTCCCGGTGCTAGCCGTGCTGGTCATAGTGACCCTGGTCAACCCGTCCGAGGTGGCCACGCCGCTGCCGCCCGCGCCGGGCACCGATGATCAAGCGGTGAGCGTTTTGAGCGCGCCGA
>Ga0209542_10017247_pt1 | contig 11863 bp, 24 predicted proteins | sample RifCSPhighO2_01_FD_184028 | JGI IMG/M metagenome (GOLD analysis project Ga0209542, IMG submission 184028) | Soil microbial communities from Rifle, Colorado - Rifle CSP2_plank highO2_0.1 (SPAdes) (version 2) | ecosystem: Environmental > Terrestrial > Deep subsurface > Rock core/Sediment ...
ATGCCGGTGATAGACTTGCTTGGGCGTTGACACTTGACCCAGGGGACGAAGTTGTTGATGTAATTCGTGGTACAAAATCCAGAAAAACGGATGAAGTGATAGAAGTAAGAAGACCAGTCACCTTGATAGATTCTCATGTAACTCTGTTTGAAGATGGTGTGATGGGATTTTGGACGCCAAATCGCAATGGGAACGGTGCAACTGATCTGATCCAGGTAGATAGCTCAAGCGCTTCTGCTGAAGAGCTTACGGACTTTCTGTATATATTACCTCTCAATTCCGCGGGCTTACCAAGGATGCTAAGGCCAACCTCCTTGCTGGTTAGTGGAGGGCTACTAAATGCTGCGAAGGTAGAAATTGATGCTGCACCTCGCAAGCGACCAGGCGAAGATGGTTACCTATAGTACAGCCGTAAGATTACCCTCACGAACGCATAATAAAATACCGTGTAGAATTAACAACGTATTGACAGAGGTAGCAAAAGTCTGCTAATCTGTATTGGTATATTAAGCTTTTAAGAACTTGGCATATTGGCAAGTCTGCCGAATAACTGAGGTAGATACTACTAATAGCCAAGCATTTTTGTGTCTTACCCTTTGCACGAAATTTAAAGATTTAATCTGTTCGGAGAATCATGAAGGCATTAATCACAACTAAAGTTGGTATGACCAGCACCATCGCAGAGAATGGTGAAGTGGAGGCTATTACCCTACTACTAGTTGAGCCAAATGTGATTAGTCAGGTTAAAACTACTGAGAATGATGGTTATAGCGCCGTGCAAGTGGGTACGGGCAATGCCAAACTTGGCAAAGCCCTGGCTGGCCATTTTAAGCTAGCCAAGATTATGCCCAAGATTGTGCGCGAATTCCGCGTTCAAGAAATCACCGAAGACCTCAAGGTTGGAGAAACAATCAACCCCGAGGTCTTTTCAGTTGGAGACAATGTTTCGGCGACAGGTATCAGTAAGGGCAAGGGCTGGGCGGGAACGATTAAGCGTCACAATTTTCACCGTGGCCGCAAGACACACGGTGGTCGTAGCTATCGCCGTCCTGGCTCGATTGGTTCTATGTATCCTCAACACATCTTCAAGGGCAAGCGAATGGCTGGGCAAATGGGTCATGAGCAAGTAACGGTTCGTAATCTAAAAGTTGCATTGATTGATACTGATAATAATGTAATCGGTATTAAGGGCGCGGTACCTGGTCCACGCAAAAGCACTGTCATAATTAGAGGAACAGAATAATGGCTGCCGTCCAAACCTTTACCAAAACTGGCAATAAGGCTACGACGTCCGCTAAGCTCGATAAAGTAATCTTTACAGTAGATGTTCCCAACCATGAATTAATCAAACAAGCTTATGTGGGCTATCTTGCCAATGGTCGTGATAATCTAGCAGTTGTCAAGACTAGAGGTCTGGTGCGTGGCGGTGGTAAAAAACCTTGGCGACAAAAAGGTACTGGGCGAGCCCGCGTTGGCTCAAGTCGTACACCCTTGTGGCGCGGAGGTGGAATAATCTTTGGTCCAACAGGACAGGAGAATTATAAGCATAAGCTGACTACCGTTTCCAAGAAGCAAGCTCTGAGGCACGCACTTACCCTTGCGCACGAGGCTGGCAAAATTAAGGTTGTTGAAACATTTAGCACCATGGATGGCAAGACCAAAGATATGGTTAAGTTTTTGGACAAAGTAGGTGGTGAAGGCCGGTTGTTATGTGTAGTGAGCGAGAGGAAGCCTGCAGAGGAGAATGCAGCCAGTAACATACCAAATCTCAAAGTGACCTCTGCTAAGTACCTAAATGTTTATGATGTTATCAATGCGGATCAAATAATCATTAGCCAGAAATCTCTAACAATTATTAGTGAGTGGCTAGGGAATGCCGAAGCAGAGGTTAAATCATGAGCTTAATTGGGCTCAAGCCAAGACTTAGTGAGAAGTCCTATGGCCTTAGCCAGAACGGTACCTATGTCTTTGATGTGCCGAGTAATGCCAATAAGTTGGCTGTTGCGAATGCCGTTGTCGAGCAATACGGAGTGACCGTAATGAATGTTAATATTGCTAATATTGATGGCAAAGCCAAGAGGACTTTTTTGAATCGACGCGGCAAATTTGTACGCGGAACACGCTCTGATGTTAAGAAGGCCTATGTGACACTTAAAGAAGGTGACAGTATTCCAATTTTTGCAGCAGAAGAAGAAGCAGAAGCCAAGGCCAAAAAAGTCCAGGAAAAAGTTGCCAAAAAGGCCTCTAAGGAGAAGAAGTAATGGCAATAAAGGCGTATAAGCCCACAACTCCCGGACAGCGCGGTATGACCACTCAGGACATGAGTGAGATCACTACTCGCAAGCCGCTACGCTCCTTACTGGTTGCCAAAAAAGTTGGCAGCGGCCGCAACAACCAGGGGCGCATAACTACTCGCCACAAGGGTGGTGGAGTTCACCGCTTTTATCGAATGGTTAACTTTGGTCTGGAGTCTGGTATATCAGCTACAGTAGAGCAAATAGAATATGACCCAGGTCGCAGTGCGCGGATTGCTCGAATTAAAGATGACAAGGGTGCTTATCACTACATCATTGCTGCCAAGGGAATGCGGGTTGGAAATAAGATTGTTAGCAACGAAGAAGCGTCTATTGACAACGGTAACCGCCTACCCCTCAAAAATATACCGGTTGGTAGCACTATATATGCTGTTGAGTTGCAGCCTGGCAAAGGTGCTCAATTAGCGCGTAGTGCTGGCACTAGCGTGCAACTGGTCGCCAAAGAAGGCGACTATGCTCAAATTCGTTTGCCGAGCGGTGAGGTTAGGATTGTTTTGTTAACATGTATGGCACACTTGGGTAGCGTAGGTAACGAACAACACCAGAACATCAAGATTGGCAAGGCTGGCCGTAACCGACGCAAGGGTATTCGTCCATCTGTGCGAGGTGTAGTTATGAACGCAGCCGACCATCCTCATGGAGGTGGTGACGGCGGCAGGCACGGTATCGGTGGCGGCAAGAATCACGGTTCGGCACCCAAGACGCCTTGGGGTCAAAAGACTCTGGGCTTTAAGACCCGCCGCCGCAAGACCAGTAATAAGTTTATTGTGAAGAGCCGTCACGCGGCCAAGAGGAGATAATTATGAGTAATTTTAATAATTCAATTGAGATTTCTGGTGATGTTTTTAAGGAATTAGTGAGCAATGGTCGAATTGCAGACTCTTCGAATAATAGTGATGCGGCATTCTTTGTTGGCGTGGCTGCAAATGCATTGCCGGATAGTTTTCCAATTGAATGGCATGTCAGAGCATTAAAAATGGGAATAGTTCCAACTCGAGATTCATTCCACATTATGCAAGATGTATCCTGGGCAATTATAGAGGCCCAAAGAGAGGAGCTTGCGTATGTCTAGATCACTAAAAAAAGGACCATTTATAGATCCTAAGCTTGCCAAAAAGGTGGCTGCCTTGGGTAATGAAGACCGCACTATCATTAAGACGTGGGCTAGAGCAAGTACTATTTCACCAGATTTTGTGGGTCGAACTATTGCTGTACACAACGGTAAGGTACATGTACCGGTATTTATCACAGAGAATATGGTGGGACATAAGCTAGGTGAATTTTCACCTACTCGTAAATTCCGCAGCCATGGTGGCAAACTTGCTAAATCGGAGAGCAAATAATGAGCGTTCAGGCAAAAGCAATAGGTGTACGAATGAGTCCGCGCAAGGTCGGTGTTGTGGCTGATTTGGTTCGAGGCAGAACTGTTGCTGATGCGTTGACCATCCTTGAGCATACTCCACGTCGCTCGGCTGGGCCTGTCAAAAAGGTCATTGAGAGTGCTCGTGCCAATGCAGATCATAACCACAAAATGAAGCCTGACACACTGAAAATTGTGTCAATTACTGTTACGCCCGGCCCAAGTCTCAAGCGAATTAGGCCTGTTGCTCGAGGTAGCGCTCATCCATTCCTAAAGCGTTCGGCTCATATTCACGTAGTTGTTGATGGCGATAAACGTGAAGTCAAAAAACCTGCTGCAAAAGCGGCAACCAAAAAGGAGGCCAAATAATGAATTCAAGGGAAAAGAACAGCCAGAGCTTGAATTCATTTCAAGCCCTGCGCGATAAGAAAAACCGCAGGTTTGTCTTATTTACCGGAGGTAAAAAATAATGGGCCAAAAAGTTAATCCCATCAGCATGCGTCTCCAGGTCAACAAAGATTGGCGCAGCAAATGGTTTGCTAACAAGCGTGAGTATGCCATATATCTAAGCCAAGACTTGGCTGTTCGCCGCATGATACAGCAAAAATTAGGGTCACGAGCTGCTATTAATAAAGTTGATATTGAGAGATCCCCTAACCTAGTAACTATTACTATTCACACAGCCAAAGCTGGAGTCGTAATTGGTCGTGGTGGGGCTGGTGCCCAAGAGCTCAAAGCTGCTATAGAGAAAATCTACGGCGTACCAACTCGGGTGAATATTGAAGAAGTCAAAAAACCAGAGCTCCATGCTAAATTAGTAGCCGAGAACATTGCCCATCAACTGGAACGCCGTATTTCATTTAGACGAGCGATTAAGCAATCTTCGGCGGCAACCATGAGGGCTGGCGCCAAGGGTATTCGCATCCAGGTTAGCGGCCGTCTAAACGGCGCTGAAATGTCACGCCGCGAAAAAGAAGTTGCCGGAAGTGTACCACTACATACCCTTAGAGCTGACATTGATTATGGCCAAGTGCACGCTAAGACCGTAGCCGGTATTATTGGCGTAAAAGTCTGGATATATAAGGGAGAAACTGCGTAATGAAGGCATTAATGTTCAATGCTCAAGTTTCAATGGTCAATGAATGCTCAAGTATTCAATGTGCCAATGCATTGAGCAATGAGCATTGTTCATTGAGAATTGCAACTCAGATAGGAGTTGCGTTGTGTTGATGCCCAAGCGCCAAAAGTATCGCAAGGTACGTAAGGGACGCATCACAGGTGTTGCTAGTAGCGGGCACGAGATTGCCTTTGGTGACTTTGGTTTGCAGTCACAAAGCTCTGAGCGAATTACTTCCCGCCAAATTGAAGCCGCTAGACAAGCTATGACACGCTATGTCAAACGTGGCGGTAAAATTTGGATCCGCATCTTCCCCCATACACCAGTTACTCGCAAACCACTTGACGTCAAGATGGGCAGCGGTAAAGGAAATCCAGAATTTTACGTTGCCAAAGTCCGTCCCGGTACGATTTTGTTTGAGATGCAGGGCGTTAGTGAAGATGTTGCCCGCGAGGCCATGCGCTTAGCAGCTCATAAGCTGCCAGTACGCACCAAATTTTTGATAAAGGAAGAGATCTAGTCATGAAAATTGTTGAGATCCGCAAACTAACTACTGAACAATTGGCCAGCGAGAGCACCAAGCTTCGCGAGGAGATTCTGCAATTACGTCGCGGTCTGTATAGTGGTGAGACTCAAAATGTTCGAGTGCTTCGTGGCAAACGTAAGGATCTGGCTAGAATGTTGACAGTATTAAGTGAACAGCTCACTAAGGAGACCGTCTGATGGCTAAAACACTAATTGGGATTGTTGCATCCGATAAGGGTGATAAATCCATTGTTGTAACAGTACATAGTAGCAAAACTCATCCGCTGTACCGCAAGCAGTATATGGTAACTAAACGCTTTATGGCACATGACGAAAAAAACGAAGCTAAAGTTGGAGACAAGGTAAGCATTGCTGAGTGCCGGCCCATGAGTGCTCGTAAGCACCACATTCTAACCAAGGTTATAGAACGTCCAATTATTAGTCAAAAAGAGACTGTCGAGGCTATTACTGCTGAGGTTGAGCCAGAGAAGACCAAACTCAAAGAGGATGCTAAGAAATGATTCAGCAAGAGTCACGACTGGTCGTAACGGACAATAGCGGTGCCAAGCAAATATTGTGCATACGGGTACTTGGTGGCAGTCGACGTCGTTATGCCAGGGTTGGAGATGTTATTGTTGCCACCGTCAAACAGGCCAGCCCCAGTGGCAATGTTAAGAAAAAATCGATTGTCCGAGCAGTAGTGGTACGAACTAGCTCACCGATTAAACGACAAGATGGCTCGACTATTCGCTTTGATGACAATGCTGCCGTAATTATTGGCGACGACAAACTTCCCAAGGGTACTCGTATTTTTGGCCCCGTTCCCAGAGAACTTCGTGACATGGGCTATAGCAAAATTATTTCCCTAGCGCCGGAGGTATTATGATGGCTGCTAATAATAAACAGACTGCCGCTCGATTTAAGATTCGCCTTAGAGTTGGTGACATAGTGATGGTACGAGCAGGCAAGTACAAGGGTCAGAGCGGTAAAATAACTCAAGTCCATCCAATACTTAATAAAGTCACTGTTGAAGGAATCAATGTGGTTAAGAAGCATATCAAACCTAACCGACAGCACCCGCAAGGAAGCATTATTGAGGTAACTGTTCCAATTTGGGTGTCTAAGGTTGGCATAGTCAGTGCGGCCAAGAAGCCATCACGCATTGCTTATAAGATTGCAAAAGACGGCAGCAAAACTCGTGTTTTTGCGGGTACGACTAAGGAGATTAAGTAATGGCCTCCACGACTGAGACTAAGCCTGTGAAAAATGCTCCCAAACATGTGCCTGCGCGCCTAAATAGGCTTTATGCAGAACAGTATACTAAAGAGCTTCAAAAAGATTTAAAGCTTAGTAACATTCACCAGGTTCCAAGGCTTGAAAAAATCGTAATTAACGTTGGATTGGGCCAAGCCAAGGACGATAAACATCTGATGGATGTTGCTACCAATACACTGCGCAAAATTACCGGACAGCAGCCCAACCAAACGACCGCGCATAAATCTATTGCTTCGTTTAAGCTGCGCGAAGGTAACAAAATCGGGCTTAAGCTTACTCTACGCGGAGAACGAATGTATGAGTTCTTGGATAGGCTGATTAACATTGTATTGCCCCGGCTGCGTGACTTTCATGGAGTTAGCGGTCGTGCCTTTGATAAATCGGGAAATTACAGTATAGGCTTGAGTGATCAGTCAGTTTTTCCGGAGTTATCATACGAGGAGACCACTACTTCTCATGGATTGCAGGTTGTCTTGGTGATTCGTGGACATGACCCTACTCATACACGAGCCTTGCTGGAGAAATTTGGCATGCCTTTTGAGAAGCCTCAAGCTGAACCTGTTATTAAGCCGGTAGTTAGGCCGGTTGAGGAACCAAAGAATGATGTGGCAGAGGAGTCTAAAACCCAGACAGATGATGATAAACCAATTGAAGAAGAACTTAAGGAGACAATAGTATGACCAACAGGAGACTACATGGCTAAGAAATCTATCCTAGTACGTGACCAAAAACGTCTGCGCATGATTGAGCAGTATGCTGCCAAACGACTACAGCTCAAAGAAATGGGTGACCAAGAGGGTCTGCATAGATTACCTCGCAACTCATCACCTACTAGGCGAAAAAATCGCTGCCAGGAGACTGGCCGACCGCGTGGCTATATGCGTACTTTTGGGTTATCACGAATTTCATTTAGAGAACACGCTAGTAAGGGTGAAATCCCTGGCGTAACGAAAGCGAGCTGGTAATGTCAAGATTATCTACTGATCCAATTGCCGACATGCTAACTCGTATTCGTAACGGTGTAGCCGTTGGTCGGACTGAGGTGGCTATGCCATACTCTGGCATTAAGGGTGCTATTGCCAATCTCCTCAAAGATAACAAATTTGTTAATGATGTTCGCGTTGAAGATTCTGAAGTTGGAAAATCTTTGGTGGTAGTGATTAATGGTCCACAGCAAAGCGCTCGTATTACAGAAATTGTACGGCTTAGCACTCCTGGCCGTCGTCACTACGCGACCGTAAATGAAATACCGGTAGTTAAACAAGGACGGGGAGTAGTTATTATATCTACTTCTAAAGGCGTAATGACTGGCAAACAAGCAAAGTCCGAAAACATTGGCGGTGAACTAATCTGTAAGGTGTATTAATATGAGTCGAGTTGGCAAACAGCCCATTACTGTTCCTGCAAATGTCACTGTTGCTATTGATCCCGAGTCTATCACTGTGACAGGCTCCAAAGGTGCGCTTAGCCAATTTACGATGCCTGGTGTTATTGTCGCCCAAGAAAATAATCAGATTATAGTAAGTCGGTCAAGTGATGAGCCAAAAATTCGTTCCAAGCACGGGCTGATGCGCGCTCTGTTGGATAATATGGTCAAGGGCGTAAATGAGGGCTTTACAAAGAGTCTAGAGATTAACGGCGTTGGCTATAGGGTTGCCATGTCTGGTAATGTGCTAAAATTTAACCTTGGTTTTTCGCATGATGTTACATATAAATTGCCCGAAGGTATCACGGCAACTGTCGAACAAAACGTTATCAATATAAGTGGTATTAGCCGCCAGCAGGTAGGTCAGGTCGCGGCTGAAATCCGTTCCCTTAAAAAACCAGAACCATATAAGGGCAAAGGCATTAAGTATGTTGGTGAGCGTATTATCCGTAAGAGTGGTAAGTCTGGCAAGGAGAAGTAAAAATGAATCGTCTGAAGCAAAAACAAGATCACAAAAGAGTACGCAAGAACCGAGTCCGTGCGGTGGTGCACGGCACCTCTGAGCGACCACGTTTGAGCGTATTTATCAGTAGCCATCACGTATCGGCTCAGTTGATAGACGATGGAGCTCAAAAAACCATAGCTAGCGTTACTACAGTCGGTCAAAAAACAGCTACGGGTACACTGACAAGCAAAGCTGATTGGGTAGGAACAGAAATTGCCAAAAAGGCCAAAGCAGCTAAGATTAAGAAAGTTGTATTTGATCGTAACGGTCGCTTGTATCACGGCCGAGTTAAAGCCTTAGCTGAAGCGGCCCGTAAAGCGGAATTGGAGTTTTGATATGCCTGCACCAACAATGACAAGAAATAATAGATCTATGGAACCTATGGAAGAAAAGCAGTTCGATGAGAGAGTTGTCCATATTGATAGAGTAGCTCGAGTAGTCAAGGGCGGTCGTCGTTTCCGCTTTCGTGCACTAGTGGTTGTAGGCGACCATAAGAGCCGCGTTGGCATTGGATCGGCCAAAGGAGCCGATGTTACTGCTGCTGTTACTAAAGCTGTAGAGATTGCCAAAAAAAATATGATCACCGTATCTTTATATAAGGGCACATTGCCGCACGAAACAGAAGCTAAAGTTGGCGGCGCCAAGATACTTATCAAGCCCGCCAGTGAAGGTACAGGTCTAATTGCTGGGGGTGTTGTTAGAACAATTCTGGAAGTAGCTGGAGTTAGTAATGTACTTAGTAAATCTCTCGGATCGGCCAACAAGACCAATACTGCATATGCCACAATCAAGGCTTTGCAGATGATTGTTCCTGCTAAGCTGTGGGTTACTTACCAGTCTACTACTGATACTAAACAGTCAAAGCCTAAGTCTGTCACAAAGACAGTCGCTGAAGTAAAAACTTCGGGTATAAAGAAGGCGAGTAAGAAGTAATCATGAAATACCACCAACTAGATATAAGCTCCAAGACCTCTGTCCATCGTGTTGGGCGTGGTATAGCTGCCGGACAAGGCAAAACAGCGGGACGTGGCACTAAGGGCCAAAAGGCCCGGGCTGGAAGTAGTAGACGGCCTGGTTTTGAGGGTGGACAAAATCCACTTATGTTGCGTTTTCCTAAGCTACGTGGCTTTCATTCGCACCGCACTGCTCCCGAGGTAGTCTATACCGGACAGCTGGGCGGTCTTGGCAGTCCCAAGATAACCAATGAAGTACTGGCGGAAGCAAAGTTGGTTTCAAGTCCTCACACAAATGTGAAACTAATCCTAAAAGGTGAAGTCTCTAAAAAACTGAATGTTAGCCTACAAAAGGCAAGTGCCTCTGCTGTCTCAGCCATTGAGAAGGCTGGCGGTACGTTTACTGTTGTGCCACGTGTTCCGCGAAAGGCCAAGCCTAATAAACCATCACAAACCGCTGATAAATAATGCCTATAAGGTTCTAAAATTGGGTCGCATACCTAGATTCACCTCTCTTAGTCCTGTATACTAATTATCAGATGAACTGGAAGGTAATTTGGAAGTCTGCTTCTAATGCTGATATGCGCAAGCGGTTGCTTGCCGTACTCGGCATGTTATTGGTTTTTCGTGTTTTAGCACACATACCGGTTCCGCTTAGCGACCCAGAAACTCTCCAGCAGGTACTCAATAACGTTTTTACATCTGCCCAAACGCCCCAGTTACTTAGTTTTATTAACGTCTTGTCTGGGGGAGCTTTAGCCAATTTCTCAATCATGCTTGTCGGTATGGGACCGTACATTAATGCATCTATTATTATGCAACTATTAACTCGTGCTATTCCAAAACTGGAGGCCCTTAATAAAGAAGGAGAGTATGGGCGTAAAAAGATAAATCAATATACAAGAATGTTGACCCTTCCACTGGCTATAGTGCAGTCTATTGGTGCCATTTATTTACTGCGACAATCGGCTTCAAGCATTGGCGGTCTGGGAGATATAACCGCTAACACAACCTTTCTTCAATGGGTTTTGATGGTTTCGGCTCTGGCTGGCGGCGCCATGATACTCATGTGGCTTGGTGAGCTTGTGACCGAGCAAGGAGTAGGTAACGGAATTTCACTAATAATTACTGTAGGTATTGTTAGCAGCTTGCCCACGACCACCGCCACATTAATTAGTTCTATTGCCTCAGGCCACAATAAATTGGTGTTGCTGGGTCAAACTATGCCGTTTAGCTTAGCGGGTGCATTGTATAGCCTGCTCATATTAGCTATTGTAGTTCTGATTACTGTATTTATCGTTAAGCTTAACGAGGCGGCCAGGAATATTACAGTCAGCTATGCAAAACGTGTTAAAGGGAACAGAGCATACGGTGGCGTCACTACGGCGTTACCCGTAAAACTAATTACAGCGGGAGTCATTCCTATTATCTTTGCAGTGGCGTTTTTGAGCGTGCCGAGCTTTGCCGGACAGCTATTAGCTGGCAATTCAAGCGAGAGTCTCCAACATCTTGGCACAGTATTATTGCAGCTTTTCCAAACACCCAGTGTTCAGACGTTCCAGGCTGGTGGCTGGCAACCCTATTTATACCCAGTTTTTTACTTTAGCCTGGTGTTTGTCTTCACCTTCTTTTATACCAATGTAGCCTTTAATGCTAAAGAAATAGCCGAAAATCTGCAAAAGCAAGGTGGTTTTATCTCTGGCATTCGCTCAGGTAAGCAAACAGAAAAGTATCTGAGCAAACTAGTTAACCGTTTAACGCTTTTTGGTGCCTTGGCGCTTGGTTTTTTAGCAATCCTGCCAATGATTGCGCAAATATTTCTTAAAACTGATGTGGCTATTGGTGGTACTAGCCTACTTATTCTTGTGGCGGTGGCTCTTGAGACACTCAGAGCCATTGAGTCTAGGGCTTTGATGGTTACTTATGATCAATACAGCCAGCCTGATTTCTTCTATGACAGTAGTGAACCTGCCAATGCGGCCACAGGTAGCCACATATTACGCTATCTTCCGCGCCGCAAAAGAAATAAAGATTTGCCAAAATAAAAGTTGTGCTATAGTGGATATTATCAGGTCTTCAAGTAAAGACTTTTGTTAGGTATATATAAAAACTCTTTACATCCCCTGGGTATATTTGCTATACTTACACCTTGTTATATTTTGATGGCAGTCAATAAAGAAGTAATCGAGCTTTCGGGCACAATTGTTGAGACCCTTCCGGGTACTCAATTTAGAGTCGAGCTCGAAAACGGCCATCAAATCATAGCTCATGTTGCCGGCAAGATGCGAAAGCATTTCATACGCATCGTACCCGGTGATAGCGTGACGGTTGAGTTGACCCCTTACGATCTTACGAAGGGCAGAATCACCTATCGCAAATCATAATAA
>Ga0209542_10017248_pt1 | contig 11862 bp, 13 predicted proteins | sample RifCSPhighO2_01_FD_184028 | JGI IMG/M metagenome (GOLD analysis project Ga0209542, IMG submission 184028) | Soil microbial communities from Rifle, Colorado - Rifle CSP2_plank highO2_0.1 (SPAdes) (version 2) | ecosystem: Environmental > Terrestrial > Deep subsurface > Rock core/Sediment ...
GGCGGGGTGGTGGTGTCCTCCCCTGATGGAGATTCCACAAACCTCATCGCCTCCAAAAAACACCACCTCGGCGCCGACTTTTACCCCGCCATTCAGCGGCTCATCTTGCAGACCATAGACCTCTTCTGGGTGGAACATCTGGAAGTCATGGACTATCTGCGCGGTTCGGTGAACCTGCGCGCCTACGGCCAGCGCGACCCGCTGGTGGAGTACAAAAAGGAAGGACTGAAGCTTTTTAAGGAGATGGAAGAAAATATCGTGGCGCAAGTCATGAATATCTTGCCGCATGTCGGCAGCGCCGTTCCGATACAGGAACAAGCACGCCTTCAGGAAGTCCACGAGCAGGCCCAACTTATCGACAGTCAAGGTCTGACCTTAAATCGGGAAAAAGGTCAGACCTTGGGAAGTCCGACAAGGTCAGACCTTGAATCGGCTAAACTGAAGGATGTGCGGCGCATCCTTCAGTCGCCCGAACATTATAGGGGAAAAAGGTCTGACCTTGCTGTGCGAAATCCCGACGGCTCAAAAATCGGGAGAAATGACCTCTGCCCGTGTGGTTCCGGCAAGAAGTTTAAAAAATGTCAGGGGGCATAGACACCAAAAATCCGTTCGCCGAGGCGAACGGATTTTTGGTGTGGAGCCAAGGGGGGATTGAACCCCTCTATCCGAATGACAATTGCGGATTCCTCACCTTGAGGTGGCACCGCAGGTGGCTCCACATCTCGAAGAATATCACAAAATGAAAATCCGAACCCTGTCAGGTTCGGATTTTCGGGGACTCAATCGAATCCGCAATTGTCATCATCTAGTATACTTAGCGGATGTAAATAGTCAAGACCTCCCTGTGGATAAAGGAAAATAGTGATACCATTGCGTGTATGCACCTTTGGTGCTGAACTTTGCGAAAAACGGAGTGGGCGGATACATCGGCGGCAATGTGCTGATGGAGATGGCGCTTGCGTTCGACTACAAAAAGCCGCTCTATGTGCTCAATCCCGTGAGTGCGAAACTGCCCGTGTACGAGGAAGTCCTGGGCATGCAACCTCTCTTTCTGAACGGCGAGCTTAACAATCTGCAGCTATGAAGATCATTCTCGGCTCACAGTCGGAAAATCGGCGACAGGTGCTGGCGAAAGCCGGTTACGCGTTTGAAGTTATGGTGTCGCGTATTGACGAGAAGGCGGTACGACATGACGACTTTTACGAACTGCCGCTTTGGCTTGCGAAGGCAAAAGCCGAAGCACTACTTCCGAAAATCAAAGAACCCGCCCTGCTTATCACCGCCGACCAAGTCATTGTCTGGAATGGGGAACTACGGGAGAAGCCGCGCGACTTCGCAGAGGCACGCCGCTATCTTGAGACATTTTCCGGAAGCGAACATCCTGCGGAGTGCGTGAACGGTATCATGGTAACCAACACGCAGACAGGAAAGTCAAGATTTGAGCGAGAGGTCTCAAAAGTATTCTTCTCAAAAATCCCGCAGGAGGTTATTGAAGAGTTTCTTGAGCAGGGGATTATGTATAAATACGCCGGAGGGTTCACGCCTCAGTCGCCGCTTATCATGCCGTATCTGCGGATTGAGGGAACTTTTGAGAGCGTCCTCGGTCTGCCGCTGGACACCGTGGAGCGAGCCATGAAAGAATTGACTTAATTTTCCCTTTGTAAAAGGGAGCGCCGCCTTCCGAAGGGAAGGGGGTTAGAGGCGTAGGGGTCTTAAATGTCCCCCTCTGCCTCCTCCCCTCTTTAGAGGGGAGGATTAAGGTGGGGTGTAGATATGAAAGCAAAGATAAGCAACAGACCCGAATTGAAAGACCGGCGGCGACATCTCCGCGGAGAATCAACTCCTCAAGAAATAATGCTGTGGTCTAGGCTTAAAGATGAGCAGTTAGGTTTCAAGTTCCGTCGTCAGCATTCATTCGGCAAATATATTGCGGATTTCTGCGGTAGAAAAAAGAATCTCGTGATAGAAATTGATGGTTCGCAGCATGCGGAACAAGAAAGTTATGACGGTGAACGAACCAGATTTCTCGAGAGCAAAGGATTGCGAATCGCACGATTTTGGAATAACGAAATTAACACGAATATGGATGGTGTCATGACAAAGATTTTAGGACTTTTAGAATAAACGCCCCCTCTCAATCTCCCCCTCTCAAGAGGGGGAGAGGCAAGTCCTAACAGAGCAGCGGATTTTGTAGTTTTACTATACGACGGACTTTTTCTGCGTATGAAGATAAAAAAGAAGAAAACAATAATCGCGGTCTCCGGAGGGTTTGACCCACTGCATGTTGGGCATGCGCGCCTTTTCAACGAGGCGAAGAAACTTGGGGACGAACTCATAGTGATTCTCAACAATGACAACTGGCTTCATACAAAAAAAGGTTATTCGTTTATGCCGGAGAAAGAGCGCAAAGAACTTATTGAAGGACTCCGCGCCGTGGACCGCGTGGTGCTTACCTCACACAAGAAGGGCGACACCGACCGGAGCATCTGCCGCGAACTACGCAAACTCAAGCCCGACATCTTCGCCAACGGCGGAGACCGCGATAACAGAGATGCGAAAAAGAAGTCCTCCTCGCTCAATCCAGAAGCCGTTCTCTGCGAGCAGCTCGGCATCAGGACCGTGTTCAATGTCGGGAAGGGAGGAAAGGTTCGTTCCAGCTCGGAGTTGGTGAATCAGTTTAGAAATACTCACTAGTGTCGTGTCATTCCCACGAAAGTGGGAATCCAGATGACTCTCGTTCAGCCCTGGTTCCTCGCTTTCGCGAGGATGACGATTCTTGCCTCGTTTCAACCACACTACTTTTGTGCTATATTCAGGAAATGAGCGCGATTGTTGAGGTGCAGAATCTGGTAAAGACATTTGGGTCCGTCCGCGCAGTGGACGACCTATCGTTTCGTGTCGAAGAAGGGACGATAACCGGACTTCTCGGGCCGAACGGGGCGGGGAAGACGACGACCATTCAGATGCTCCTTGACCTTATCACGCCGACCTCTGGCGCGGTGCGGATATTTGGAAGAGAGTACCGCACCGCCCGCGAAGAGATTCTCGGAGCGCTCAATTTCTCCTCGCCCTATGTCTCGCTCCCGGGAAACCTCACGGTCTATGAAAACCTGCTCACCTTTGGTCGGCTCTATGGTGTTCCAAATCTGTGGCAGAAGATTGACTCGCTTGCCGACTTCTTTGAGATACGGGAGTTTATGGGGAAGCTCACCTACCATCTCTCTACCGGACAATACACGCGCCTCAACCTCACGAAGGCGCTTCTCAATGACCCAAAGCTCCTCCTCTTAGACGAGCCGACCGCATCGCTTGACCCCGACATCGCCGACCGGACGCGCGCTCTGCTTAAACGCATCCAAAAAGAAAAGGGCGTCACCATTCTCTACACCTCGCACAACATGCAGGAAGTGGAGGAGATTTGCGACCGCGTCATCTTTATCCAGCACGGGCGGCTCAAAGACGAAGGAACGCCCGCGGAATTGGTAACTAAATACGGGAGAGAAGACCTCAACGATGTTTTTCTTCATATTGCCCGTCAAGCGGAAGTACCAAATCCCAAGCACCAAATTACAAAAAAATCCAAATGACCGAAATCTCAACCAAGAAAAACCTGCTTTGTGTTTTGAGATTAGAATTTAGGCATTGTTTGTGATTTGGGATTTGTAATTTTGAATTCACCCATGAAATGGCATCGCATCAACGCACTGCTCATCCGCCACCTCTATCTCTACCAGAGGAGCTTTCCGCGCATCATGGACCTTGTGTATTGGCCGGTCATGGAGCTTCTTCTGTGGGGCTTTTTGAGCGTCTATATTGCGAAGATGGGTGTCGGCGGCTTCAATGCCGTCACGGTGCTTCTCGGCGCGGTGATTTTCTGGGATTTTCTCAATCAGTCGCAGAAGTCCGTCTCCATCGCATTTTTGGAGGAAATCTGGGAGAAGAATCTCCTCAATATCTTCGTCACACCCTTGCGGCTTTCCGAGTTCTTCATCTCCACACTCCTTGTCGGACTCGTGCGGCTCATCCTGGTCGGCATTATTCTTACGGCGCTTTCATTCCTTCTTTACCGCTTTAATCTCTTTGACTTAGGTTTTGCGCTCATTCCGTTTGTGCTCAACCTCTTTCTCTTTGGGTGGGCGTTGGGGCTTTTCGCGAATGCCATCATCTTGCGCTTCGGCACTTCGGCGCAGATTCTTGCATGGGGTTTTCTCGTGCTCATTCAGCCATTCTCCGCAGTATTTTATCCGGTCTCCGCGCTCCCGTCGTTCCTGCAGGGAGTTGCCTACCTGCTTCCGTCCACCTATGTCTTTGAGGGTATGCGCGCGGTCTTCACAACCGGCGTCCTCTCAACCGCGCACCTCTGGGGCGCGCTCGCCGCGAACGCCGCGTACCTCGCCTTCATGCTCTGGTTTTTCGTGCGGATGTTTGCGTATGTGAAAAGGGAAGGGAAGCTGCTCAAACTTGAAGGGTAACAATAACAGGTAACGGTAACAAGTAACATGTAACTGTAGCAAGAAATCCAATATCCGTTATTCAGTTACTGGTTACAAGTTACAGTTACAGTTAGTGCTATACTACTCCCATGCCCAAAAAGATTACCCTGCTTCTCGCGCTCCTCTTGTTGCCTGTCTCGGTTTTTGCCGCCACCATGCGCGTCGGCGACTATTTTCTGAAAGGCGCTGAAACCGTCTCTGACGACCTCTACATGCTCGGGGAGACAGCCGTATTTGAAGGTCGCATCCTTGGAGATGCGGCGGCGCTTGCGCGGACGATTTTTAGCGAGAGCACCACGACCGGTGATGTGCTCTTTATCGGCGAGGAGGTGCGGCTTCGCGGGGCTGTCGGCGACGACGCGCGGCTCCTCGGCGGCACGGTGACGATTGATGGAGTCGTGCAGGATGATGTGGTTGCCATCGGCGGAGAGGTACGGATTGCTCCGACCGCGCGCATTCAGGGCTCGCTCTACGCCATGGGAGGAACGGTGCGCATCCTCGGCGCGGTTTTGGGGGACGCGCGGGTGGTTTCCGGGCGCATGGAGCTTGCGGGCGAGGTGGCGGGGGACATGGAGCTGTGGGGCAAGGCGTCGTTCAAAACGCCGGCGCGCATTGGGGGCGACTTTGTGTATCATGCCGACGGGAAAGCGTCTCCTCCCGTCAATGTGGCGATTGCGGGTAAGGTCGTTGTGGATGAGCGGAAAGAGGGAGGGCGCGCATTTTCGCTCGGCGGGTTTCGCGGGGGGTTCCTCTCGTTGCGGACGCTTATGGCGCTCGCGCTCGGATTCGCGCTTCTCTTCTTCGCGCGGGAGCGCTCGGAAGAACTTCTCCTTGACCTTCTCCCCAATGTTGGGATGCGTCTCATGCGCGGCGCGCTCATTATACTTCTTCTCCCCGCCGCGGGCGCGCTCCTCCTTCCCACGGTGGTCGGCATTCCTCTCGCGCTCATACTCGGAGCATGCTTTCTCCTCGCGCTCATGCTTGGGTGGGCGTACGCAGGGCTCCTCGTCGGCGCGTGGAGCGAGCGGCTCTTTTTTAAGCGTTCCGCGTTTCCGCTCTCGTACCGTCCGGTGCTGCTTGGCATCATTTTTCTCTCCGTTCTTTCGGCCATTCCCGTGCTCGGGCCGCTCCTCCATCTCGCGCTCTCGCTTGCCGCTGTCGGGTCGCTCGGGACGGTTTTTTATAGACATCTGCGGGAGAACGGGTAGAATAATCACCAATCATCAATCATCAATACTCAACAGAATCAACATCGTCTTTTTTGTTACTGGTGTTTGATTATTGGTATTTACGCTTATGCGTCTTATTCACTTTTTTGACAAACTAGAGGACCGCATCCGCGGGACGCTCTCCCGCAGTCCGATTCTCTACGGCATCATTGGCGGCACGGCCATCGTGCTCTTTTGGCGCGGAGTGTGGCATCTGGCTGACCTCTTGGAGGCAGGGGCCGCTCCGTTTCCCGTTCCACAATTGGTGAGTACGCTCTTTAGCGCGCCGGTCTCAACGGTCGTGAGTGCGCTCATTCTTCTTGCGACTGGGCTCTTCGTGTCGTTCTTTATCGGCGACCGCATCATTCTTTCAGGTCTCACGCACGAGAAAAAAGTGGAAGAGAAAACCGAAGCGGAGGTACGCGCCGAGGCGGCCGTCCTCGCTGACATACACAAAAAGCTGGAGCGACTGGAGCGGGAGATGCATGAAGTGAGAGAAGAAGTCAAAAAGAAATAGCTAATCACCGAACACCAATCACCAAACAGATTTCAATTACCAAAGGCGCAAGCGCAATCTTTTGACGATTGACTATTGGATATTGTTTGGTTATTGTTTCTTGGTTATCGGTGATTGTATACCATGTCTTCCACTCGTCGTATTGAACTCGGTTTCTTCTTTCTCCTCGTAGCCGCTGCGGCGACTATTTCGTTTTTCATCTTCAAGCCGTATGTGAGCGCGCTCTTTGTCGCGCTCGTGTTTTCGATTGTTTTCCGTCCCGTGCACGAGGCGATTTCCGCGCGCGTGCGGCGCGCCGGCGTCTCCGCGTTCCTCACTCTTCTTTTTCTGTTCCTCGTTATTCTGGCGCCGGCAGCGCTCTTCGGCTTCTTCCTCTTTGATGATGCGCAGCGACTCTACCAATCTTTGAGCGCGGACGGAGCAGTGACCGGCCGCCTGGACGCCGCGTTTGCGCCCGCGGAGCGATACCTGCAAGGACTCGTTCCCGACGCGAAGATTCGCGTGTCCGACTATCTTGACGGAGCGCTCTCGTTTTTGCTGGAAAATTTCGGCGGCGTTTTTCGCAGCGCCGTCGGCTTTGTGTTTAAGGGGGTTCTCATGCTTCTCGCGCTCTTTTATCTCTTTCGCGACGGGAAGCAGTTTCGCTCCTACATCATCTCGCTCTCCCCGCTCACCAATGAATACGACGAGCGTATTTTACAGCGCCTTGAAGCGTCGATTTCCTCCGTGGTAACCGGCAAACTTCTTATCATATTCATTCAGGGCATTCTTGCGTCCATCGGCTTTTGGCTCTTTGGGCTCTCGCACCCGGTGCTTCTCGGCGCGCTCGTCTCGCTTGCCGCGCTTATTCCCGCAGTCGGGGTGGGGCTCGTTTTCATTCCCGTCGTTCTGTATGCGTTGGCCACCGGCGGAACAGCGCTCCCAATAGGGCTACTGGTCTTTGGCATTGCGCTTGGAGCGGTTGACAATGTGCTCGGCCCCGTCCTCTACGAACGAGGCATGCGGACCCACCCGCTCCTTATCCTGCTCTCCGTGCTCGGCGGACTTGCATTTTTCGGCCCCATCGGATTCCTCGCCGGTCCCGTAACGCTTTCGCTGCTTTTGGCGCTAGTGGATATTTATCCGCTCCTCTTTGAGCGCGGAGAATAAATCCTTCAGCTTTGTTTCCGACACTGCTCTCACTGTGCTATAGTGTCGGTATGCCGATGACCATCGTAACTCACGACGGCACATTTCATGCGGATGATGTATTCGCGCTGGCCGCGCTTCTGCTTCTCCAGCCGACCGCTGCCGTTGTCCGGACACGCGATGAGAAGATAATTGTCGCAGCGGATTTTGTGGTGGATGTCGGCGGCATCTATGACGAGGCGCAGAACCGATTTGACCACCATCAACCGGACGGCGCGGGAGTTCGCCCCAACACGATTCCGTATGCTGCGTTCGGACTGGTGTGGAAGCGCTACGGGACGACGCTCGCTCTAGGCGCAGATGGCGCGGCGCGCGTTGATGCCGTGCTTGTCACTCCCATAGACGCGAACGACAATGGTATTGACCTCTGCGCGTCCACGAATGAGCTTGCGGCCCCCTATGGCATAGCGGATGTCATTCGGGCCTTTAACCTGACAGAGGAGGAAGAAGGAAGCGATGCCGATGCCGCATTTTCCGAGGCAGCCGCTTTCGCGCGCCGCATCATTCTGCGTGAGCTTCAGCGTGCGAGGGCTTTCGCAGCGGGGCGAAGACAAGTGAATGAATCTTACGCGAGGACAGAAGATAAACGCGTCATTGTGCTGGATGGCGATTACTCGTGGAAGGACATTCTCGCGCAACAACCCGAGCCGCTCTACTGCGTGCATCCGCAAAACGGCGCATGGCGGCTCTACGCGGTGCGCGACAATCCGCATCAGTTTAAGAACCGAAAGGACTTGCCGGCAGAGTGGGCTGGCCTTCGGGACGCCGAACTCGCAAGGGTTACGGGCGTTGCGGATGCGGTCTTTTGTCATCGGAATCGGTTTATGGCGGTCGCAAGAACGAAAGAAGGCGCGGTGGCGCTCGCGAAGCTCGCGTTAAAAACGGATTCATGATATATGATTCAAGATTCAGGAATAGCAGAGAGGAGAAAAATCAGAGAGTTTACGGACTTATTAGCTTGGCAGGAAGCGCATAAACTTGTCTTGCAGGTATACAGGATTACTAGGAGATTTCCAAAGGAAGAATTATTCGGCTTGAGCAGTCAGATGCGAAGGGCTACAATTTCAATTACCTCTAATATAGCAGAAGATTTTGGTCGACATGGATATAAAGAAAAAGTTCAATTCTACTATTTGGCTCAAGGGTCACTAACAGAGCTAAAAAATCAGGTAATTGCTGGACATGATATCGGGTATCTCGGGGTGGAAGATTATGGTTTGCTCGTAGAGCAATTAAAGGTTGCTCATAGTCTGTTGCAAGGATTGACTTCTAAAACCAAGACATTCTTGAATCATGAATCTTAAATCTTGAGTCCATTCTTATGTTCGTTGACGAAATCACGCTCCATCTCAAGTCCGGCGACGGAGGGAACGGCGTCGTGGCGTGGCTACACGAAAAAGGAAAGGAGTTTTTGGGACCCGCGGGGGGGAACGGCGGGAAAGGAGGAGATGTTTACTTCAGAGCCGTGCGGGATGTAGGGCGGCTTGCGGCATATCGTTATGGGAACCTATTTGCGGCGGAACGCGGAGGGCATGGCGAGGGAAAGAGCCGTCACGGCAAAAACGGCGCTGATATTGAACTGGAAGTGCCGGTCGGCTCGGTCATCACAAATCAGAAGACCGGCCGCGCGTATGAACTCCTCACGGAAGGCGAACGAGTGCGCGTACTCCACGGCGGGCGCGGCGGCTTTGGCAACGAGCATTTCAAGAGCTCGCGCAATGTGCGTCCGAAGGAGTGGACGCTCGGGAGGGCTGGGGAGAAAGCCGATTTCCACATTGAGCTTCGTTTGTTTGCAGACGCCGGTCTCATCGGACTGCCGAACGCGGGCAAGACATCGCTCTTAAACGCCCTGACGCACGCACGCGCCAAAGTCGGCGCGTACGCCTTTACCACACTTGAGCCGAATCTGGGGGTGTTAGTAGATTCCCCTCCTCAGTTGAGGAGGGGTGCCGAGTCGGCGAGGCGGGGGGGTGGTGTCTCTTCTTTCGTCATTGCGGATATTCCCGGACTCATTGAAGGCGCGTCAGAAGGGAGGGGGCTCGGCGTGAAATTCCTCAAGCACATCACCCGCACGAAACTCCTCCTGCACTGTATCTCGCTTGAACAGAAGAACCTCGTCAAAGCGTATGCGACGGTGCGACAAGAACTCGCGGCGTTTTCGCCGGAACTCGCAAAAAAAAAGGAAATCGTCGTGCTCACCAAGACGGACACCGTTGATGTGGGCGCCGCGAGAGAAGGCGCAACGGCTCTCAAAAAGAAAAATCCCGCGGTGTCCGCAGTTTCCGTCATTGACGACGAGCTTCTCTCCCAATTCAGAAACGCACTTCTTGCGAAGTTGAAGGAGGGGTAGGGTCTTCTCTGCATCCCCTCCCTTAGTTGAGGAGGAGTGGCGAGTCGGCGAGCCGAGGTGGTGGTGTTTCTCCTCCTCAGTTGAGGAGGAGTGGCGAGTCGGCGAGCCGAGGTGGTGGTGTTAGTTATAGTAGAATATCCCATGCGTACAATCCATAACCTTGAGGACTCAAAGCAGAAACGCAAACATCTGCGAAACCATCTTACTCCGCAGGAAATAATTCTATGGTCTCGCTTGAAAGGCAGTCAATTCGGTTGCAAATTCAGGCGACAACACGGTATCGGGACATACATCGTTGACTTCTGCTGCTCCGAAAGAAAACTCGTTGTTGAGTTAGACGGGTACCAGCATGGAGAGAAGACAACCGAGCGTTACGACGAAGTAAGAACCCTCTATCTGCAACGGCTCGGCTATCGGGTGCTTCGGTTCTGGAATGACGAAATCAATGTCAATTTGGAAGGAGTGTTGCAGAAAATTACTGAAGCGCTTCACACCACCCTGGCCTTCGGCCACCCCTCCTCATCCAAGGAGGGAAGATAAAGAACCCCGTTCTTTGTTGGAGTGGTGTCGGACTATGGCCGACACTTCTTTGCGCTGTCCATTCAACCACGCCGCAAGCGGCGTGGTTTTCTTGACAATTCCAATAAAGATGCTGCTAGTTCAGCCGCTCAATGAACAGTTCGCGAAGCACGCCGGGGTTTCCCGAGCCGTGGGTGGCTTTCATGGCTTGACCGACGAGAAACTGGAGCGCGGCGGCTTTGCCTTTTTTGTAGTCCTCCGCGACTTTTTGGTTCTCGGCGATAATCCGGTCAACGACCGCTCCAAGCTCGTGAACGTCGCTCTTTTGGAGTAGTCCCTTCTCCTGCGCAATCTCTTCCGGCGCTCCGCCCTTCTCACACAGGACTTGCAAAATGTCCTTTGCTCCGCGCGAGGAAAGCTTCTTTTCGGCAATCATGCGAATAAGTTCGGCGACCGCGGCGGCTCCGAAGGGAAACACAGCCGTGTCAGCATCCGCGCTCCCCTTTTTCAGGAGTCCCATGAGGTCAGAGGTGAGATAGCTTGCCGCGAGCGCGCGCTCTTCCGGGCTGGAGAGCCGCTTCGCGGCATCCTCAAAGAGCGACGCAACGGCGCGATTTGCGACGAGCGTCGCCGCATCTTCCTCTTTGAGTCCGACCTCAATAAAGCGTCTCCGCTTTGCGGCGGGAAGTTCCGGTATCTCTCTTTTGAGCCGTTCTGGTGCGAACTCGGGGATTTTCTTAATCGCAAGTTTTGGAAGGTCAGGGTCGGGGAAGTAGCGGTAGTCGTACGACTCCTCCTTGCGCCGTTGCGTGAAAGTCGCGCCTGTCGCCTCATCCCACCCACGCGTCTCCTGCACGACTTTTTGTCCGGATTCAAGTAGCGCGCGCTGTCGTTTTGATTCGTGCGCTATCGCGCGCTCCACCGCACGAAACGAATTCAGATTTTTTACTTCAACTTTCGTCCCCAATTTTCCATTTTCCATTTTCCATTTTCCATTCACACTTATATTCGCCTCCACCCGCATCTCCCCCTTTTCCATGTTTGCGTCCGATACTCCGAGATACCGCAGCAAAAGTTGCAATTCACGCGCGAAGTCCACCGCCTCCTTCGCGGAATGTATAACCGGTTCAGTCACGAGTTCCATAAGCGGCACTCCCGCGCGATTGAAGTCCAGTAGGGAATACTCGCCTGATTCACGATTCATGATTCGCGATTCATGAGTTGAAGTGGCGGTATCCTCTTCCAAATGAACCCGTGTTATTGCGACCCCAGTCAATGCCCCCCCCACAATCAGCGGAAACTCGTACTGCGAAAGTTGATAACCCTTCGGAATATCGGGGTAAAAATAATTCTTGCGGTCAAACTCGGTGAAGTCCGAGAATCTTCCCCCGAGCGCGAGACCAACCTTGAGGACATGCTTCACCGCCTCCTTGTTAATCACCGGAAGTGTACCCGGGTGACCCATGCAGATGGGGCAGATGTTCACATTCGGTCGCGGCTCGTCCGAGTCATTTTTGGAATCACAGAACATCTTCGTCAGTGTCTTCAACTCGGCATGTATCTCCAATCCAACTGTAAGAATATAGT
>Ga0209542_10017250_pt1 | contig 11860 bp, 11 predicted proteins | sample RifCSPhighO2_01_FD_184028 | JGI IMG/M metagenome (GOLD analysis project Ga0209542, IMG submission 184028) | Soil microbial communities from Rifle, Colorado - Rifle CSP2_plank highO2_0.1 (SPAdes) (version 2) | ecosystem: Environmental > Terrestrial > Deep subsurface > Rock core/Sediment ...
CGCCAGCTTCTTTCTCTTCTTCTGTCAGAGGGGCAGGAACATATGAATGCGTAGGGTCGGAATCAAAAGACAGTAAACTCGGCGATGCGAAAATTACAACGAGAATCGCGAGGGATACAACGACGAGGACCGCGATGACGATTCTTGGTTTTAATGTGATTCGGGGCATAGGAATTTATTTGCCAGCTGAATTGTTTTTATTATTGGATTGAGATGCGTGTGCCCACCAAGGTCCGGCACTATTTCTTTCAGAATGCGAGATATCGGGATCACCTCGATATCTGACTTCTTGCACTCAGCCGTGAATTCCTCAAGCACATCAAGCCCTCTGAGTCGCACTTCGCCAACCACAAGCTCCTTTGCATAATTTTCATTCGCATAAAACTTCCGATGCACTTCACTAACAATTCTCTCATGATCAAATTTTTTCACATAAAGAGCCGCTAGAGTTTGTACGGTGTGTCCGATCGCTTGCATACGGATTGCAACCGAAACCTCAATGTGTTTTCTCTTATTTTCTTTCTCGTGTACTGCTAAAATATCAATTTCACGATTGTAGCCACGTGGCACGCGAATTGACGACTGCACGAAATAGCCGTTTTGTTGGAGCCAAAATTTTACGATTTCTTCTGCCGGATTCATATGGGTCTGTCCGGCGTCAGGTACCACTGAGCCCTGCGCCAGCTAGGCCTTGCGGCCCTACACCCCTTTCGGGATATAGCCCAGTGACGAGTCGCTGAACGCAGGGTTCAGTACCGTCACTGGGTCTTCTCGCGACCATGCCGTTCTTGCGAATGGTTTAGGTCGCCGCCCTTGAGGGCCGATATTGGTTGTGTAAGAAGCATGATAGCCCTCAAATGGCTATCGTCCAAGACTCTAGCTTAACTTTGAAGGGCTGCGAAGGGGTCTAACTACCACACGACGATTTCAGGCTCTTGCGAAGAAAGCCATGGGTACTGCGCCCTTGAGTGGCCATGTATAATCATCGAATGAACCGGTCTATCGTGCAGGACATCGTGCGCATCCTTGCCGTAGCTATCGTAGGACTCGCGGTGTTCTGGGCGGGGCTCTGGATATGGGGTAATTGGAACGACGAGTGGTCGGGATACAACTCCCAATTCACCGTGAGTGACGGCTACTGCAATATCGCCGTCGTGCCCATCGTGGGTGATATCACGACACTACCGGACACAGCGTACGGCGCGGACCCCGCCGATCCGGATGCATATTCGTATCCTGTCGCGAATGTCGACGACGTACTCTATCAGCTTCGTCTCGCGGAATACTATGACCCGTACGTGGAAGGAATTCTGGTGAGGATAGACTCGCCCGGCGGCTCGCCAGTGGCGTCGGAAGTACTCGCCGATGCGCTCAAGGCATCGTCGCTCCCTGTGGCGGCTCTCATACGCGAATACGGAACGTCAGGCGGCTATCTTGTGGCGACCGGTGCGGATACCATCTTCGCATCTCCCCTCTCCGACGTGGGCTCCATTGGCATAACCATGTCGTACCTTGAGAATGTGAATAGAAACGCGCAGGAAGGACTGCGCTATGTGCCTCTTTCTTCAGCTCCCTTTAAGGACTACGGCGATCCGAACAAACCACTCACGGCCGCCGAGCGCGCGCTCTTCGAGCGGGATCTAAAGATCTATCACGATGAGTTCGTGCGTCAGGTTGCAGAGAATCGCGGACTTCCCATAGAAGATGTCGCGAAGCTCGCCGACGGTTCATCCATGCCGGGCGCGCTCGCGCTTGAGCATGAGCTTATTGACGAACTCGGTAATCAAGATTCAACACGTGCTTGGTTTGCCGAGCAGCTAGGTCTCACGGTCCTGGACATCGAGTTTTGCGAATAGCGAAATTATTCTCGATGGATCACAAATCAGCGGGAATTATCTGGGAAACTATATAGACAGCTACTCTAACGCCTTCGCCGATTAGACAATCCTCTTTTCATTACCCACAAAAACAATAGGGTGTAAAGTGTGAGAGCAAGGATTAATTCCACCAAAATGTTGTTCGGATCACGGCCAAGCAAAAAGGATGCCAGAAACGGGAGACCGACGAAGATCCCTAGCCCGGTTAAATACATTTCCCATTCCTTGAAGATTTCTTTCATATTTCAATTATACTCTAACGCTTCGCAATGGCAATGCTCTCGGGAGAAGCTGATGTCATCCGCGGGCAACGATAACGACATTCGTTTCGTTGTCCTCGATAATTAGATCTTTTCCAAGGCAAATACGATACGCTTCTTGGAAAGAGACGTTCTGTTCCTCCATGCACTCCTTGATATTAAGCATGGCCTGCCCGGGCGTCATAAAACCTAAAGAGCGGCAATAGCTGAACTATTCGACCGCAGTTTTGAATCGTTCAATGGGTACTAAGTTTTTCTTCAACAAAGCGAAAATTCTTTGCCGGTCTTCCGGAAAATTGGCATAAGGATCCAGATACTTGGTCGTCTCAAGAATAGATTCTCCCTCTTTCCGCCACTTTTGCACGACAAAATCCTTCCATTCATCCGGATTATTGTTGAAGTCGTCCTCAATGCATTTGGCCGTTGCTCCCGCCAAAATGGCAGTCCCTTTCTTTCCATCATCAGAGGTGAATTCCAGCTCAAGAAAATGGTTATCCCCCTCTTTTGCCGGACCGGCTATAATCTCGTATTTCATGACCAGTCTATTGAATCTTCAAAGGGAAACTTGCGACCATACCATTTCTTGAAAAAGGCGTACTTTGGACTCAGGCCATTGTATCTATTACCTAACCTGTCGTATAAGAAAAAATTGGGCCATTCAAGCGGTGATAGGCCGACAGGAAAGAGGGCGGCGAGAATTCCTAAAACAATGGCGCCATGGGAAAAGAGATAGATTCCCGACCCAAAGCCGACTATGTACAAAATCCAGCTATGCATCGGACCCAATAAATACAGCTTGTAGACAAAATTCTTATTATAGAAAAACCAATTCAGCAGACCAATAATTACGTTTGCGACAAGCGGGATTCCGATAGTTACCACCAACGAGAACGGTCCGGCAATAACAGACCAAATGGCAATTGGGGCAAAAACATAAAGCGTTGCGTTACCAGGGAGCTGAAACCACAGCTCTACCTCTTTCTTCTCCTCTTGATTTAAATACGGGTTGTCCAACCTGTAGTATTGGGCTTCTACATTTCTCAGCGCTCTACCCTTTTGCTTTCTTGCGTTGTTCATATTTTATTCCGATTCATTTTCGTATTTAGAATAATAGCCATACGACCAATTGCAACGAAGTTCCAAGCACGATAAAAACAAAACCTCTGATATGAGCAAAGTAATCTCGCACCTTTTTTATCGCATCCGGCGAAAGTTGGTCATCGGACATAAACACTTGGGCCCAATTTTGTTCGTTGATGCCGAAAATTCTTCCTGCAATTTTCCATTTCAATTCAAGACTATATCTGTCCCGCAACCAATATTGTCTCGCAAGCGTTGTTAAGAATAGCGATTTTGAAATGTAGTAAGTCCCGGCCAAGATCAAAGCCGCACCAATTACCATTATCAATACGCTATTACAAGCCAAGTTTATCAAATCTTCCATCGAATCTATTCTGTACGCCATCCTCTGATTTTATGACGATGGAGAAATTGTGATAGTTGACGGGTACCGAAACTTGGCAAGTATGCGACATGGCAAAAGTTGATGACTCGCAGCGGGCATTGGTAGCTGTGAACACAAGCGTAGTTGGTATATCTGTATGTACGCGTGCAGAAAATATATTGTGCTTTTTACCTGAAATACCTTTCTCGACCATGGTAATATTTGGAGGGTTGGTAGTAAACTGCGGTACCGGGGGTGGAACCAGTGTTCTAAACTCGCCACTTTTTGTCGCAAAGTCATCTTGTTGTGCTATCGCCTCTATTTCATACACATAACCAGTGTCGCCCTTTAGACCACTCACAGAAACAGAGTGGCGCATGGAAAGACCGGAATCGGATTTATAGAGCCTTGCCGAGAGGCCACCGACGGTGAGGAATATTTTTGATTCTGTCGGCTTACTGGTTTGCCATTCGAACTTTGCCGAGGCAATCGTTGGAGTAATATTCTCTGAATATATCTGTACACTCGCTACAGGTTGGGCTTGGGTGGCTGCCGCAGGCGGAGTGTATTGCTGTGGTGCTTCCTTAATCCATCGGAGAATATTCCCGTTTTTGTCAAGCTCAACGACTGCTCCACTCGGGAATGTCGCGATAGTCGTTTTCTCCTCCTTCTCGACGTCTTTCGTTTCCTGTTTAGTGGCTTGTGCTCGCGCCGCCTCAGCCCGAGCCCTTGCCGCCTCTGTTTCAAGTCGCACTCTTTCTATCTCCCACCTTGCTTTTTCGGCCTCCAGTTGGACATTTTCCTCCGATTGTGAAGGGGGTCCTTCTTGTGCCTTTAGTTCCGCCAACTCTTGGCGTAATTGTTCCAGCTCACCTTTCAACTCTACAATTTGTCGCGTTGCTTCCTCTTGTCCACGCTTGCTCGCTTCGATCGCCCTTGATATCGCTGCTCGCGCTTCCTCGGGCACCCTTTCCAAAATCTCGGACAGCGTCTCTTGGTGTTTTGATGTATTGTCTGCGATTGAAGTGAACAACTTTTCGGCACGCTCGTTGTCCCTTATCTTTCTGGACGATTCCGACGCAAGAGCGATTTTTGCTTCATAGTCGGCGAGCGCTGTTTCAACCGCTTTGGAGTTTTCGCTTTCTGCGGCGGTTTTCGCCTGTGCCAGCCGCCGCTCTGCGTAGCCCAACGCTTTCTCCGCTTTTTTCTCGGAATTGAAGGTGAAGAAGAGATTTACGTTCTCAAAAGTGGTAGCGATTCCGTACCAAAAGGTACCGGGCGTCGGTCCGGTGTTCGTCTGCGCCGAAGTGGAAACTGGGGCGACAGCTACAAACAGGATAGGTAAAAGGAGCGCGACAAGTAGTTTCTTCATAGCGGCTGATTGGGCTTCTTTATACAATAAATCCTCTGACCGCGCAATAGCAATGAATATCGCCTCGAGCGACCCCAAATCAAGTACCCTCCCCTGTTTTCAATGCTCCGTCCTCTTCGCGCATACTTGTGTTCATAAAAGGCGGGAGTTAGTTAAACGTTAGACCAAGCAAATATAAACAAAAGCAACAATCCTGTAATGAAACTCGCCATCAGAGCATATCCGCGAGCTCAACCGCCTCGTCTTCGTCCAGTCCTGCGTCAATAAGTTCCTGCGCCTGTTCGGCGACATCTTTCTCCACCTCATGCTCTTTCATTAACCGCTTCGTCTCTTCGTCCATAATCTAATCTCTTTGTTCATCCATGTTATCAATTCTCTTCTGTAAGTTTGGACCAGTCCCATAAGGAACCCTAAGTGGGACCTGTATCTCACAAACTTTCTTCGGGACTTCTCCCGTTGCCGGAACGGGTATTTGAATCTTTCCCTCTTCAATAAAGAGTTTTTTAAGCTCATCAGGTCTATATTCAACTATTCCTATATTTTTTTCACCTTCATCCAACATTTCTACAGTGATAGTCGGAAGTTTTTCCTTGTCAAAGAAGTTGAGTATATATTTCACAATATCCAGCATTTGATATTCGTACTCGACTTTTATTTTTTTATGTACAATATCGTATGCCTCGGCGCTTCCAAAGAATATCTGACCACCAGTCACGACTATTTTAGGCGAGTACTTCACTATCATAGAAATCGTTGACCTATCCTCTGCAATAGTGAGGTCTTTTATTTCGAACCAACGATTATCTGCAAACCCTTCCGCATAGTCCTGTATTTCCTTACGAGTATAGTCCTTCTTTTTATCCACCTGTTCGTGAACTTCCGGATTATTCGTTAGAAATATTGTTAAGCCCATTGCAAGAACCCACTTTGTCTTACGGCAAGTTTTTGTATCTTCCTCAAGCTCCTTTTCAGTTCGGATGATGGTTTCTTTGTGTCGTCCTGTCTTGGGATCGGTAATTTTTAACTCCACGCTATCGTTGTCTAGGATGCGCCACTGATCGTGGCCCTCGCCTGCATTTCTAATTTTGTTGTCAAAACCGCGTATTAAGTCCTTGAAATCTCCTTGTGTTGGAGGAAGCGATATGCTCCGTAGAGCAGCGAGTTTCTCACTAGCACCTATATCAACATAATCGGCAGGTCTAGATACTTGATTCGGGATTTTATACACTTGGCATAAGTAGTAATACGGTATTGTTGCGTATAGTTTGAAACCGTTTTCAAACAATATCTTGTAGAGCCGTAACTGGTCTGAAACTACCTGGTCATTTTTCCCTCTGACTTTTGAGTTGTGAAGATTTCTTTCTCCCTGCTCTGATCTCACAGACGCATCGTACTCGTTCTTTAGAATCTCGGCTATAATCTCTTCAAAATCTGCTCCGTGTGCTTTGTGCATTTCCTCGCAAATCCACTCGACGAACTTAACACTTTTCAAATCATTTTTGTCGACAGACAACCTCCAGGCCGTCCATCCCTGACCGTAAAAATATCTTGGGTTTAAGTGTCCCGGGTTTGTTGAGTCTTTAAGTAGTGGTGCAATGTAACTCTCAAAAAACCTGCTTTGTGCCGCAAGGTCAGGTTCCGAATGTCCTCTTATATCATCATATTCGCTCATAATGTTTTGTTAGTTATGGGTGAGATATCCTGTATGTTACTCAACCGGCCATGAGAGGATGGACTTGTCTATTTCGTTCATGATGCAGATTATTTCAATTATGACGACGGGTTTTCTATAATCTCAATTTCTTTTTTATCCATTGTGGTTTCCCTCTACAATCTTAATCTCCTCCGGGGTGAGGCCGTAGAGTTTATAGACCATTTGGTCAATTTGTTTTTGAATGTGCTGAATCGCTTCCATCTCTTGTGTACTCTCAGAAAAGGTCTCTGATGCGGTTATGGCCAGAATCTTTTCAACAAGCAAAACCACCCCCCTCTTCTCTTGCAGACTGAGGTCCGGAACGGGAAGCTCGGCAAGCATGTCCTTGGTAAAAGTCGTACCTTGATTGTAGCTAGACGCCGGATACTTCTCTTTTATATAAAAGAAAGCAAGCTTACTGTTTAGCAAACTCAGTAAGAATTTCAGATTTTCAACATTCTCGTTGACTACAACTAGTGTCGTTTTGCCGGGAATAACCGCGCCTTCGAGATCTGGGCAGACGTCAAGCCTATTTAGGCCCTTAATGATTAATTTTGGCAATATGGATTTTCTTCCATAGGAATTAGGGAACGCGGTAAGAAAATCGGCCCTCATCACGATAGGTCGTGCGTACTTATCTTTTAGATATGTCATCTCTTTCCGGCCCCACTTCGAGTAGTATTTTCCGATCGTCCCCGTATTGATTATCCGCAGGTAGTCTGCTTTTAGTTCACTTCCACCAAGGTCTCGTATGAACGACTTCAATTTGTATGCATCCGATGTAGCACACGCATTTTCGCATAGTCCAAAGTCGGACACTTTTTTTGGAAATCTCTCAATCTTCGTGAGAAAATCAAGATTCTCGGAAAAAAGATGGTCGAGGTTAAAGGGCGGTAACAGACTACTCTTTTCAATTACACGCCTTTCCAAAAACTTATCGTCGACGTACTCAACAATGGAGATAGATTTCGTTTGTTTTTTGGATAGTAAAGTCACTATTGAATCGACATTCGCACTTTCGAAAATATCTCTTCCAGATTTTAAAATAGAGAAAATGTGCATTATGGCGTTCTTTCTGAATTCGTCGCCGAACGATTTAGAAATCCATTTGTCTGGTGATATGTAGGCCATTATGCCGCTCTCGCTTAAAAATCCGAATCCTGCCTCAAAAAAAGCTATGTATAAATCCCAGTTACCGCGTGTCCATTTGTAAGTTTGCTGAATAGCTTCTCGCAGATCTGATTGGCCGGCCTTCACCATCCCCTCTGAGTCGACGTAGGGAGGGTTGCCAATTACTACGTCAAAATTGCGCATTCCAAACATCCACTCGGGGTCAAACCACGATGATGGTTTGTTGCTAAACGGTTCCCACAGTGAGAGCCGGTGAGTGGTTTCGTCATGTGCCGCTTTACCACCAAGTTGGATCATTCTATCCAGCATCTGTTTTTGAATAGTGCTAAATTCATTCTGCAATCGGTATCGCTCGGAGTTGGTCGCATTGAAATACTGTTCCCGCACGGACTTGAGCCGCGCAATTCCTTCGTGGTCTTTAAACGCACTTATCATCGTTGACGATGAATCCTGTAATCCGATCAAACTATTCGCCGTGACGAATTTGAAATCAAGGTTTGGGAGCGGCTCAATACCGCGATTCTCAAGCGAATCATCTATACGCTCGTCTACTATCAAGGTTAGGTAACAGCGCAGGCGGGATATTTCAGTCGCTATCGGCTGTATGTCAACGCCATAGATGTTTTTCCTGATAACACCGAGCTTGCGTATGTAATCAAAGTTCTTGTGCTTAAATTCTCGCTCAATGACGCGTCGTATCTCCGGAGTAGTACTTCCCAGTTGCTTTGCAAACCACAGCTGCGCGTTCGCGTCTACGCGCTGGAGAATAAAGACGATTTTCTGAAGCGCCCCTATAGGGAATGCGCCAGAGCCGCAAGCCGGGTCAAGCAGTTTCAGTTCTTCTAGTGCATCAATGATTTTCTGCTTCTCGGCATCGCTAAAGGTATACTGCTCGTCGTCAGTGAGGTCATAGCTTATAAGCGCGCGGAGTTTGTCTTTCTTGATGCTAGTTTTCTGCTTGAGGAACAGGAGCAAGCTTTCATCAACCATGTAGTCCACGATGGTGCGGGGCGTGTAATAGCTTCCTGTGCTCTTGCGTGCCGATTCTCCCGTTTCTGGATTAATTTCGGCCAACAGGTTCTCGAATATTCGACCAAGCATTTCCGGGTCAATGGAAAGCTCTTCGTCAAAGGTGGTATTTTCATCAATTGTGAAGTTATACGATTCCAGAAGGTTGAAAAACTCTTCAAGCCACGCATCCGGAATAACAAGCGTGTTGATGTGGCGTGAGACGAAGGTGCCACGGTCAAGGTCGTAATGATCTTCGTACTGTGGGCTGAAGAGACCTCCGTTCAGATACGGGACGTGAGAAAACGGTTCAGATGTCCATTTTTCTTCTCGTGCACGGCGCTCTTTGTTGAGTATCTCAAAGAAAATCGGCTCCAAAATACTGTGGTAATAGCCGAAGTCTTGTGTCACCGCCTTGGAAGAGAGCAGCTCCCTCGGCATCAGCGGAATATCGTTTTGCCCCTTCTTCTCGTGCAAAAACCAGCAGAAGATAATCCTGCCGATAAGCCGGACACCAAACTCCATGCTTGCCTGATTTTTTGAATGATTGGACGGCAGTTGAAGCGTCGGGTCGTACGTTTTCCTGTTCTTGCCCGCGCCGAGCGTACCGCCGACTAATTTAGTGAAGCTTTCTGAAATGCCTTTGTAGAACTCTTTGTTTACAACCTCCAGCGAGAAGCGTTTCTGCAAATCCTCAAAGTCCCTTACCGCGTCCTGCTTTATCAAGAACCGGTGTGGCGTATTGACTTTCGCGTTTGGACCGAGGAAAAACGAAAAGCGGCGCGGATTTGAGAATGTTTGCGTAACTTTCCCTTTTTCATTCGGTGAGAGCGTCGCCGTCATCAAAGACAAGCGCCAATCGTCGCTCTTTTCGGAGCGATAAACGATAAGTGCGCGAAAGACCGAATTCGCCTTCATCACCCGAAATCCATCCATGGCAAGCTTCACGCGAGCGTCTCTGGTGGACGCGTGCGTAAGCTCAAACACGGAGAGATCGAGGTCGCGACTCTCGCCAAGGTATGTAACGCTCTCTGTCACCTGCAATCCGGTCGCGGTGGCAGGCCGTACGTCCACAGTAAAACCGGGAAGGAATCCCCTTGTAAATGTGAGGAAATTTTCTCGACTGTACGTATCCTGTAGGTTCATGTCCGAATATCTTCGCTCAGCACGATTGTTTCGTATTCGCCCTCAAGACGAGCGACACGATCTGAGATAGCGGCAATATGGTGTCGTGGCACAATATCATCTTGAAGCGTTTTATAGGCACCCTCTAAATCCTTCACTGAAAGCTGGGCAATGTCTTTGAGGTCGCCCTCGTTGATACCGTCATAGTTCTTAATGACTCGCGCGAGGTCGCGGCAGTAATCTTTTGCCTTAGGCAGACCGTCCTCAATCACTTTCACCACCTTAAGCGCGTCAGCCCTTCTGCCTCGAACCGGCGGGAGCGGGTGCTTCTCGAAAAGCGTGTCTCTCACGAGCTTAAAGACCTCGTCATACTGTTTGTCTGCTTCTTTGCCCTTCTCGTCGCGTTCCGCCTTGAAGTAATTAAGAGCAATCTCTGCCGCAACTATTGCAGAATCCTCCTCTTCTTTGACTGCAAACACCGCATGCGCACCTTTTTTGCCGAAGGCGACGATCGCGGCTTTCTGTTGACCTTCACGAATCACCCGGCTCCGTGGCTTTATTTTGAGCGCTTCTTCAAAAAGAGCAGCGTCCTTTTTCGCTTGGTCGTATGCTTCACGATGCTCTGCGTCCCATGAGCGCGTTTCGTTTTCTTGTTCTGCCTTCTGGTATTCATCTTTAAAGAAACTCTGGAGCTCCTCATCGGCGGTGAGCGCTCGTACATCGCTCCCCATCACGGAATTGATAAGGCGCATTTTGAGCGTGGAAATCTGTTTTATTCTCACCTCGTCCTCTCCGACATCAGTCGGAAAACAGTTGTAGACATAGAGCTTATCGAACACTTTCTTGTTGATGCGGTTGATGCGGCCGATCCTTTGAATGACACGGGTCGGGTTGTAAGGGATGTCATAGTTGATGATGACTCCCGCACGGTGCAGGTTGTAGCCTTCGGAGAGCGCGTCTGTCGCAAGCAGTACGTCGTAATCATTCTCTTGGTCTCCCTCCGGTATTCCGGCATCAAAGTTCCGGCGGATGGTTTTCTTCATCTGCCCGCTGGCATCCGCGGCAGTGTATTTGAGCACACGAGCCATGCCGCGCTGTACGAGCTCATGGTGCAGATAGTTGATAGTATCGGCGTAGGTGGAGAAAACCACGATCTTGCGTGCAGGGTTGTCCGCAAGCAATTCATCAATTTGCCACTTCACTGTATCTAGCTTTGGGTCGACGCTTTTATTCGGTTCAGCATTCTCGCCAAACCATTTCTCTCGAATGTCCTCCAAAAGACGCCGATCTTGCGCAATATCTTCTACGAACTTAGGGTCTATAAGCGAGACGTCAATAGTAAGAAGCCCTTTCGTCTCTTTGAGCTTCTTGAACTCCTCTTCAAATGTCTGGGCATCAATCTCCGCTTTTATGTCGTCGTCCGTGGTTTGGAGGATCTCTTCTGGGTCCGGGATATTGCCCTTTTTCATAATCGGCACTTTGCCGAGCTTATGCCACCAGTCCTCAATCATTTGCGTGGATGCGATCATATTGTCCAGAGTTGAGCGGAATGCGTCTTTTGAACTCTCAAAGCGCATGACGAGCAGGCGCTTCATAAATTGGGCAAGGTTGGTCTGAGCGGTTTTGAGGTCAGTTTCATCGAGGTCTTCCCCGTACTTTTTAAGAAATTCTGCCTTGTCCTTGATGTATATAGCTGGTTTGTATCGTGCCCCGATGAACCCACCCTCCGATTCGGGAGAAGTAATCGTGAGGAGCGTATTGAGATAGAGGTCAAGCAAGCTACCCAGTTCGTACTTGAGCAGTTCCGGGCCTTCTACTTCCGCAAAGTCGATGCTCTGCTTCTGGAGGTCTTCTTTATATCTGGTAATGGTCCGTAAATCCAAGCGGGATCGGCGGATGACCACGTTTTCAATCAATCGTCTGAGTTCGAGCGATATCTCATCCGATTGA
>Ga0209542_10017251_pt1 | contig 11859 bp, 16 predicted proteins | sample RifCSPhighO2_01_FD_184028 | JGI IMG/M metagenome (GOLD analysis project Ga0209542, IMG submission 184028) | Soil microbial communities from Rifle, Colorado - Rifle CSP2_plank highO2_0.1 (SPAdes) (version 2) | ecosystem: Environmental > Terrestrial > Deep subsurface > Rock core/Sediment ...
ACATAACATTGGAGAAAGCAAAGCAGTATCTCGAGGCACATCACGCCAAAGACATTATTGACAGGAATCCCATGCCCTTTAGGCATGGGAGGAAGTCAAGTTAGGTTTTAGGCCCGATGCTCAGGTTTTTGAGGGTAGGTATAATCAGGAGATGCCTGAACTAGTCAATGCTGGTTTTGTTCCTTGGAGTCCTGCTCAGGTTATGGATGCCAGAGTTAAACTTGGTTTTGAGTTTCCTGATTTGTGGAATTCTTATTTTGATACTGGTTTTGGTTTGGTTGCGACTAGCGATAAGATTTATCTTTTTCCTGGTTCTGAGGTTTTGAGGGGTGTAAATCCTGAGACAAATCTTACTAGTGGTGGTGTTTTGGCTTCTGTTGACTATTTGAGGGATTCTGCTGTGAGTTTTAACAGGAGGCCTCTTGGAGAGTCTTTGAATAAGAGGTTGAGGCAGGGAGATGTTGTTAAGAATCCTTTATGGTTTGAGTTTGCTGGTGGTAGTGAGGAGAGACTTGGCCAGTATGTCGAGACGGTTTTCAAGCTCGGAAAGGATAAGTATGGCTATGATGAGATGATGGGAATTTATGTTCCTTCTGATAGTCAGCCGATTGTGCGGGCGGTTGTGCTCTACGGGCTTGGCGATAGGTCTTATGCCGGTGGCAACGACAGGCATCTTGGCAACGACAATTCCCGTTTCGTCGGGGTACGTGGAGAGGCCGCCGAAGGCGGCAGGCAAAATTCTCTTGAGGGGGTTGTAAGGGAATTTGGTATTACTGATCCTTCTGAATTGAGATCTGCTTTGGAAATGTATCGTGCAATTCCGAAAAACTAAACATTTATTTATTCTTTCCTCGAATTCTGTTTGTCCAGCAATCTGCTTCAGGATCGAAAGTCGAAAAGTATAAATACTCAGTTTACGTGAATTCAAGTAAAATGAGGTGAAATCATGGCACATAATCTGACGGTAACAGTAGATGACGAGCTTTGGGAAGCTATGCGCAAGCACAATGACATACGCTGGAGTGCAGTCATGAAACAAGCTGCGAAAGAGAAAATAGAAGCGCTAAAAATACTCAACGCACTTACTAAAAAAACAGCTTTGAGTGAAAAACAAATCGAAGCGCTTTCAGTAAAAATCGGCAAGCGGGTTAGTCACAGAGCATGATTGCTGTTGTTGACGCCAACGTACTCATTTCTGCCTTGCTTGGCTCACGCCGAACAATAATGCTTCTCACAAAAAGTGATATGCTGTTCTATGCGCCCAAATTTATCCTTGCGGAGATACGAAAGTACAAAACGACGATTAGCACGAAAGCGAAAATTACGGCAGCAGAATTCGATGCGGCATTGGAAGCAGTGCTCAAATTCGTGACGCTTATGGGCGAACTAGAGTATAAAGAACACCTGCCCAGAGCAAGAAAAGCGTTGCACGCTCGCGACGTGAACGATGCGCCTTATCTTGCATGCGCACTCTTGGTGGATGCAGAAATAATCTGGACGAATGACAAGGACTTCTCAGCACAAACCATCATAAAAACCAGAACAACGCAACAATTACGGGAAAGCAAGTGATGGATGGAAAAACTTTCAGGTCACTAACAAGTGGACGCCGAGGTGGACTCGAAAAAAGTACCTCAGGGTTCGATGGACTTGCCGATTGGCAGTACCTCAGGGTCAGAATCGAGGATTACTAAATATTACTTTCCTTTGTAGCCGAATTTTTTATTGTATGTCGGATGATCGGAGACATCAAGTATGAATGCGATTATTTCGATTTCCGTTTCTCCGTTTGTTAAAGAGTAAATCATTCTCCAGAATTGAGCTAATTCAACGTGAAATAAGTTTGTTACGCCGTATTTAGCTTTGTATTCCTTGGGAATCAAATCTTTCGCGATTGGATCGCCATAGTGCATATTCGCCTTGATGAGCTCAACCTTCTGATTCAGCGATTTGAGTATCATTCTGTCAGTTTTTGAATTTGGGGCTTCAGCATTGAGACGTTTGTAAACCTCTTCAGCTTCTGGCGAAAAGATGACTCTTACTTTCTTCATAATTCGAGCCCTTTCTTTATGGCATCTCGGAGATTTGGATTTGTGTTGTGAATCCAGGTTATGCCTTTCAAGCTGACCGCTATCTTATTGCTTTGTTCCAGATATTCAAGTATTGTCCTGAGATTGTAATGGTTGACTTGTTTTGGCAGCAGTCTTTTTAATTCAGCAATTTTGATAATGCTCTCATCTGAGTTCTTCAGAGTGTCTTCTACCATGATAACGGTGTTCAACGTGGGGGCGTGTTCAAGTTTCTTTCGTTTGATGGTTATTGGCATTTTAATCACCTAAAGTTATTAATTAGTAAGTTATACTTATTAATTAGTATATAAACTTTTTGAATTTATTATCCATATAAGATAACCACTTTTTAGTAACTATACTGGAAAGATTTAAATAGACTTTTTTTATTCGGGTCTGTTAATGGCTGCTGTTGATTCTGATTTAATTAAATTTTTGATAGCCGGACTTGCCGATTGTCATTACCTCACTGTTAGATTCGAGTATCACTAAAATGGGTCAATTTTCCAATTACCCTTTTTCAAGTGCCAAAATCAAGCTCTTATGTTTTTCGAACAATTTCTCATCGATACGTCCGTAAATTCCTTGAAGATCATCTCTAAATTGTTTCGAAGTTATTTTGTCCTTTAGTTTTGTATACCTTTCTGCAAACGAGAATCTCTGTCCCACTTCATCCTTTATCCAAGCTGGATTTTTAGCATTTACTATCAACATAAAGACATCCCGGATATCCGGTGCTCGGCAGCAGAGTAATTTCATGGCGATCATAGCATCAGCTTTTATTATTCGCAATTTGAGGGTTTCTTGAACGGTTTTGCCTCTTAGAGATTGAATCGTAGAGTTGTCAAATACCCATTGCGCATCGAATGTTGCGTCAGTTTGCCTGTCTAGTATCTTTTCGAATAGGATGTCGATGCTCACTCTGAAGTTTTTCACTATTTCTTTCTCATACCTGAAGAATTTTCCCGCATAGGGCAGGTTTTCATTCGTTTCCTTCTTATTGAAGCCAAGTCTGGATAGTTCCTTCTCTATATTATTTAGTTCGGTCTCTTCGCGAACCACGATGTCGCAATCGTCAGAAAACCGCGGCAATGTATATGCATTGACAGCGTAACCGCCGATCACTACGAAGTCACGGTTCTTGATTGCCTTCAATGTATCAAATATTTCTTTCTCTCTAAGCTGCAGAGGATTCATATTTCTCCTTCATGTAGTTGTAAGCATAAGCGTACATTTCGTTTTTACGAGCTATTTTCGAAGTATTCTTCAATGATTCCACCTTTAATCCTTCTTTTTCCACAGAATTTAATTTTTTAACAGGAATTAAAATCACATATTCTCCGATTTCTGAACCTTCGTTTATGTAATTGGGGATATTTCGTTTGTTAAAGAAATCTTTCCAATATTTTAAGTCAGTTTTCAAGACTTTGATAAAGTAAGGAGACTTTTCAATTCCTCTTTGCACATACGAATAATCTGACCAGATTTCTATTGCTGATAAGTTGGTAAAAGCATAAGACTTTTCTGATTCTTTGATAATTTCAGGCACTTTGAAATCCAACAACCCTTTCAAAACAATTTCAGGGCCCAAACAAATATAGGTATCTCTTGACTCCTTCTTAATCCAACCATTTCTTAACAAAACCGCAAAGATCTTTTTCTTCATGCTCTGGCCTACAATCCAATCTAATTCAGATTGTTTAAACGGTTCTTTTGAGCCGTGTCTTGAGAAGAACAAGGCATAGGCCCTCAATGCATATTGAGGGATTTCACTTGTCATAGTTACCTAATAGGTAACCGTAAGTTTAAATACTTTTCTCTACATGAATGCTGCTTGTAAGTAACAATATCAGAAAGAAATGTTTCCGGTCAAATTTCAAGCTTGGAATTTAACAGGTGGGCGAAAGAGGAATCAAAAGAACACTAGAATTTGTCAACTAATTTTAGTCTTGCTTTGCAGAATTGTTCGAACATTTTTAAATCCTGGTTTCTAATGCGCACCGACCCTTGAAGATGGTGCGGGAGGCCTCCGTGTTTTTTTCTTGGTTCTTGAAAAATGTTTGCGGCTATTATGCTCATCATGAAATAATTCGATTTTGCCATGCATTTTCCTTCACTTATGTCTTTTTTGCATTTCGGGCAGATTATTTTCTTTTCGACAAGAACAGGTTTGGTTGTCTTGGCGATTTCGTAGAAAACCCTTCCAAGTTCGAAATGTCGTGTCATTCTTTTGCATTCCGCGCATTTGATATCAATTTGCATTTACTTTTTCTCGAAAAAATTCAGCGGTCACGCAACGTATTTGCTCGTAGGTTATTTCTGGAGGAAGCAGTTCCTTGATTTCCTTCAAAGAAGGCTGTTTTTCAAACTTTGAGCGTACTTCTATTATGGAGTCAATCACATCTTTTGGAATTACTTCAGAACTGGTTAATTGTCCATTTACGATAAGCCTATAAAAATGAGTATGAACTGTTGAGTCTGCTAAATTTCGTTCTTTTGCGATTTCAGTAGGAGTTTTCCCTTGTCTTAACATCTTTAGTGAAGTCATTTCTGACTCACCTATGGTTGTTGGCTTTTGTATCTTTATTTCTTGAAGGGATATTTCAATCTTTTCTTCTAGTGCCTTTTTTCCAGCTTTAGTTAACGCATAGTATGAGATTGGATAAGGATAGTTCTGGATTTGTATTCGTTCTATGAATCCAATTATTTCTAGTTGTTCTATGAAATTTTCAATTGTTGAAATGTTATGCCAATATAGTCCTCCGAAAATACTTTTGTGGGATAAGGAAGCTATTTTCTTTGATTCAGATCCTTTTAGAAAACGAGCGAGATTCTGTTTTCCGAGCTTAATATAATCAACTGCCTGAAGAATTATTTGTGCAACTTGATTTTTTTTGTTTTTTTCAAGCATAGTTATATGCTAGAATGGATATCATATAAAAAAGGAGTCCTGAGAATAGGCTATTTTATGGTCACTTTTTGGTGGACACTTGCGTTTATGTCACTATTAAGTGGACGTCGAGGTGGACTCGAAAAGTGTACCTCGGGGTCAGAATCGAGTATCACTAAATTTTCCTGTTTTTTATTTTGGTTTTCTAACACGGTAAAATCAAAAAGCCGCTATTGTTAAAATGATGATGTCGGAGAATTGGCGCTTAGCAGCACAAGTCTTTTTCTTTGTGCATGGTGTATCCTTCTTTGAACAAGAATCCAGCAATGACCATTCCTCCGATTGGGTCGGCTTGCCAAATACCGAAGAAATAATTTAGGGTTAAGCTGATGAGGAGAGCTACTGAGAGCAGGCAGCAGGCAAGGGTTTGTTTTGAGTCGCCAACAAAGCTCTTGCTTTTCATTTCTTTTCCTGTTTTGTATTTGAGATAAAAAAGTAAAGGCATCACGATAAGGGAAATGACGGCTATGGCGATGCCTAGTAGTGTTGGCTTGGCGATTTCATGCATATAAAGTTTCCAAATCGAATCAAGCAAGACATATGCGGCGAGAATTAGGAATGCATAGCTAATTAATCGAATTGCTTTCTGCTCTTTTTTATGTTCTTGTTCGCTATCCTTGTGCGTAGGGCTGAAACGCCAAATCATGATCGTGCCAGAGAGCGATTCTACAAAGCTGTCGATGCCAAAGCCGATGAGCGCAATGCTTCCAACGCCTCCTCCAATAAAAATCGAAGCGATTCCTTCGAATACATTATAGATTACAGTGAAGTATGATAGGTAAAGTGCTTTCTTGCGAAGGGTATCCATGAGTTTTCATGAGCAATCAAGTCATTATATACTTTATCTCGGAGAGGATAAGAAACTTTAATAACTAATCCGGCAGTAAAAACTACATGACTGACAGAGAAGGTAAAATAAGATTTGCAACGATCTTGAACATACTTTTCGCTCTTCTTCAAACTATAGTTGGTTTGCTCACAAACAGTTTGGCGCTTCTTTCCAACGGCTTGCATGATGCAGGAGATAGCGTTGCTCTGGTGATTGCATGGTTCATGGAGCGCAAAGCTAAAATGCCTGCTGACAAGTCAAGAACATTTGGCTACCAGAGGCTTTCCTTGTTCTCTTCAGTTTTTGCGGCCGTTGCTTTGCTTGTGGCTTCCTTTTTCATACTTGCCAAGACTATTCCGAGATTGATTAAACCTGAGCATGTTGATGCGAGCGGCATGGTTCTGATGGCTGTATTTGGTCTTGTAATAAATGGGGTTGGCTATTTGAAACTTAGAGGTAAGAGTCAGAATGAAAAAATGCTTTCGTGGCATCTTCTTGATGATGTTCTCGCCTGGATTGTCATTTTGATAGGTGGAATTTTGATAAAGTTTTGGGATAATCATATCATCGATCCGATTTTGACCCTTGGAATTACAGCCTTCGTCATTTTTGGGGTGATAAGAAATCTCAAAGGAACGCTTAATATCTTGCTTGAAGGAGTACCCGAACACATTAATATCGAGAAACTAAAAGAATCGATATTTGGTATTAAAGGCGTTAAAAACGTTCATGATATTCACGTGTGGTCGCTTGATGGCGAGATGAGTTTGCTCACAGCTCACGTTGTTGTTGACGAGAAGCTATTGAAGTCTCCTGATGGAATTAGGAAGAAGATAAAGGGTATTCTCAGGCCATTTAACATTGAACACTCAACGCTTGAAATAGAAAGTGAAGAATTCTGTTTAGGAATGGACTGCGGGCTTCAGGATAAAAACAGTGGACTTGCTGATTAACAGTATCTCAGCCGAATGTAAGTAATTTTTCTGATTCTTCAACCATCACGAGTAGTTCTTCCATCGTTGATATGGGGCAGATGTTGCTTGCTCTCTTCTGCCTTGCCTTAAGGCAGGTACCACATGCAAGAATATATCCTTTGTTTGATACATACTGCTCTATCTGTCCTTTGACGTTGTATTTTTCATCATGTATGTCTTCAACTTCGACGCCTTTATTTATGAGAAATATTTTAACTTCGTGATTTGATTTGAGCGCAGTTACTCCAAATCTGAAGGCGTTCCATGCGACTTCTGCCTCGTTTGTTCCTATAATAATCCCGATTTTCATTTTGTTTTCTTATCTCCCATTAGAACCATTTCCAAAACCAATATTTCTCAAATAATAATTTGCCCCAATGCCAGATTCTCCCGGCTTTTCTCATTTTTATCGTGGGAGCTGGTTTTGAATAAAAATTGCCGCTGGCAAAACCGGACTTGCCGTAACCTAACTCTAAAAAACAATAAGCGTGCCCATCATATTTTTTATCAGGTTTTAAACCATTAATCTCAGCAACTATGTTTTCTGCTACGACTTCGGCTTCAAAATGCGCGAAAACCCCTGCTTTAGGTAAAGGTTTTCCCGAATCTAAAGTGACTAATGCGCAATCGCCAATTGCGAATATATCATCATATTTTGTTTTAAGGGTGCTCTTATCAACTGGTATCCATCCCATTTCGTTGCCTAGGTTTGAATTTATGACAACTTTTGAACCTTGGTGAGGTGGAACAAAAATCAGCATATCGTAATTAATCCTCTTGTTTCCTTTAAATATGAGCTCTTTGTTATTTGGATTAACAGAAGTAAGCTGAATTTCTGGATTAAAATTAATATTTCTTGACTCTAACATTGATTTAATCATCTTTCCGTTTTCCGGACCGGCTGAAGGCATGGGCAATGTCTCTGGAGTAAAAATGCTGATCTCTGTTTTCTTTCTCTTCCTGGAAAAATATTCATCAAGAAGAAAAGCAGCTTCATATGGCGCGGCAGGACATTTAAAGGGCAAGGAAGAAATAACAATAGCCACCCTGCTGCCTTGGAAATTTTTTAGATCATCTCTTAACCTCTCAACCTCTTCAAGCTGGTAAAGGTTATAGCCCCCGACGGCAAGGCCGCTAATGTTTTCAGGTAAAAGCTCTGCACCAAGAGAAATAACAAGGTAATCATAATTAAACTCATTTTTTTCTGTCTTGACAATCCTCTCTTCAGGAATGATTTTTATAATTTCTTCATTAACAAAGTCTATGCCTTTTCTTTTGAGAAGCTTAAGTGGTTTTTGAATTTTCTCTGCTTTTTTCTTTCCCAACATAAGCCATAGAAAAGAGGGGGCATAAATGTGCTTGTCATTCTTATCAATTAAAATAATTTTATGCTCTTTGCCTAGTTTTGTTCTGAGTTCATTAGCGGCTACTAAACCGCCAGTTCCTCCTCCAAGTATTAATATTTGTTTCATTTTTTTAAATCTTTTTTTATGCTTTCAAATTCTTTTTTGGTTATTTTTCCTCCGGCAAATCTCTTTCATATAAGTATATTAGAATATTCTAATGTTTAAGTACCTTCCGACATTTGCAGACATTATTGATAACTACGCAGCTGCTGAACTCGGTATTAAGAGACACCATTAAGTAAAATTTCTTCCCTTGGATCACAGGGTAGAATGGACTCGCCGATTAGCAGTGCCTCGGAGACAGATTTGAGTATCGCTATAATCGAATTCGGATTTTTTTGCGATCCCACTGATGCCTGGGCTAGAAGCGCTAGAAACGGCTTTCTACTAGACGTTTCATTTTGTCAACTGAAGTGCGGAACTTTTCTGCGTGATCCAATGCGATTTCCTTGCTGATATGGTTTGGTAGAGGTTCAGTTGTAGAGTATCCTTTTTTTCGTACATATTTGAGAATCATATCCGAGACAGTTTTTCTTTCTCTTACCATCTTTTTGAGGGGTCTTAAAAGAATGCGTTTGTCCCGGGGAGTGAAGTTTTCTGCCAGCATTACAAGCCGCTTGCAGTACATATGAATCTCGGAACTTTCCAAGCCTTCATATGCGGAAGCAGGCTCAAGAACACTTTTCACGTAGTTATAAGGAGGAATATAAATTGTATTGTTCTCAAGTTTGAAAGGCTCCTTTATTCCTATTTCTGAAGGCTTGACGATGAAATGCTCTTCCTGAAATTTTTTAAACATAAATTTCAATAGCACACTTGTGGCAGCGACATATTCAAGGTGGTTCATGTCCATCCCGCGCTGTTCTAGCGTTCCGTGCGGGTTTACTTTCACAGGGCTCCAGTTTAGGCTGAGAACTGACTGGTAAAGAGCAAGGACTTTCAGGTTTATTCCGGCGCTTAACAGCAATGACTTCCATTGCTCGAATCTTCCTGATACGGCTTCCATAATATCTAATGTTGTTTGCTTGTAATGGGGAAGCCCCCCGAATTCGTGGAGGTCAGCATACATTCCATCCGGGCTTTTTAAGTCTGCTCCTCCCCTGTACATAATCATCCTGGAATCCTTGCCAATATGAACACCCTGATAGTAAGGTGAGGATTGCATGAAAGTTGTCAGGCACGGATCCATTGCTATTGCAAGGTTATAGCTGTTCACGAGGTTGTCTTTTATCTTAGCATGGGCAATGAGCTTAAGCATACGCAATTGCTCGTCGAATATTCCGTGAGGAAGCGTGTAATGAGTGTGGAACCCTGCGCACCTGCCTGCTATCTTGAACTTCTCTTTTCCAAAGATGGATTCCTGAATTGCATATTTTCTATTTTTTCTCATAGTTGGCTCGAAGCTACCCGGATAGCAGCCAAGAGGTAGGAGCAGGAGATTATTTTTATCAGCGGCATCAAGTATAACGTCGAGTTCTGAAAGCAAATGCGACAATGAATCAGGCACCATTTCATTTGGCGAGCTAACAACCTCAAGCATATTAGTTGAGCATTCTTGTTTCAGGTAAGGGTCGTTGAGGGTGTTCATAAGTATTTTGTCAGCGCTGCTGGCGACTTTTCCTGCAGTGTCCAGAGTGAATAGCTCAATCTCCAGTCCTACAAGTGCATTGTTCTTTTTTTTTCTGCCCATGAAAATACCTATCGGTAGGGAAAGCTGAACGGTGAAAACAAAAATATCACCCGTACCAAATTATGCTAATATGCTATTTGCCTTTGCCAAATATAAAAATTGTTGTTGTGAAAACGATAAGAATGGACTCGCTGGGTGCACCTTGACTGCGGTCAATGGCACCCGCTCGTCAGCTTCAGTTTGTTGCTGATTCTGACTTGAAGTACTATTTGATAGCTGGACTCGCCGGGAATTGAACCCGGTGCCTCGCCCGTGCGAGGGGCGCATTCTGCCGATGAACTACGAGCCCGAATTATCCTTAGTTTAGATATTTGATTAAAAATTTAGCGATGCAAGGATCTGTCTTAGAAATGTTGCGATTAAGCCCGCACGACGTGTCGTAAACCTCAAAAGTTTGCGAGTATTTAATCTTTTATCTCTAATCCTTTTTTTCTTTAATGGGTCCTAATTTAATGTTTGCTTACTGTGACAATTGTGAAGTTGCCATACCTCTGTAATGAACCCAGTGTTATGAATTTATCACCAGTTCTGCTATAAGAAAATCCTCCAACAGTTTCGTATTTTATATCAGTAAAAGACGATCCCCTTGAGTCAGGGTACTCCACACTATAATTTTTATCACGATAAAATCTGGCAACCTCATCAGGAGACTCATTTACAATAAATTTTATGCGGCGGTCTATAGAAAATTCGCCACCATTTCTGATTTTGAATTCGTAATTAGTTGCTGAAGGATGCTTAACTTCGTCAAAAAGTTGTTTGAATTCCTTTAGCTCAGCAATTGTTATATTCAATGACCCAATTACTAAAATTATCGCCGTTAAAGAAAATAAAATAAGTTGGGATAATAAAATTAAGTTCTTTTTTTTATTTCCAAGGATGTGTTTAAAAAATAGGAATATGAGAATGAGCAGTGAAATTGAAGGCAAAAAGAATTGATTTTTACCTAAGAGAGCTATTAGCAGTTTATAGTCCACTTGAGACGAGCTAGTTGACATTTCACTAAATGCAGATGAAAAAATAAAGTAAATCATAATTATAAGAAGCAAAAATAGATCCATCAACAACAATAGTAAGATTATCAGTCCTGTTCTGGCTATCTTAATTATTTTATCAAATTCCATTCATCGATTATGCCTTTTATTAATATAAAAATTTACTCATTTTTTAGACGGTGCCTCGCCCGTGCGAGGGGCGCATTCTGCCGATGAACTACGAGCCCTTGCATTAACGGTTTTGAGATTCAATTAAAAACTTAGCGCCATTAATTATTTAAGCGAGAATTGCTTCTAATTGTTGAATGTTAGGCTTGTTTGCAGCGATTTTTGAGCTTTTTCAAAGCTCATTAACTATTTTATCCACAATAACAGGATTGATTTTTGGAATTATTAGACTGATTTTTGGTGCACTTCTTTTTATTGTCTTGTTTCCATTCAAACTTTTGCGGAAAAACAGAGAAAGGAATTAATTCTTTACATCTAAAACTTTAATTTCAAAGATAAGAGTTTTGCCGGCAAGCGGATGATTAAAATCCAACATTACATTCTCGTCCTGAACCTCCACAATTGAGCCTCTGAGAACAGCCCCGTTTGGTGCAGTTGTCTGGAATTCCATTCCGGGTTTGAGTTCTTCCCCCTTGGCAATTGCTGATTTAGGAACCTGAATTACTAGATGCTCCTGCTTTTCTCCGTAGCCTTCTTCGGGCGAAATTTCAATTGTTCTGCTATCACCAACTGTCATTCCTTTTATGCCGTTTTCAAATCCTGGAATGACCTCATGCTTTCCAATTGTAAATTTTAATGGTTCGCGTCCTTTTGAAGAATCAAAAACCGTGCCGTCGGAAAGCTTGCCTGTGTATTCAACTGAAACTTTGCTGCCTTCCTGTGTTATCAAGCTGTGCCCCGCCTGCCGTGGCTTCTTAGCGAGGGCCTGATTTTTTCA
>Ga0209542_10017252_pt1 | contig 11859 bp, 8 predicted proteins | sample RifCSPhighO2_01_FD_184028 | JGI IMG/M metagenome (GOLD analysis project Ga0209542, IMG submission 184028) | Soil microbial communities from Rifle, Colorado - Rifle CSP2_plank highO2_0.1 (SPAdes) (version 2) | ecosystem: Environmental > Terrestrial > Deep subsurface > Rock core/Sediment ...
TACGATGAGCGGGTGAAAGGCCCCCGAGGGAACTTGACCCCACGGAATATGTGGATCACAGATCCCCATAATCGTTGTTCCAGCAATAGGATATGCGCCTTGTCCTGTGAAGATGATGTCGCGGATTACTCCGCCGTGTTTGGTCTTGATGCCGCCATAGGTGTAAACGGCAAAGGACGGGTGAATGTGCGTTTCTCCCTTCACATTGATAGCCCAGCCGTCGTAGAAGCGCATCACGCCGCTGTTGTCTACGTAAGCGGAGATTACCAGCGGGTGATTGATAGTTGCGGTAGCTTCCTGAAGGCGCTGCAGAAGCCCAAGAGCCTTCCAGGTGGTGTGGGAACAGTGATCGGACCAGCGAGCCGCGCTCATCTCTACTTCTGCGTCTCGTGACGGCCTGTATTCTACATTCCGGAAAAATTTCTGCATGGCCATAAGCTGAGCCTCTGGCATGAAGAGTCGGCGGTCTTCGGAAAGCATCCTCAGCGCGGCAAGATCCATTCCAGTGAGGTCTATCATCTCCACTGCTCCAGGAATGCCTTGCGGCATGAGCGTGGCCCATTCATCGGTGACGATTGTCTGAACCTGAGGATTGCATAGATATTGTGAGGCAATGCGATTTGCTTCAGGCCGAGACACTCCCACGAATTGATAACGAGTTGCAAGCCGTGCCCATTTCAATCCTGTCACACTTATGGCTTGTGCCGCGTGGAGGATAGAATCCATTTCTGGATCAGTGATAGCGCGCTTGTAGCAGATTTCCACGATCAGATTTTTCGTCAAGGACAGAAGCGAACGCTTGGTGCAGCGCTCAATCACGGTATTGCCGAAAAGTTCTTCGAGACGCCCAGCGTTTGTTAGGTTCTCACCTTCCAAGCGAAGTACGTGCTCGATCCGAACGTTGGTAAGTGAATCGAGGCCTTGGCCGCATAATCGACGAAGGAGTCGTTCGGCGGCAAGGTCTTCACCTATGCGGTGTTTGTAGATTGTCAGAATCATTATCGAACCTCCATTCGAATTGATAAGTGCTTTATCCGCCTAAGCGGATAATCTAAGTATACTACTGGATTTTTCAGTAATATCCAAATAAAAAAAGACCAAACGGTCTTGTTTAGCGGATTGCGAGCTCCTCGGCTTCGTACAGAACATCAAGAGGCTGGATCCATACAGCTTTTCGGCTGCCCTGTTTGCGAATCTTGCCACTGCACCAAGCTGAAATACTATGCCGTCGGGCGATGGCGATGACTTTTTCTATCTCACTATGTGGTACGTACACAGCGAAGCCGGCGCCCATGTTGAAGGTCTCATAGGCTTGTTTATCGGTGAGATTACCGTGTTTTTGCAGAAACTGGAAAATGGGCTGAGGTTGGGGCAGCGTATTAATGGCGTAGGTGAAAGGTTCCTCAAGTCGCATCAGTTTCTTCCAGCCATGACCAGTGATATTGACGCCATAGTGGATTTCCACACCTTCAAGGATGCAATCCTCAATGATCGGCACGTAGATGTGTGTCGGCGTCAGCAATGCGTCTCCGAAGGTTGAGTTGTCTGACAGCCGCGTCAGATATCCATCCGTCAAGGTATCAGCAATCTCGCGGGCAGGTGTCAGCCCATTGGCGTGTATGCCGGAACTTTCAAAAAAGACGATCGCGTCGCCTGACTGCACGTTCTTCATGATCAGCCGTTCTTTGGGTTTGATTCGGCCATATCCCGATCCGGATAGTACAACCGTTCGCGGGTAAACCACGTCTCTCAAGGTCGGAGTTTCGCCCCCGCCCCAGCTGCAGCGGGACGTCTGGCAAGCCAGCTGCCAGCCCGCAATCAGAGCATTGCTTCGGACTTCGTTTTTGAACCATTTCGAATCGCCAACCGCCAGGTGCATGAGCACTGTCATCGGGAACACGCCCAGGGTGATCATGTCGTTGACGATCATGGCGACACAGCATTGGGCGATGGATGAGAAATGCGACTGCTTCAGATTTTTCACCATACGTTCCCAGGCCGAGAGAATATCCATCATCTCGGCTGCCAAATTCTTGGTGCCCAGGCCCTCCTCCACGTGGCCGGTATACTGGTCTTCCTCTTCTATGAGGTAGACGCTTTCCCCTCGGCTCCAAGGAACCTCCCGCACCCCATGAAATTTCAGTTGATCGGCGGTCTGAAGCCCCGCAAGCTGGCATAGGATCTTGAAAGGATCCATGTCACCATACTTCACACCCACGGCCTCGTTGGTAAATCCGCTGTTCGGCATCTTTCCTCCTCGAACCTGAAATGAACTTCATGTCAGTCTAGTCAAAAAGTCAGTTTCGGGCAAATAAAAAAAGATGACCTTAAGGTCATCTTGTTATTATTTAGACGAGAGGGACCATTTCCTCTTGAAAATCGCTTCGATTCCAGGTCGAATATACGCTTCGGCATCGAAGCACTTCACGAGAGCATCTCGTCCTAGGATATGCAAAGCGGATCTCGGCTCATTGTCGGAGATCTCCTCGAGACGAAGCAAGTCGGAAAGAGGCATTCTGGCCTTCACTGCTTCGAAAGAAAGCCTTTGCATGTACGTGTAGGCCGCGTCGTAAGGCACACCTGCTTCCATGAGGGAGGTTCGGACTCGTTGGCTGGCCCACACACCCAAGGACTTCTCATCAAGATTTTCCCTCATACGGTCGGGGAAGACCACAAGGTCATTCACAAGACCCGCCGCCTTGGTCGTCATATAGTGCAGGAGTGAGGTCGTATCGGGAAGAATATGACGTTCCACAGACGACTGTGAGATGTCGCGGCCTTCGGGTGTGGCGATATTCTCCATGGCAGCATGAGCGTCGCCGCGGATTTTCCTAGACAAACCCATGAGCTGTTCAGTGAGAATCGGATTCGCCTTATGAGCCATAGCGGATGATCCACGCTGATTCTTGCCGCGAGGCTCTGCAAGTTCTCCCACATCGCTTCGCATCATTTCCCAGAAAGTACGTGCCATCTGCTCTATACTTCCGGCCGTGACGGCGATTGCGGCCAGGACTGCAGCAAGCCGGTCTCTTTGCAGTATTTGGGTTTCTGCAAGAGCTGGCTTGAGATCAAGCTCCCTCAGTGCCACGAGTTCCAACTCCGTAGACATCCCAGCGTAATTGCCGACAGCGCCAGACATCTTTCCTTCTGCCAGATCAGTCGTATAGGCCGTCTCAAGCCTGCATATTCCTCTCCGAACAGCCATGGCGAATACGAATAGTAGGTGTCCGAAAGTGTCAGGCTCGGCGAATTGGCCATGCGTGCGGGCAATCATCAGAGTCCATTGATGCTCGCCGGCCTTGTTCTCGAGCGCGACTGCGAGACTGCGCAAAGCGTCAAGATTCAGTTGCACTGCTTCACGCATCATGAGGATCATGGCAGGATCTTCTGTGTCGTATGAGGTCAGGCCCTTGTGCAGTTCAGATTGATCTTCGGATGAAACCCCGGCTTGAGCAAGGGATTCTTGTACAGCCACGATGAACGCGATGAGGTCATGGCGATACTCTCGGTCGAGTTCCTCAATCCTGTTCACATTGATCTTCGCATGGCCCTTGATCGTGTCATACGTGTCCTCGGATAGTTGGCCGAGCTTTAATCGAGCAAGCAGGTAAGCAAGTTCCACCCTGAGCCAGAATTCGAATTTGGTTTCCTTCCGGACCCATAGTTCTTTCATAGGCGGAAGCGTATATCTATCCAGCATGAGTCCTCCTTCGAGCGAGAATTCGTTCAGGTCTCAATCCGAACGTCCTGGTACTATCGCAGATTAAAGTAATTAAATCAAGCGAATAAAAAACTCCGACAGAAATCGTCGGAGCAGAAATTTAATGGCCTAGCCAATGGCTAGTGCCGGAAGAACCCGCGGCCGACGCTATCCGGGATCATCACTAGTGTGACACCGGCATCTTGACAGGCCCTTATCGTATCCTTGTCACGAATCGAACCGGAAGTGGTCAGGATCGCGCTCACACCCTCATTGATGAGCTTTTTCGGGCCGTCATCGAAGGGGAAGAAAGAGTCAGAGTAAGCAACCGCGCCCCGGGTATTGTGTCCGGCATCTTTGGCGCGCTTGATGGCGAGTTCCGCGGCCGACACCCGATCTTGCTGTCCCACGCCGTTGCCGATGAGCATGCTGTTTCTGACCAAGGTAATCGTATTGGAGTTGCTTGTGCACCCCACACCCCAGGCGAGCATGAGCTCTTGGGCCTGCTCTTTGGTAAGAGCACCAAATTCTTGCACTCCCTCGAGTCCGAAGCGGAAAACGAAAGTATAGTTCGGCTGGACGAGGAAGCCGCCGCGAACAGGGCGAAAAAGCCGCTCACAATCCAAAGACGGTGCATCGAGTGTGGAAAGTGCCGGATTCACAAACAGTCGGCACCTGCCCTCTTTGCGTTGCAGCCGATCGATCGCTTCTTCATCAAACCCCGGGGCGATCACGGTATCAAGAATGCGGCGTTGCGTCCCAAGCATGCTGTGAGTCAGAAGCAGCCTCGCAATCTCAGCAGTGATGATGAAGTTCACCATTACCACTCCGACGAAGATAGCCCGAGGATCGCCTTCAAGCATACGCATGAGCGCAACCTGACCTGCCCCGGATTCCGGAGCAGCCGATGCCCCACAACAATTCCCGTGCTTGACTCCAAGCGCGATATTCTGACGACCCCATCCATTGGACTCAAATCCTGCAGCGAGGTGGGTTGCGGTCTGCAGCAGCCGATCCAGATCGCACAGATTGTTGTAGGAGGGTGCGGCGCCAGCAACGAGCTTGAAATGACGCAAGGCGAGAGGGTCAGAATCAGCCGCACCGGTGTTGTATAGAAACGCAGGAGACTGCGGGCCGTTTTCTCCCTTGAATCCCTCGGCAAGCCAAGGCACCCGGCTTCCCACGACGCCAGCATATTGACCTTGACCCAGATAATTTGCTGACATGAGGCAGTACTGTGCGATGGTGAATTCTGCTTTGGCTGCCAGCTGCCTGACAAAATCTTTCTCGTTGGGCCGTCCGGCGTGCTCCCAGATAACATAGTCATTTCGGTCTGAAGGATCGCAAATCACGATCCGACCTCCCTTAGCAGCGGAGCGGAGCATTGTTGGCCCACCAATATCAGTCATTTCAATGACTGATTCAAGGGTTGCGTCGGGTTTGCTGATAGCCTGCTCCAGCGGATACAGGTCCACACATACCAGATCGATGCGCGGCATGCCGATGCGAGCCAGTTCCTCGACGTCTTCCGGGGTGTCTCGGGAAAGCAGCCCAGCATGGATTTGACGAGACAATGTCTTCACCCTCTCTCCCATAATCGGCGTGCCGACGATCTCTCCGATGTCGCGGACAGGAACGCCGGCTTCTTGCAGCTTCTTGGCGGTGCCGCCGGAGCTTAGCAGGTCGTAGCCTAGAGCGATGAGGGCTCGAGCGAACGGAACAATTCCTTCCTTGTTAAATACCGAAAGCAACGCGGTCTTTGATCCCATTGAAACTCCTTTGCGTTTTCAAGATTGCCTTGTTGCCAAGACATCGTAATATCATTGCACAAAATATCGCATAGTTCAAGACTTTATAAAACAAAAATCCCTTCGATTAAGAAGGGATTTTTGTGCACTGGGTCAGGTGCTCGACGAGCTTTGTTTTTTCGTGGTGTCTGAACCTCTGGGTCGGGTGGGAATCGAACCCACGACCTTGGGCTTAAGAGGCCCCTGCTCTACCAACTGAGCTACCGGCCCAACGGTTCAGACATCATTTGCCCCCGGAGGGAATCGAACCCCCATCACTGGTTCCGAAGACCAGCACTCTATCCGTTGAGCTACGAGGGCGCGGATATAGCAGTCATTATGGTATAGGAAAATAGGCTCTTTTTCAAGACTTAAATCAATTAGATTTAGTATTAATTGATTTCGGTTTAAAAAAATTGCCTGACCAAGTTGATCAAGGCTATTTTTGTGTATGAACATTGAATGTTAACTGAAGAAGCTACGCAAGGCTCCCAGCATGGCGCGGTTAGCGGGGGCATTCAGGTAATCGCCAGCCTCCTCGCGCAGTTCCGAAACAAAGATCAAATCGGAGCGATGCTTGACTCGATTTAGGATTTGCTCCAACGGGAGGTCAGCCTCCCCAAAGCCGAAACCGTCCAGCAGACCCCGGAAGGTGTTGACATGCAGCTCCTTCATATAGGGGAGAGCTCGACCAAGATCAGCAAGTACGGACTCACGGGTTGATGAGCCGGGGGAGCAGAATTCGCGCTCCGATTGACCGTAGTGCAACGGGATCGCACCGAACTTTTCTGAATCGAAGAATCCGTATCCTTTGCCTGTATCCCGAATGTTTGCGTAGCAGAATGCTGAAATGCCGGAGTGCGCTGGATCGAAGACCCGTGCTCTATCGGCGAAGTCAGAGCTGACCTTACCGAAAGTGAAAGCTGTGAGATTACCGCTAGATTCATTCATCCAATCCGGATCCATGGGGTTTTCAAGGGCTATCCTGCGACTGCCCGGGTCGATCCGGTTGAGATATTCCATCGACTGACCCAGAAGGTCTTCTCGCTCCTTGGCCCGCGACCGAAAGTCCGAGTAGGGTCTCGCCAGGAACTGCATTCCGCCAGATAGGTGGACGATGAGCAAGCCGGAGTTGGGAAAGCGTTCCATAGAGGTCAAGGTATCCTCGATGTATTGCTGGACTCGAGGGTCCAGCAGATCTGCGGGAATGAGGTTGGGGTAGTTGCTGATTCGGTCACCAATCTCAAGATTGAATTTAGGAAAATGATCAGCCCACGTCGCGAGCTGGTCGCAGCCTAGACCGGTCGAGACTTCATAGCCTCGGAGCAGGATCTCTACTCCATCAGCTATTCCTATCCGGCACCAATCGGCTCGTGAAGCGATCTGTAGAGGATCTGGGATGCTTTTTGCGTAGAATTTCAAAACTCCTCCTTTACGATCGAAATAGAGTATCATAAATCAAAGTTTTTGTCAAACCCAGACTCATCGAAACCTCATTGTTTGAAAGGTTATATCAATGCTACAATGCATGCAAAGAACAACTGTATGACAGCCCCGCAGGACAAAATTTTGCGAGTTCCGCAGATGGCAAAATTTTTCGGCGTGAGCGACAAAACAGTCTGGGAATGGTGCAAGTCAGGCAAGCTCCCGGGATTTAAGATCGGCAAAGAATGGCGCATTCGCCAGTCCGATCTTCAGAAACTCATCAACCGAAAATTAAAATCAGAACGGCGCGAGCAAGGTTTGTTTTAGTAATTCTATGGCAATTCGCAAAAAACCATCCGTACAATCCGAGCATATTTTTTTATTCCACGGCGAAGACGACTACCAGACACAAGCAAAGGTTAGCGCATGGACAGAGGCTTTCCGCCGCAAGCACGGACAGAACGGTATTGTCACACTCGATCTTCGTGATTCCTCAGATGATCCCATACGGGCATTTGAGGCCGCACTTTCTTCCGGGGGATTGTTCGCCACAACTCGTTTGGTAATAGTCCGCTCTCTTTTTCAACAGAAAGCCGATCTGCAGGAACAGTTTCTCGGAGTCTCCGAGTCTGTCGGGAGCGATGTATTTGTCATATTCTGGGAGAGTGATCCGGTCAGGAAAAATCTCAAAAGCTATAAAAAGCTTGTAGGCTGGCAGAAGTCTGGGCGCGCGCGCATCGAAGAATTTACCCTGCCGCAGGGTACGGCGCTCACCGGCTTTATTACCAAGGAAGCTGGGAAGCGATCGCTGAAACTCAGCGTAGAAGCACTTCATGCCCTCGTTGAAAGGGTAGGAGGAGGCCCAGACCAGCTGCGCTCGTGGAGTGAAGCCCCCTCATATAACTCTTGGCAGATCATATCAGAAATCGAAAAGCTCGCTGCTTACTCGAGCGGAAAGCCTATTGGCGAAGCCGAAGTTGCAGCCCTGGTCGGCCGCACGGTTGATGAGAATATTTTTTCACTGACAGAGGCGATAGGAGTGAAAGACTTGCCGCGCAGCTTGCACAAGCTTGATGAACTATTGGAGGCGTCCGCCGGCTCACTGCAAGAAGAGAAGTCGCAGGCCTTGGCGATAGTGGGAGCTTTGGCATCGCAGTTTTCCTCACTACTGATCCTTCGTTCCTCCGTAGACTCGGGTGAATCGCAGGCGAAGATCGCTAGCCAAATGAACTGGTCACCATGGAGATTGAGATCTCTCAGTCGCCTGATGAGGTATTATTCTGAAGCAGTATTGCAGGAATCGCTCAAGGGGCTGCTCGCCATAGACAAAAAGCTAAAGTCGACCGCGCTGCCCCCCAGCAGTCTGCTTGCTGATTTTCTATTGAACACCATTAATCGCGCGGCGCAGCAATAGATTGTGAAGCGTGCGGTTTTCTAGTATAGTGTGGAGATATTTATGACCGAATCGTTTCTTGCAGTGATGATACCCGCCTTCAACGAAGAGGCGACCATAGAGAGTGTCGTTCGTTCAATACCAAGATCAATTGCTGGTATTGAACGAGTAGGGGTATTCGTCATTGACGATGGATCAACCGATCAAACCGTCAGTCAAGCGCAGAAGGCTGGTGCGGACCGCGTAATCTCGCTCGGCGTTCACCGCGGTTTAGCTGCCGCTTTCTCCCGCGGTCTTGATGAGGCGATGCGCTCGGGCGCTGCTTGGGTGGTAAATTTCGACGCTGACGGACAATACGAGCCGTCAGAGATTTCTGCATTGCTTGAGCCGATTCGCGGGGGGCGCGCCGATATTGTCGTAGGCAATAGGCAAGTGCGGGAGCTTGATTTCATGCCTCGTTCCAAGCGCTATGGCAACCTGTTCGGGAGCTGGGTGGTTCGGAAGTTGTCCGGCATTGCTATCACCGATGCTTCCTCGGGGTTTAGGGCTTATTCGCGGGAAGCGGCCCTGCGGCTCAATATATTCGCGCAGCATACCTATACTCACGAGAGCATTATCGATGCTGCAAGCAAAGGGCTTCGAATGACAGAGGTACCCTGCACGTTCCGCCCGACCAAACGCCCGTCGGGCGAGTCACGCCTGATCAACAATATTTTCCGGCATATCGGACAAAGCGGGCTCGTGATTCTGCGGACCCTCATTCTTTATCGGCCTTTAAAGATATTTATTACGACGGGGCTGATCTTCTTTTTGACTGCGGTTGCGATCGGCACAAGATTCCTCTATTACTACGTCCACGGCGCGGGCAGCGGCAAGATCCAATCGCTGCTTCTCGCTGCAGTGTGTGCGATTGTGGGATTTCAGATAATTGTCATGGGATTTCTGGCGCACGCGACGGGGGTAAACCGCCGTCTTAACGAAGAAATCCTGTATCGCGCGAAGGCGAGAAGCATCGGAGAGGGACAGCAATGACGCGCGAGCAGCTTATCCGAGACTTTATCAGCGGCAAAGACGTGCTTGACGTAGGGTCTGTCGGGGAGGACTCCTCCCACCGCTTCTGGCAATTCCTCAGACGTCACGCGAAGAGTCTTGCCGGCATTGACCTGCGTCCATCAGATCAGCCTGGCGTAGTCGCTGGTAACATGGAGAGTTACCAATTTGGTCGGACATTCGACGTGATCGTGGCGGGCGACGTGCTGATCCAAACAGACAATCAGGGATTACTGCTTGATAATGCAGCACGTCACCTACAGCCAGACGGCTTGCTCATATTGACCTTGCCAAATGCCAAGTGGCCCACGGTGTTTCTGCGTCCGAGCCCGTTCCAGACAGGCTGGCACGATAGACATACCATTACTCGACTTCTGGGCCGGCATGGATTTGAGGTTGTGAAGCTTGATTTTTATCCGGGAAATCGGGATACTATGAAAACAGTCCGCAAAAGTATTGGATTCCGACAATCAATGTTCATTGTGTGTCGGACGAAACACGGAAAGGAAAGCGTATGAAAATTTTTGTCACGGGAGGGGCCGGATATATCGGATCACATCTTGTTCGCAGGCTTTTGCGGGGAGGACACGAGGTCACGGTATTCGATCATCTGTACTTCGGTCCAGAGTCTCTGCGTGGACTGCAAGTTGATCCAAGGTTTCGTTTTATCCAAGGCGACATCCGTTCCCACCAAGACTTGGAGAGATCTCTTCCCGGGCACGAAGCGATTATTCACCTGGCGGCGATAGTCGGCGATCCCGCGTGCGCCGCCGACGCCGACCTTGCGGTATCAGTGAATTTCAATGCGACGATACTCTTAGCTGAGCTTGCAAAAAAGCTCGGTATCAATCGTTTTGTTTTTGCCTCTACTTGTTCAGTCTACGGTGCTAATCAGGAGACGGTGAGCGAGACTTCCGAGCTCAACCCACTGTCCTTGTACGCGCAGACTAGGCTTTATGGGGAACGCGGCATTCGGGCGTTGATCGACGCGCGTTTTCGTCCCACGACCTTAAGGTTCGGTACTGTCTATGGGCTTTCGCCACGCATGCGGTTCGACCTAGTAGTGAATTATCTGACGCAGAAATTATTTCGCGAAGGAGAGATCGCAATCTTCGGCGGCGAACAGTGGCGCCCGCTGCTTCATGTTTCCGACGCGGCAAAAGCGCTCGAGCTTGCCCTGAACGCTGATATCGGCCTGGTGGGCGGTGAAATATTCAATGTCGGCAAGAATGAACACAATTATCAGCTGAAATCGCTGGTGCCAATATTTGAGAAGCTTTATCCCACGGGGAAAGTGAGTATTATCCCTGAGATGGATGATAAAAGAAGCTATCGGGTGCAATGCGACAAGATTGCTAAAGTGTTGGGCTTCGTGCCTGACTATACAGTTGAAGACGGCATCCGAGAAATTCTGGACGTGCTCCGGTCAGGCAAGATCGAGAACGCGGATGACATCAAATATCATAATCACAAAATTATCGCACATGTCGCAGGACGATAGCATTCCTTTCCTGAAGATTCATGCCGGCCAGGAGGAAGAAGAAGCATTAGTTGAAGTAGCCCGGTCAAAATGGTGGACGGTGGGCGAGCGGACCAGGAAATTCGAAGACGCTTTTGCCGCATACGTCGGCGCGCGCCATGCGGTGTTTGTTTCCTCGGCTACTGAGGCTCTGTATCTTGCATATGAATCCTTGAAGCTGAAGAACAGGACCTTCAAGGTTCCTTCGCTTACTTTCACTTCCACGGCCGCGGAAATCGTACACAGCGGCAACTCAGTCGAGTTTATTGATGTTGATCTGCAGACAATATGCGCCACAGGTGAATACCAAGGCCCGCTGGTCGCGGTACACTATGGCGGCAACCACTCCGATGCCCGAGGCGAGGTAACGGTCGAAGACTCAGCCCACTTAATCGCCAGAAACCAATGCAGTAATTCCCCGAATCTCGTTTGTTTTTCCTTCGCTTACTCCAAGAACATCAGCACGGGTGAGGGAGGCATGATCACAACCAACGATGAGGCGACGTATCACTGGCTTCTTTCTGCGCGCTCATTCGGTATGGACAAGTTTGGCATCTTGAATTCCGAGAAGCATCCTGATTGGCCATATTCCGTGGAATTTCTAGGCTGGAAGGGGAATGCGACTGAATTCCAGGCTGCGCTGGGATTGGTGCAGCTTGCCAAACTAGAGCGTGTCAATGCGCGTCGGAAGCAGATCGTCGAGCAGTATAATAGGGAATTCGGCTATTCGTGGCGCGGCGTGCATCTCTACCCGGTATTTGTCGAGGATCGCGTGAAATTTTTGCGGAGCATGAAGGAGGCGGGCATTCAATGTTCCGTGCATTACATCCCGCTGCATTGGATGCCAGCGTATCGAGAATATCCCCGACAAGCCCTGCCGAACACTGAATGGTTGGGCAGGCATTTAATCACCATACCGCTCTATCCCGACTTGAGCGATATCGAGATTGAACGGGTAACGCGCGCCGCAAAACTTTCCGGCCCT
>Ga0209542_10017253_pt1 | contig 11859 bp, 10 predicted proteins | sample RifCSPhighO2_01_FD_184028 | JGI IMG/M metagenome (GOLD analysis project Ga0209542, IMG submission 184028) | Soil microbial communities from Rifle, Colorado - Rifle CSP2_plank highO2_0.1 (SPAdes) (version 2) | ecosystem: Environmental > Terrestrial > Deep subsurface > Rock core/Sediment ...
GAGCGGTCGATCGCCATCGTCCCCAAAGTCCCCCCGAAAGGCACAGCGCTGGAGCCCGTTAAAAACCAAGTGCTTTACGCGAGCTCTTCCGACCTCTTGGAAAGTGCCGTGAGCAAGCTGACGAATGTCGCGACAAAAATCGGCGACACCGTCCAAGACATCGACGATTGGTTCAATCAAAACAAAGACAACCTGTCTACGGCCGTCAAATCGTTCGGCAACACCATGACCCAAGCCGACATTGCCCTGACCTCGGTCAACGAAGAAAAACTCATCCCAGCCATCCACCAATCAGTCGAGCTCTTTTCCGATAATCTCCGCCTGATCCGTAGCAGCCTCGATGAAGACCAACTCCTCCACAAAATCGCAAATCTCGTCGAAGACATGGATGAAGCTGTTGCGGGCTTCAATGCCGACGGTCTTCAAATGTTTAAAAATCTAAACGTCATCACTCGCGACATCGCCACTGGCACCGGCACCCTCGGAAGGCTCATCGTCAGCGACGATTTTTATTTGCGCCTCTCTTCCATCATGGGCAAAGTCGACACCGTCATGAACGACATCAACCACTACGGCATCCTCTTCCAATACGACAAATCCTGGCAAAAAAGCCGAACCAAAAAAGCCAATCTCCTCAAAGCCCTCGACTCCCCTGCCGAATTCCGCTCGTACTTTGAAGGAGAAGTCGACACCATCCAAACCTCCCTCGGGCGGCTCACGGAACTCCTCGACCGAGCGGAAGATTGCGACGAAAGACAACGAATCATCCAAAGCGAACCCTTTAAACGCGACTTTGCAACCCTGCTTAGACAGGTTCAGGCGCTGGCGGATGGAATTAAGTTGTATAATGAAGAATTAGTGGCGGAAGGGGAATGAATGATCTATGCGGGCGAAATCGCCCGCATAGTGGGGAGGGGGGAGTTTTACAATTTCGCACACCCATAGAGGTCTTCAATGAGTTCAGATCGAAGTCTGCGGGTTGCGCATAGACGTCAACTCAATCTGACGCTGATAACCCTGGGCCAAAACCCTGTTCAACTCGGCTTTTTCTCTCTGTTCAACCTGGTAATTGTCGTTGATTGCTTGGAGAAACTTGTGCATGTCCGTTTTTATCTCTCTAATCTCTTTCTCTAAATCCATTCTAATTTCTGAGTCTCTCGTATATCCCAACTCCCGAATTTTTTCACAAAGTGATTTATATAACACAAGAAATGCGCTCATTTGTTTTAGATTTAAGCTTATTTTTTGATCTCTATCAAAGTGCTCAAAATCAAGGTCTTTTAGATAATCTCTGAATAGCGCCTCTAAATCTTCAATCTCAGCTGACTTTGGGAACATGTGTCTAGCCATTAGATAAAACCCCCCAGCAATCAAAGGCGTTCCCACTACAATGCCTCCTAGGATCTCGGCAAAAATTGCGAATCCTGGAAGCGGACCACCTGGAATGATGCCAATGCCTGTAAGAGTTGTAACGACAATAATAACCGCTAAAGTAGTCAAAATACCAACTATTAGAGCGCGCTCGCTCACATGGAAGTTATGAGGATCTAGAGCTAACTCGGTGATTTGTGCCTTCACAATAGCTTTCTGATTCTGATTCGCAGGCACTGTAAATATCTTGCCGGCTAGTTTCTCGATTTTCTTGGTCTCTAGAGATCTCTTCTGAGTTCCCTGCATCTCTCTTACCGGACTTAGCTGGCTCTGGTCTACTCTTGCTATTGCTCCCATAAACTATCTCCAAAGTTATTTGTTAATTTCTATATATCTTATAATAATTTTTATAATTTGTCAAGAAAATATTAAGACTGTTACTGAAATGCAAGTAACTTACGAACAATAGGTTGAGATTCTATCTTTCCTTAATCGACTGATGCTAAGGCTGTTATAAGAGCCTGGCGATTCGGGATTGAGCGGATTTCCAGCCGCTTGAGGCGGCTGGCCTGGCCGGAGAGGAGCTGGATATCGCTTTTAGGGACTCCTAGCTTCTCGGCCAAGAATTCGATCAGCTCATCGTTTGCCTTGCCTTTGTCGGGAGGCGCTGCGATGCGGATGCGGAGAAGATCCCCCTGCCATCCAACGATTGAATTCTGGGAGGCGTTAGGGGTGATTTTCACGGATAGGATCATGGGTTTTAGGATAGCCGGTTTTTCAGGGAATTTGAAGTCCTTTGAGGGTTCCTGATTAATTAGGGGAGAAGGGGATTCCTTCCGGATCCTCCGCATCTCCGTGGCTTAGACAAAAATTACAGACTTAAAAAATGAATTTACAAGCTCTCTCTATCAAAAAAGCAGACCGCACCCGGAAGCTCCTAGCTTCCTGGTACTTAAATTGCCTCTAAGCCAAGAATTCGATCAGCTCGTCGTTTGCCTTGCCTTTGTCGGGAGGCGCTGCGATGCGGATGCGGAATCCTTAGGTAAAAACTTAATGGATTATCAACTCCTAATTGGATCAAGAAGCAGCCCCTTAAAAAGTGATTCCGACGGCTCCCATCGTATAGGGTAATTTCCCGTTAAATCAGATCGATCAACTTTAAAAGTTTCCCATTCTTGAATGTATTTAAAATCGTTTTTGTTCGTATTTTTAAAGCAATAAGTCGGAATTACCTTGTTATGTTTTTTTGTCAGTGTCGCAAAAAGATGGCCCATAAGACCGTGAGTATAGCGAGTTTGAGAGCCCCGGCCCGATCCTGAAACCCATTCAATCTTGTCTTCTTTTTCGATGAAGTAATATTGCGAAAACGAAGAGCCCCCAAAAGGTTCTGGAGTATGTGGAAATACTCTTTCTACACTTTCATGAGCGCGAGGAAGAAAAATTTCCAACTGGCGCTTTTCCCATTTTTGTGCGAACGCGCGAGGAGCTAATTTGACGGACTCTCCAGATTCTTCCTCATATTCATAGAGGCATTCCTCCTTAAACTCCTTAACCACTTCCGGATAAAGCATTTTTATTTGTGCATCGAAAATCGCATCCTTAATCTGTGTTTCGATATTTTCTTCATCCAACTCTTCGTCTGAATCTTCCTCCTCCCAATTATATCGCACTTTAGGCAGTTGTTTTTCTTTGAAAATATTTTCAATTTCTTCAGGAGTAAAGTATTTTCCTTGGACCCGTTTTCTTGCCTCCTCCTCTACCTCGCTGCACCATACTTCGTATGTACTATGAGCATGTTTGGGGTCATTCCACAATCCTTCCGCTAATGTTTCTGTCTGTACAATAGCAGTGAGATAATTCCACGGCATTTTAGCGAATTGTTCAGCCAATTCCTCGTGTACGACTTCCCAACTGCTTAGTATATGAAAATAATCAAGAGGTTTAATAAAGCTAAATTTGCTAATAATTCCATTCTTATTTTTAGAAAATGTGAACATACAGACCACTAGCTGCCAAGCGATAGAGTTGGGTTCGATATTTTTTACCGTCGGAAGCAGTTATTAAGGATTCCTTACTAACTGACTCCGGAGAGCTTTCTCCTTCCGAGAAAATATTTTTTAAGTGGATATTGATATTTTGCGGTGTAGTCTGGAAAAGCTCCGCCATTAGCTTTTGACTGAGCCAGACAGTCTCATCTTGAAGATGCACCTCAATTCGCTGGCGACCATCTTCAGTTTGATAGAACAGAATTTGACTTTGATTGATTTGCTCACCAGACATAGCAACCTCACCAAATGGGGAGAACGAAGAATCTCCGGGTGTATGATTCGAACATTAGGGCCAATGGATTAACAGTCACCCCGGGCACAGTGCCCGACAACACTCCAGAGAATGTAACAGCAGTCGGATTAAATGTTTAGGATTTTTTGAGCTTTTGCCTGATGCTCTCCAGTGCTGCCTGCTTTTGAAGCCCAGTGTGCCAAATTTGTGCCAGAAAACTAGCAAGACTTTCTTGCAAACTGGTTGTAAAGCGGATATCTTAGATCCCTTTAAGGCGATAGCACATGAACAAAAAGCGCATAGTCGCGAAAAAATCAACATCTGCCGTGTCTAGTCCACAAAGCTACGCCAAGCTTTTAGAGCAAATCAAAATGGATATCCGTCAAACGCAGCTACGCTCTGCCTTATCGATAACCAAAGAGCTGATCATGCTCTATTGGCGCATTGGCAAAATACTTATAGAAAAAACCCGAGAAGAAGGTTGGGGAGCCAAACCTCTGGAACACTTATCAAGAGATCTGAAAAGTAATTTCCCTGATATTACCGGCTTTTCTGTGAGGAATCTTCAATATATGAGAAAGTTCACCGAAGGATACCTCGACGTCAATTGCGCAGCAGCTGCTGCGCAAATTCCCTGGGGCCACAACATGCTCCTCCTGGATAAAGTCGAAAATCCGGCTAAACGTCTCTGGTACGCTCAGCAAGCACTCAAAGGTGGCTGGAGCCGAAGCATCCTAGAAAACTGGATCGAATCCGATCTCTATGGCAGAAAAGGAAAGGCTATCACAAATTTCAAAGAAACATTACCACCCGCGCAGTCTGATATGGCTGAGCAAGCTCTAAAAGATCCCTACCACCTCCAATTCGTGACTCTGGAGTCGGCTTACAGAGAAAAGGAGCTTGAGCAAGGCTTAATGAATCATCTTCAAAAATTTCTTGTCGAATTGGGAGACGGTTTTGCCTTCATGGGAAGACAGTATCGCATTGAGGTAGAGGGGGAAGATCACTGGATTGATTTGCTCTTTTACCACGTCAAGCTGCACTGTTATGTGGTAATCGAGCTTAAAGCCACAGCCTTCGATCCGAGAGATGCAGGACAAATGAATTTTTACTTGTCAGCTGTCGATGATCTCCTGAAACAGCCGGAGGATCAACCTACGATCGGCATTCTCCTCTGTAAAACTAAGAATAGAGTCAAAGTTGAATATGCGTTGAGAAGGTGCTCCAGTCCGATCGGTGTCAGTAGCTACGAAACCAAGATTATTAAAAGCCTTCCCAAGAATTTGCAGTCGAAATTACCAACTACTGAAGCAATTGAAGCTGAACTTTCTACGGTAAAATCAATAGAGAACTCTGCTCCCAAAAACCTACTCAAGGATAAATCGAAAACTTCTTAATTTGTGCAGACACTGTCTGCACTTTTGATGACTGTATAGCAGAACCTGAAGAACTGCCGCACTAGAATTAAAATGTTAAGTACTTTTTCACAATTGGATTCTAGAATAACTGGTTTTTCAGGGAATTTGAAGTCCTTTGAGGGTCCCTGGGCGATAGAGGCTTTCCAGCTCTCGCAAAACTGTTTTCCCGCGGGCGAGAAGAACGGTGTCCAAACGCTCTAAAAACGTGAGGATTCGGGTGAGCCGCTCAGGCGAGATCGCCCGCTCGCGGACGAAGAGGGCGGGGGTATAGAGCAGCCAGCGGAAAACGTCTTGGGCTTCCTTCTGCGATAAATCGGTGGTGATGAGCTTGAGGAATGCGTAAAAGGCGGCGGTTTCGGCTCCGCCTACATCGAGGGCATCTTTACAGGTAAAGCTCAACGAACTGGGCTCATATTGCTCGACGATTTTAAGCACGAGAAGTTGATAGAAGAGTTCGATAAAATCTTCGCGCTCTCTCCGGGTGAGGGATGGTTTGTTTTCAAATACCTGGGTGTGAAGAAAGGAAATGGCCGTCTGTGTAAATCCCTCGAGTTCGGAGGGCTTGAGAGAGGAGGGGAAATAAAATCCGCCTTCTGGATGCGTGAGTAGCTTTTGCAATGCGGCCTTAAACTCGCTAGCTTGATCCAACGACTCAAATGCTTTGGCTTGGTGATAAAAATCGGTGTTTTTCGGACATGTAATGACAGCCAGAAGAGGGTTGAACTCAGCAGTTTTCTGGAGCGATTCAAGAGCGCGGGAGCGAGTCGCTTCTTTCCAGGCGATTCGATCTTGCAAGTTAATCAACAGGTGCTGTCTGGGAGGTTGATGGGTTGCGATCTCTCGAAGCATCCCTCGAAATTCATCGATGATTTCCACTTTGTTGAGCACCGCTTGGCGCGTGGGCGATGGCAGGTGCAAAATCTCGAGAGGTTTGCCGCGACAACCGATCTCAAAGAGTTTGCAAGGGAGATTTTGCTGTACAAGCGGATCGAAGCAAAGAGGTTGGGTTTCCGATTTTTCCTCGCGCAAAAGATCCAGCGTTTTGAAGAGCGGTCCGCTGGGGAATTTGGACAGAAGCGTGCGCAAATTTTCATCCTCTATGAGGAACTGATTCCAGAGAGAATCCGCCTTTTTAAGCACTGCTTGTTTTTGTTCGGTTCCTCTTCGAGTCGTTCGATGAATGAGCCCGATCGCCTCTTGCTTGATGCCTCCGGCTCGATGGAACAAGCTGTAGGAAAGAGAGTGGGCGAGCTGCAAGAGCATAGGAGAGAGTTTATCGCTTTTTTCTGGAGGATAAGCGATGAGTTTTTGGTATTCGGTCGTCTTGAACGCATGGCGCAAAAAATAGTGAAAATCCTCAAAGTATTGCAGGCACGTTTTCCCCGTGGTGTTTTGAAGCAAGTTTCGGGGATTGGCCGCAAGAAATAGAGCCATGACCGCTTGAGATAACGTTTGCGCTAACCGGTTTTCATGCATTTTTCGGTAGAACCGGAACAGATCTTCGACGAGAGGGCGGACACTGGTTAAAATTTGGGACGCAGAAAAATGGACGTCTCGATCGCGCATCGCCCGAATTTGGAGAAGGGGGTCTTCTTCAAATGTGTCATAGTCGGCATCAAAGTCGCAAGCAAGCCGCATGTGGCGCAAAATTTCTAGGTTGTAGTGGGGCGTTCCATCTTCATGGCGAATGTAGAAAAACTCGTAATCGAGATCTCTTCGCACAGCCTCCATATCATGGAGACCCTCTTCAATCGCCTCTTCTTCGCGCGCCTTTTCAGAAATTTTCTGCCGGTAATATTCTTGCAGCGCCAGATACGTTGGGCGCTCGGTGAGCTTATCCGTCTCTTTCCCTAAGCGAATCGAGAGATATTTCTCCATTTTATAGGCCGCTTGCCCAACCAGTTCAATCAGCGCCTCGGTCGTATGGGTCGATTCTTGCCCCTCAGTGAATTGAAGATGTTGATAGATCGAGCGAAACGTCGCATCGAGCACCTCGAGAAGGACTTCTGCCCCCTCCCCGCTCAACCACTTCACTTCCGGCCCAGGAAAGCCCTCTTCATCCGTCACAATGCGACTGCCCGGCAGAATTCCAATGGGGCCGGGCGCGTCGAGATCGATCGCCTCGATCGCCTCGAGGTTTTCAATCGCATTAATATTCATAATTAACTGAATTATAACATGTAATTACATATATAATTCAAACTACTAAACAATATGCTTATTATAAACAATATACAAGCTTTCCTAAAAATAGCTGCATCTGCAAGATGCGGCTAGAGGTGTCCAATGCTCCCTTTGCTCCGCTCTCTCCTAGCTCCCCTGCTCAACCTGGTTTTCTTAATCCTAGCGAGCGGTCTATTTAATACCTTCGTATCCATCCGTTTAGAAATGGAAGGGACGAGTCCCGAGGTCATTGGAATGGTGGTCTCGGCGCTCTACGTAGGAATTTTAATCGGTTCCTTGCGCATCGAGCGCTGGATCGCTGCGCTAGGCCATGCTCGCTCGCTGATCCTATTCGCTTTGATTTCAGCGGCGATCGTGCTGGCCCAAAGCATTTGGATCAACCCCTGGTACTGGGGGGCTCTTCGCTTGATTGGCGGCATCTCGATGGCCGGAATTTTCATCGCCATTGAAAGCTGGTTTCTGATCCAAGGCGGCAAGGAGATGCGCGGGGTGATTTTGTCGATCTATCTCGGCGTACTTTATGCGGCGCTTTCCCTCGGACAGTTTTTAATCAATGTCGCAGATCCGATGAGCCACCTTCCCTTCTACATCACCGCTTTTCTATGCGCTCTTTCCGTTCTTCCCATGGTCTTCATCAAATCGACGGAGCCAGTTGTTCCCAAAGAGAGCGCCCGCCTGTCTCTTGTGCAGCTCTTTCGCCTGTCTCCGATCGGTTTTATCGGCGGCATTATCTCAGGAATGGTCCTCGCGGTCACTTATGGCCTTGTGCCTATCTATGCGAAAGAGATCGGCTTTTCGATCGCCGACATTGGAAATCTCATGGCCGTGATTATTTTTGGAGGGCTCAGTCTCCAGTGGCCAATGGGAAGATGGGCCGACAAGGGGAAGCGCCGCCTTGTGCTAGTTCTCGCGAGCCTGCTTTCTGCCCTCTTTGGCCTTTCGATGGCCCTGATCGACAACCACGTTCTGTTATTTCTCGTAAGCTGGGCCTTTGGCGGCTTTGCCTTCACGCTCTACCCTCTCAGCATGGCCTACACCTGTGAACATGTGCAGGAACACCAAATTCTCCCTGCAACCGGCGGCTTTGTCCTCTCCTACGGCATCGGAGCGATTGCCGGCCCCCTCCTCGCGCCTCTCGCGATGGAGCAATTCGGCGCATCAGGGGTCTTTTATTTTCTGGCGGCTATTTCGCTCTTGTTGGGCCTGTTGGGGCTGCGAAAACCCGCTAAAGTAGAAGCTGCAAAAGAGGTGGAAGATCAAATCAAGTAAGTATCTTATGCCAAGCGACTTACATTAATTCATAATACAAGCAATTGACATTAGTGTCAATTGCTTGTATTATGAAATCATGACTTATGATCCTGTTCAGTGCGTAGAGTTTTTTCACTTAACTTTTTTAGACCACCTGGGTCGAAAGTTAGACAAGCGATTGTATGCGCTGAAAGACGGGTGCAATCTGAGGTTTTTTTTAGGCAGCATCCGCTACTCACAGGATATTGATCTTGATGTCAAGACTGTAGGGGTGGTTACGTTGCAAAAGACAGTCAATGCCATTCTTCAATCTCCTGGATTGGCCATGATGCTGCGCCCGCATGCTCTTGAAATTGCCCAGATTTTCGAACCAAAGCAAACAGAGACTACCCAACGCTGGAAAGTACAACTGAAAACCCCTCCAGGAGTCATTTTCCCAACCAAAATCGAGTTTTCAAGGAGAGGTCTTGAAATCCCAGTGGATTTTGATTCGATCGATACGGCCGTATTGAATGCTTATCGCTTACATCCCCTATTTATTCCTCATTATGGCCCCGAGATTGCATTTAAGCAGAAAATAAGAGCGTTAGCATTGAGAAGTGAAACGCAAGCTCGCGATATTTGGGATCTGTTTCATTTGATGAATGCCTATGGGGTAAAAGAAGCCGATCAGGAACATTTAACCAAGGCATGCGAGAACGCGTGTACGATCAGCTTCAGCGATTTTAAGGATCAAGTTTTAGCCTTTTTCCCAGCAGATTTACAAACCCAATACGATCAAGACACCTGGAATAAAATCCAGTTAAAAGTCATAGACTATTTGGAGTCTTTGAAGTGAGATTATTAACGGCCTTAAAGATCCTTCAAACTGTAAATGTTCCTGTGATGGAGACACGCGATGCAGCCTATAAATTAGGACTTAGCAATGAACATGCCAGTCAAGTTCTTCGACGATTGGCCTTCGAAAAACACATCGTTCAACTATCAAAAGGTCTATGGGCGATTGACCTCCAGATAAATCCTTTATTGCTTCCAGACTATTTAATAGCGCCTTTTCCCTGTTATGTCTCTTTACAAACAGCTCTTTATCATCATGGAATGATCGATCAGATTCCTCGTATAATCACTGTTGTTTCACCCGCACGTACCCGCCGCATTCAAACACTCATAGCAACCATCTCATGCCACCATCTTGTGCCTGAATTTTTCTTTGGGTTTGAAGTGGATCCGAAGACGCAAGTGAAGATGGCTACACCAGAAAAGGCTCTTCTAGACATTTTTTATTTAAAACCCGCTAAATCGCTCTGGTTTCAAAGCCTCCCAGAAGTTGAAATTCCCAAATCTTTCAATACCAAAAAGGCATTCGATATGATCCGAAAAATCCCCTCTCAGGCGCGCCGTACGCTGGTTGACGCAGCATTGCGTTTTAGACTAGGACGTCGACAAACTGATGATTCGGGTTCTGCTTAATCGTGTATTGCTTATTCCACTGGTCGTTGAATAAGACCATGGGGCGCCCTTGCCTGTCTTGGACAAGCATAGAGCTCGTCGATTGAGCAAAGATCTTCATGTCGCCGAGAACCCAGGCGCTGCATTGATAGGGGAGCAAAGTCAAAACCGTTTCGACGCCATACTCATCTTTGAGCCTGTATTGCATCACTTCAAACTGCAGTTTTCCAACCGCTGCAAAGATCAAATCCCCCTCCCTCTCGTAACTATGGAGCATTTGAATGGCGCCTTCTTCAACGAGTTGCAACACCCCTTTATCGAACGACTTTCGCTTGCCCACGTCTTTGGGATACAGACGCGCGAAAATTTCCGGTTGGAATTGCGGGAGTGGTTTGAAATTAAAGCCGCCCGTGATCGACAGCGTGTCTCCAATCGCAAATAGGCCAGGGTTGATGACGCCGATGACATCGCCCGGATAAGCGACGTCGAGCGTCGTCCGTTCGCCAGCGAGCATGCCGTGTGGGCGCGAGAGGCGGATCTCTCGGCCGAGGCGGTGGTGTTTGACGATGAGATCCCGCTCAAACAGGCCGGAGCAAATGCGGATGAAGGCCATGCTGTCTCGGTGGCGCCGGTCCATGTTCGCTTGGAGCTTAAAAACGTAGCCGCTAAAGGGCGTGGTGATTGGATCGATTTCGATTTCCGTGCCATCGAGGCGATTGGCGAGGCGGCTATGCGGGCAGGGAGCCAAATGAATGAACGCATCGAAAAACGGCTCAACGCCAAAGTTGGTGAGGGCAGAAGCAAAAAAGACGGGGGTAACTTTTCCTCTGAGGAACTCTTCATGGGAATAGGGATTTCCGGCCAGTTCTAGGAGATCGAGTTCTTCCCGGAGTTGGGCATACGCTGCTAGCCCGATTTTGGCTTCTGCACTGGCAAGAGGCATCCGAGCCATGTCTGCTTTTTGCGCGCCGCCATGGGACGTTTTGGTGAAAAAGATCGCTTCATTTGCAGAGCGCTCGACGACGCCCTGAAACTCTCTTCCCATCCCGATCGGCCAGTTCATCGCATAGGAATGAATCTGCAAAACGTTTTCCACCTCATTCATCAGCTCGAGAGGGTCTCTACCCGGCATGTCCATTTTGTTGATGAACGTCAGCACGGGAATTTGCCGCAGGCGGCAGACTTCGAAGAGCTTGCGCGTTTGCTTCTCAACGCCTTTCGAGGCATCGATCACCATGATCGCACAGTCGGCGGCGGTCAACGTTCGGTAGGTGTCTTCTGAAAAGTCTTCATGGCCCGGGGTATCCAAGACATTGATGATCGTATCTTTGTAGGTAAACTGCATAGCCGAAGAGGTGATCGAAATCCCCCGTTCTTGCTCCATCGCCATCCAGTCCGAGGCGGCGGCTTTGCGCCCTTTTCGCCCCTTCACCATCCCCGCAGTCAAAATGGTTCCCGAGTACAGGAGGAGCTTTTCCGTCAGCGTCGTTTTCCCCGCGTCGGGGTGGCTGATGATGGCAAAGGTGCGCCGTTTTTCAATGGCTTCTCGAAGAGGGAGTTGTACATCTGGCATGGGGATAGGATACTACAAATGGGGGATTATTATGAACCGGAGTAAAAACTCGGCCGACTTCGCCGGTCGAGAAACAAGAAACAAAAATCAAGGTCCAGAAAGTGCCAAGTGATCAAGTGCCAATGGCCTCAGGAAGACAGAACTTCTTCTTGCAGGCCAGAAAGACCGACGTTCTTGTCGCCGAAGCCTTTGTTGACGTGGAGGTTGGCAGCGCCAAAGCCTCCAGTAAAGACCCGAAAAAGGTTCCCTTGATAATGCATAGTCTCTTGACAATACGTAAAAATGTATGGATCTGAACCGAATACATATTGCCTAGAACGGACGTATTCCGCA
>Ga0209542_10017256_pt1 | contig 11856 bp, 11 predicted proteins | sample RifCSPhighO2_01_FD_184028 | JGI IMG/M metagenome (GOLD analysis project Ga0209542, IMG submission 184028) | Soil microbial communities from Rifle, Colorado - Rifle CSP2_plank highO2_0.1 (SPAdes) (version 2) | ecosystem: Environmental > Terrestrial > Deep subsurface > Rock core/Sediment ...
ACGCGCGCTGGAAACCGCTTCCCGGTCTTATTAAAGATTACATCGCTATGCCAAAGCCTAACGGCTATAAGTCTTTGCACACCACTATTTTCGGCCCCGACGGCGAGATTATCGAGATTCAGATCCGGACTCCGGAAATGCACAATGAGGCCGAGCACGGCATTGCGGCGCACTGGGCCTATAGCGAACACAAGAAATCCGAAGACTACCGCAAGAAAATCGCATCAGCCGCCAAAGACGCCGAACTTTCATGGGTCAACCAATTGCGCGACTGGCAAAAAGATGTGAGCGACACAAGTGAATTTATGGAATCGCTGAAGATCGATTTTTTTAAAAACAGGATTTTCTGCCTGACGCCGAAGGGAGACGCCATTGACTTGCCGGAAGGAGCCAGTGCGGTTGATTTTGCTTATCATGTGCATTCGCAAATCGGCAATGCGGCAGCAGGCGCTCGGGTCAACGGCAAAATGGTACCGTTAAATCATGAACTCTCAAACGGCGATGTTGTCGAGATTATCACCCAGAAAAATAAAAAGCCGAATCCCGATTGGCTTAGTTTTGTTAAAACCTCAATGGCGCGAAAACATATCAGTTCGATAGTGCGCAAAACCGCACGCGAGAAAGTCTTCAGTCAAAAACAGAGCGGCCAGATAGTGGAAGTCCGCGTAATTGCAAAAGACCGTGTCGGCTTGGTGCGAGATATTACCGACATCGTCTCGTCGTATAAAATCAGCATCAAGGGCATGCGCACCGAACGCGAACAGCGTTCACATCCTTTGGTCGTCATGAACTGCCCCATAAAATCGGATGATGAACTGCGCAAACTCCTTACTAAGTTACGAAGCGTGAAAGGGGCGGAAGAAGTGAGTTATCGAATCTTATAGCTATTGACCGATGCTTTGGCGGCTGTTATTCTAGCGGCACTTCAAACGGCACATCACTCATTGACAGGAGGGGAAAATGGCTCATACACTGGCAGACCTCGACATTCTTGACTGGATCGAGAGTCACCCCGAGTACGACGCGAAGGCGCGCAGACTTTACCGCCTCATCCATATGATGATCCCGTGGCGAAAACTTCCGCTACTAGCGGGACTCGCTGGAGGATTGGGGACATACGCTACGCTTTCGGCCATGCGGTTCCCCAATGAAGCGCTGGCCATCTATGCGACGCTAGCGACAGGGGCGCTTGCGTTCGTGACCACGCTTCTGCTCGTCACTGTCAGTTGCTACGAGCGCGGCAAACAAATCCGCCAGCTCGTCGCCTGTGATACTGAATCAGAACTGATCCTCGCAGACTTCCGCGCGATCGGTCTGCCATTACAGATCACATCGTACCTTGACTAACAAATTGCCGCAGAAGCCCCCCCCCTCGCCCGCAGTAGTACGCGGGCATTTTCTTTTTTCTTGTTCCTTGTCTCTTGTTACTTATTCCTTGTTACTTGTCACTTTGTACGCCCCGTTCCTGCAATACCTTATTCACAATCGCCCGCAGTTCTTCGTCGGAATAAAATTCGATGACGATCTTGCCATGATCTCCCAATTTCTGGACAAGCACTTTGGTGCCGAACATCTCCTGCAGTTTATCTTGCCAGCCGCGCGTCTCAATGTCTCCCGGCGAACCGAAACGCTTCCTTGGTTTCAATTCACGCCCCGATAAACGCCGCGCCTCATTTTCGGCCTCGCGCACTGTCAGTTTCCCCGCTAAAATATCGTTAAACATCTGCCGCTTGAATTCATCATTATCCCCTACCATCAAAATCGCGCGGGCATGCCCCTCGGTCATCTTGCCCTCAACAATGGCTTGTTGCATATCAACCGGTAGCGACAAAAGCCGCATAGTGTTTGCCACCATCTCGCGCGACTTGCCCACACGGTCTGCCACTTCGCGCTGTATCAATTTAAATTCATCAATCAGCTGGCGGAAAGCTTTGGCGCGGTCAATCGGGTTTAAATCTTCGCGCTGGACATTTTCAATTAACGCGAGCTCCAGCTTCATGCGGTTCGTGGGCTCCCGCTTGATAATCACCGGCACCTGCTCCATGCCGGCAATGGCTGATGCGCGAAGCCGCCGCTCGCCCGCGATCAGCTGATATTTAACTTCCATGCCGCGCGGCGTTTCAACTTCAACGCGCGAAACCAAAATCGGCTGGAGCATCCCGTGCGTTCGAATCGATTCGGCAAGACCCTTCAGCGCTTCTTCGTCAAACTCGCGCCGCGGCTGAAAAGGATTGGCTTCAATCCGCCAGCGCTCAATCCAAAAAATGCTCTCATGGGCTCTGCGCTCGGTGGATGATACGGCCAAAGCCGGCAATTCGGCCGCAGGCGTGGTATATCCGATAGGGGGCGCAATCGGCGCAGGATCAGCAGTTCGGGTTTCCTCTCCGTTTGCTTCCACCGAGCCATTATTGGGAACTGTATTTGAAATCATTTCGTCCATACCGGGTAGTAGAAACTCGACTGTTATTGATTTATAGCTGTAACTTTATTGCTGACCTTATTACTTGCCAATACTTGTTTTGGGATTGATGCCGTAGTTTTGCCTCTGTCGAGTTTTCACTACCCGGCATACTTAATAGAATACAACAGCATCATCACATTGACAACGAGGCCATTTGTTAAATACTATGCTTGTACTTGCCGCTGTGGCGAAATTGGCATACGCGATGGACTCAAAATCCATTGGGGGCAACCCCGTGTCGGTTCAACTCCGACCAGCGGCATCATAACATCGGCAAAATTTAGTGCGGGGCACGCACGACTTCCGCCTTCTCCGCCAGTTGTCGGAAAAGGCGGACAAGCAAAATCGTGTGGGCGCAAGCCCATGAGGGTTGAACTCTCTCCTCCGGCATCAGATAGAAAAAGTCAATGCCTAGCGACGCGGAAAGCCCCCTTGCGAAAATTCGGAAAGGCGACTTGATGTAGCGGAGATGAAAAAATTTTCTGCCGTTTACAAAAAACCAATGTATTATTTTCTAAAATAGCATGAATTTAGCCACCCTCAAAAAGGAACTTCAGCGCATCAAGAAGCTCGGATTTGTGCCAACCCATAGAATTGGAGATACCGGCATAGGCAAGACACTTGAAGATTTGCTCCACATTAAAGAAAACAATATACCACTTCACGATATTGCGGGTGTTGCCGAGTTGAAAGCATATCGGCGAAGTGCAAAATCAATGCTTACGCTCTTTACACTTGAGCCGCTTCCGAAAGGTGGCGATAGGGACCGGATGTTACTCGATAACTTCGGTTATTCAAAACGAGACAATGACAGATCAAAAGAATTACACTCAACATTATCGTGCAAAAGATACAACAACCAATCGCTTAAACTTTCTGTGGCGGGAGACAAAATTCGCGTTCAAGGTAAAGGGAAACGCCTAAATATCTATTGGGATGTTAAATCGGTACAAAAGAAATTTGGCGATAAATTACCCGCTTTGGTATATGTTCTTGCCGATACAAAAGAAATTAAAGGTAAGGAGCATTTTTATTTCAACGAAGCTTATTTACTGAGCGGTTTTGATTTTGAATTATTTAAGAAAATGGTTAAGAAAGATCATATCGTAGTTGATTTTCGTATGTATTACCGTCCAAACGGAAGCGTGAGAAATCACGGAACTGGTTTTAGAGTGAAAATCAACAAACTCTACAACTGCTTTAGAGATAAGGTGCGGTTGATCTAGTTTTTTCGTAGAACAACGATACTCTCTTTGTTCATTGTTTCCTCAAGTGCGCCAACAATGTTTGTTGGAGAATTTTTAATAGGCATTCTTTTCCCTGGGATGTTTCGGACAAAAATATCTTCGTAAGTAAAACCTATTTTTTCTGCCAACTCGGTGATAATAAAATCTGTAGGAATACGAACTTGTTTTACCAGCCGGTTGCCGATCACAAGGCAAAAATACTTTTTCGGTTTTAGTATTTCGTGGGCTCTTTTGAGGCAATCATTCAGGCCAATATAAAAACTTAAAACATCTTTGGCGCGATTTTCGTCTTGTTTCGCAATTTTATCCAGCGAGTCATTGAGATAATCTGACGAGAGAATATGAGATAAGGTTTTAGTAGCTCTGCCGCCAAGCAATTCGTTATCAACGCCAGAAGCTTTGTTTGGGTCGTCAAAAATATCAATCCATTGCGAAGATAAACGAGAAAATTGTCCGTACGCAACAGTCGTTCTGCTGTCGCCATAAGGGGGCGAAGTAATAATACAATCAATAGAATTTTCTTTTATGCCATTTTCTTTTGATGAATCGCCGAAAATAATTTTTGTCCACGCATCCCTTTTTGCTTCTTTATAAAATTCACCTACTCCAGCAATATTTGCTTCTGCTTTTTTTCGGAAAATACCAAAAACATCAGGATCATGCTTTTCTAGTTTCTCCCCTTTGATTCTGACTAACTTAAACTCGCCCGTTTTGGTATTTGAGGCGTAGCGCACAGTTTCGCTGAAAGCGACCATCAAAAAATTTCGTATCGTCTTGTCTTCAATTTCTTGAATTGCCTTTTTGAGCTTCGCTAATTTAATGATTGCTTTTTCCTTGAACCAAAAATCAAGGTTTTTGAAGTTTGGTTTTTTAATCTCGCCGTCTTTGATTTTTTCTAATCTACCCAACAAAGTAATATACTCTCTCGTTAATTTTTGAGGATTGATAGGCATAGTTTTTGCTTTGGCGAGAAAAATCGCCAACGGATTTAAGTCAATGCCATAAGCGTTTCTATTCAAAACCTTACTCTCAACGAGAGCTGTGCCGGAACCGCAAAAAATATCGCAAATCGTATCACCCTCTTTGCTATAAGTTTCTAACAATCTGCGCGCGACTTGCGGAATGAACATTGCGGGATAGGTGTGTATCCCGTGAGTGTATGTTTTAGTATTTTCTCCCCGATAATCCCATGAGTAATCTATTCGACGGGTGTATTTTTCATTTGATTGTTCTTTCTCAATTTGCGATTCAAGGTTGCGGATTATTTTCACAACAACGCCGCGAATTTCTACCTCATCGCGATAAAGAGGAAAGAGCGTAGGATTTGCCGGTTGAAGTCGAAATTTGCCCTTTTCTCGGTATAGTTTTTTGAGTGTCGCCTGATTGTCGTCAATAATAGCAACTACTGTTTGCCCATTATCCGCCACTTCTTGTTTTCGGATAACAACAATATCACCATCAAAAATTCCCTCGTTAATCATGCTATTGCCTTGTACCCGTAAGGCGTAATGCTTGCCTTGTTTGCTAATCTCGTCTTTGGTAATAGTGATTGTTTCATCCGGCACTTCAATTGCCTCGATTGGTTGTCCGGCGGCAATTGCGCCGAGAATCGGTATCTCTATCGTTTGTTTTTTCTCAATAGTTGAAATAGCGCGTGGCTGATTAAATTCTTTTTTTAGTTGCCCTGCCTCTTGTAGCTTTTTTAGGTAATAGTGAGCAGTAGAAACAGAAGCAAGTTTAAATTTCCGCTTGATCTCCTCAAGAGAGGGGGCGTAGTCGTGTTTTGCACGATATCCTTTCACAAAATCAAAAACTTGCTTTTGCTTTTTCGTTATCATAATGCTATTATAGAAGATAATTAGAAAGTATACAAATGAAAGTTATACACAACTATTATGGAAGGAATTGAAATAATACGCCCAAAACCCTATGAACACGTTGGAGCAGAATTTGTTTTGTCAGGACGAATTCCTAAATCTTTACTAAGAACAAGTTGGGGCGGCATGGATTATAGGGTTTTGGGAGGATTTCTTGATGTTGATGGTTTTGAATTTGCCTCCACTGTGACTGCTTACGTCCAACATGGCTTGTTTTCTGTATTTAAGAAAAAACTTTATTTTTCAACCACAGCACAGTTTAGTCAGTTTAATGTGCCATTTATTGCAAAGTCCCAAGGCCGTATCGCGCTCAAGTTAAGTGGACACAAAGAAGGTTGTGATTATTTCTTGCCTCTCATTGTTGACGGTTTTGAATCAAAAGACGGCGTTGATCCAAAAATTGACGAGAGGCATAAAAACATCGGCAAAAAAGTTCTCCAATATGAAACTGATCTAAAAAATTACAACAAGGAGTTAGCAGAGATTAGAAAGGGTATCGTCTATAACAAGGAAATTTTGGAGGGAGTTTTTGAAATACTTGATAAGCCAGAAAGTAGTTTCGCTACATTTTCTGAATCCGACGAGGATAAACAAGAAAAAACACTTGAAGAAAAGTATAAAGACGCAATCGAGTGGCGTGGACCCCTTCTTCGTGGAATTGCGGGCAGAATGGAGGGCTTTGAGTTCCGAGTTTATAGCGGCGATCATAACCCAAAACATTTTCATGTTATTCACAAAGGGCGTGGTATTGATGCTCGATTTTCTTATCCTCAAATTCAATTGATAAGTTACAAAGGACGTTCAAACGCCATAGGTAGTAAAGAAAGTAACAAAATCGGTGAATTTTTTGGAGTAGCTAAAAATTTACAAAAGCTGGACAGCGAGTTTCAAAAACAGTTATCCTAGATTATATAAATCGCCGCCTAAAATTCCGTCTGTCCCCACAAGAACACGGCGGAAGTGAGGTGTGGGGCGGCTTTTTTAGTTTCATTCAAAGTAGGTTCGCGCGAAGTGTATAATTACAGCACTAGAAAACATATCACCTAAAACATGAAACCGCTGGTTTGTATTGTTGCTCATCCTGATGACGAGGCCTTTGGACCCGGCGGGACAATCGCGAAATTTGCGAAAGTGCGCCCGGTCTATTTAATTTGCGCGACAAAAGGCGAATCCGGCAAGCATAAAGGCAAGAAGGGCAGACAAAATCTTGGCGCGATACGCGCCGATGAACTTCGCAGATCCGCCAAAATCCTTGGCGTCAAACAAGTCTTTTTCTTGGGATTTATAGACGGAACGTTATCCAACAACTTGTATCACGACCTCGCGGGAAAAATCGAGCGTATTTTGAAACGAATTAAACCTGGCACAATTCTAACCTACGAGCCCCGCGGCATTTCGGGGCACATTGACCACATCGCCATTTCAATGGTTTCAAGCTTTGTTTTTCATCGCCTGCCCTTCGTGAAAAAAATCCTGCAATTTTGCATCCGGGACAACCGAGCCCGCCGCAGGCAAAACTATTTTATCTATCGCCCGCCGGGATATAAAACATCAGAGATTGATCTTGTGGTAGATACGCGTAAGACCTGGGACATCAAAGTCAAAGCCATGATGCAACACCAATCTCAACTCCACGACATCAAACGCCTCCTCGTTTGGTTCAAGAAACTGCCCAAAAAAGAAAATTTCCTAGTCATCACAAAATAAATCCTCACACCAAATTTCGGTGCGGGGGCAAGAAACCACGGGATATTCTGGAGGGTGTGGGGATAAAGCTTAAAATATCCGCCTAGAATAGAGCCTAAGGTCTCCACTGAACAATTCCATGGAATTGTTCAGTGGAAAATAGTATAATCTATATATCTCTAGATCTACATGCTATTAATATGAACGCGAAAAGATGGACGGTAGTTTTCAGAGCCCTAGCTAATATCAACAGACTAAAGATTATAAAAATGTTGGCCGATGGCCGTAAGATAAGCGTCACCGATATTGCGGAAGAGCTTAAAATTTCTTTAAAGGCGACTTCAAATCACTTGGTATTATTGAATAATTTAGACGTCTTAGAGTCAGAGGGAAAATCTGGGCATGTCTTTTATTCTTTCAATCGGCAGCTGCCAAGTAATTTTAAAAAGATAATTGAGACTGTCTTAAAATAACCACTGAACAATTCCATGGAATTGTTCAGTGGTTATTTTCGATGTTTCAATATTATTTTAACTCCGCCATGCTCTAATTTCCCCCAGAGGCTTGGCGCTTTAGCGCCGGGACTTTATAGCGGGACGTTACTTTGAAAGCGTCTGGCAATGTAAAATGTAACGACTGAAACGACAATTCCAACAACTGCACCTGCTAAAATGTCGGCAGGCCAGTGGACCCCCGCCATAACGCGGGCGACGTTCATGAAAAATGCCAGAACCAGCATATATCCCCCGAGCCGCCGATGGATAAACCAGACTCCCATCGCCAAAGCAAAGAAAAATACCGCGTGCCCTGAAGGAAATGCCGCCGAAGACTCATGCGGAATTAATCGCACTGCGGAAGAAAAAACATCAAATGGCCGCAAGACAGGAAACGCCAAGCGGATCGGAGGCGTGATGATAAAGCGCGCAATCAAAGCGCCGGCATACGCAATGCCCATTTGGATTAGCTCCGGCCTTGTCCGCCTAACGCGATAAAGAAAAATGCCAAGAGGTAATATTGCTAAAATATACGCCAGATATCGCGCGAAAAATACAATGGCAAAATCAAGTGCGGGCCAGACGTTTGCCAAGCCATTAAGAATAAAAAATAATGAGATGTTGAGATCAGCCATTATCGAGCCAGTGTAGCAAGATTTTTAAAAAGATGCGCGACGGTTAGGGGGCCCACCCCACCAGGAACTGGCACGAGCCAGCCGGATTTATCTTGGCAACTTGCGACATCAATATCGCCGACCAGCGTAGCTGGTCGCCCCGAGCCCATCGGGTCTGAGACCCCCAGGATCGAATGACTTGTCGGGGGGGCCATCTCGCTTGACGTCCCCGCGTCAATCAGAATTGCCCCGTCTTTGATCATATCTCCGCGAATTAAGCGCGGCTGGCCTACACCAGAAATTATGATATCCGCCTCGCGGATAACCGCAAGATCAAGCGACTGATATGTGAGAACCGTAAACGGCAGGTCTTGCGCTATCAGCCAAAGCGCTGTAGGCCGCCCCACGAGCCTCCCCGCCCCCACCAAAACAATTTTCTTGCCGGAAAGTTCGACTCCTGCGTTTTCAAGAAGCGTCTTAATCGCAGCGACAACCGGAGGAATAATTTTTGAGCGTCCAACAACGAACGCGCCGATGGATTTTTGATTCAGGCAATCGGCATCATGAGTTTCTGGAATAGCATTTAAGACATACTGCGTGTTGATTCCTTCCGGCAACGGCAACTGCAAAATAAAACCGTCATGCCCGGTTTGTTTTACCAATTCCGCGATGCGCCGGCGAAGCTGTTTGGAGGTCGCCTGTGCGTCTAATAGATATGCCCGCACATCCACGCCAAGCTCTTTGCCTACACGCTCTTTTTCCGCAATAAATTTTGTTGATACCGAATCCTCGCCCACGCGAAAAACCCCGAAAGAAAGTTTTTTCTCGCCGATTAGTTTTTTGGTTTCTTCTATCACACCCGCGGCAAGCGCTTTCCCGTCAAAAAGATTCATCCCGTTAGAAATAGGACGCGGACGAAACAATTCCACACCCTATTTTATACTTATTGATAAAATTAAACTTGTTTTCAAAAATCATAAATTTTATTGTGCGTCAGCGATTTCTAACGGGATTCATCCCGTTAGAAATTAAACCGAATCTAAAAAGAAAATAATTGTCATTCGAGCAAAACAATGTCAGTAGACTCATTAAAGTTAAATGGGTTAATTTTCTAACGGGGTTCATGGCATTGGGAACTTCTTTAATAACACTCGAACCTCGCGCCTAACCGCTTCCGGGTTTTCACCGCCAATCAGAAGCCGCGAAATCCAGTCGGCGATTTTTTGCATCTCTTTTGGCTCCAAACCGCGAGCCGTCACCGCCGGCGTCCCCAACCGAAGCCCGGATGGACTAAACGGCGAGATATCACCGGGAAGCGAGTTGCGGTTCGCAATAATACCTGCGCGTTCAAGATACTTTTCCGCATCCGTACCCGCGAGTCCCAGCGGCCGCAGGTCGATAAGCATCAAATGATTGTCTGTCCCGCCGGTTGCAAGCGTAAAGCCTTCTTTTTGTAAAACGCGCGCGAGTGCCTTAGCGTTTTCTAAAACCAGTTTAGCATATTTTTTATAGCTGGCAGTTGCTACTTGGCCAAAAGTGTAAGCAATTGCCGCCGTTACGTTATCATGCGGCCCGCCTTGGAGCCCCGGGAAAACGGCGCGATCTATTCTTTCGGCTAATTCTTTCCTGGAAAATATAATGGCGCCGCGCGGCCCGCGTAAAATTTTATGCGTTGTGGTTGTTACAACGTCCGCATAAGGAAACGGCGATTGATGTAAACCCGCGGCTACGAGCCCCGCGATATGCGAAATATCGGCAACATGATACGCACCGACTTTTTTTGCGATGCGTCCGAATTGGGCAAAATCGATCGCCCGCGGATAGGCCGTTAATCCCGAAACAATCACTTTCGGTTTTTCGCGTTTGGCAATACGTTCCACTTCTTTATAATCAATAAGGTCAGTTTTGGGATCAACGCCGTAAGAGACGCTCTTGAAAATTATTCCGGACGCGCTCACTTTATGCCCATGTGTTAAATGCCCGCCGGCCGAAAGCGCCATACCTAGAAGTTTTTCGCTGGGCTTCATCAGCCCTAGATAAACCGCGAGATTAGCCGGCGAACCAGAATAGGGCTGAACATTGACCTGCCATCTGGCGTTTAGCCGGAAGGCTTTACAAGCGCGTTTTTGCGCAAGAATCTCGATTTTATCAACAAAAGCATTCCCTGGATAATACCGCTTTCCCGGATAACCTTCCGAATACTTGTTCATGAGCACCGAACCAACAAGCTCTCGCACCGCGCGGGGTGCGATATTTTCCGACGGAATCAGGTCAAGTGTCTCCGCCTGCCTTTTTTCTTCGGCCGCAACAAGTTTAGTTAGAATATGATCTTTGTTATCAGTAGGAAATGTCATGGATTGAAGTGATAACTAAATACTAGCAGAAACGAGATAAATGAGACATTGCTATATATCTCACTAAATACACATATCATACACGATCGTGTATGATATGTGTATTTGAAAATATTCGCTTCTTAAGACGCAGTTTGGGACGCAATTAGCAGTTTTTCAAGTTCGGCTTTGGTCATTACGCCCTTACGCAAAATTGCCGGATTCTTGCGATTGGTTAAATCAAGAATCGTGGATGGCTCATCATGAGACAACTCGCCGGCATCAATCACCAAATCGGGCCGATACTTGGAGTCGGCCAGCGCTTCCAAAAATCGCGTAAGACTCTTCGGCTGGTTAGACTCACCAGAGATATTAGCCGAGGTCGCAATCAGTGGAACTTCGATCTGCTTCATTAAGTCCCGCAACAACCGCTGATCAGGCATACGAAGCGCAATCGTTTCTTTACCGCCGGATACTGCTTCCGGCAATAAGTCTTTTTTATGAAGCACCGCGGTTACAGGCCCCGGCCAAAGTTTGGCCAACATCTCCTCGGTCCAAAGGTCAATATAAGCGAGCTTGCGCGCCGTAGCCATGTCTTTGACTAAAACCGGCATGGCTTTATCTTTTGGACGATGCTTGATACGAAAAATTCTCTCGGCAACCTTGGCATCAAGCGCGTTCCCGCCGATACCGTAAACCGTGTCAGTGGGGAATACTATCACTCCCCCCGACTTGATCGCGCGTACAGCTTCATATAGTACGCCGAGATAGGTTTTGTCGTTTAGCTCAACAACGCGCATGACAGAGATTGTAGGCTGTTTTGGGGGGAATATCCAGATTACCACAAAACATCTCATTCGCCATATCGAGATACAATCTCTTGCCGGATCTTATGCGCGTTCTCCCACCACAATAACCCGAAATGCGAATTGAGTGTGTCGATTGACCCATTTTTCTTTTTCGTTTTCTCCATTCGCCAATTCGCGCGAATTGGCGAATGGAGAAACGCAAATTCGTCGCCGTCCGCAAAACGCGATGATATAGAAAATGCACCCTAGATTACAAAATTAATCAAACGGCCCGGCACAAAAATAGTTTTTTCAGGCGCACCGGTCAGATATTTGGCGATGGCTGTGTCTTTTCG
>Ga0209542_10017257_pt1 | contig 11856 bp, 12 predicted proteins | sample RifCSPhighO2_01_FD_184028 | JGI IMG/M metagenome (GOLD analysis project Ga0209542, IMG submission 184028) | Soil microbial communities from Rifle, Colorado - Rifle CSP2_plank highO2_0.1 (SPAdes) (version 2) | ecosystem: Environmental > Terrestrial > Deep subsurface > Rock core/Sediment ...
GAAAAACTCCAACAAAAATTATTGAAGGAAACACCGCCAGACGGAAATGTTAAAATAGATGATAGAAATAACGAAGTTGATTTAAGAAGAAAATGAAAAAGTTTTCATATGTATCATTTTTGATATTGTTGCTCGGTTTTGCAGCCAATTCTTTCGCGCAGACGGCAACGCCGAGCGCTCCTAAACTTTTTCTGACATGGAGTTCCAACACTTATGTCCCGCCCGGTTTCACGGGAAAAATTATGCCGACGGCGAATTCGGAAATAACCGCGTCCGTGGAGTTGATAGACGGAGGTAAAGTAGCGAATCTTTCCAAGCAAAATGTGTATTGGTACGCGAATAATAACTTTCTGTCCGGAGGTATAGGTATGCAAAGCGTGACTTTTCGCGCGCCCGATGCGGCGGGCGGGACAATAGACCTTAGGGCTGAAGTGCCAAACTATTCTAAGGGTAGCCAGCTGAAAACTATCTCTGTGCCCATAGTCAGGCCCGGTGTTGTTATAGAGCCGATTTTCCCTTCGGGGAGGTTTTCCTCTTCTCCTCTACAACTTGCCGGCCAGCCCTATTTCTTTAACACAACCAGCCCTGCGCGCTTGAATTTCATATGGAGTGTTAACGGCCAAACACCGTCCGGCGCGGAAAATCCGCAGAATCTGAATATAAAATTCGGCCCGACGATGACTCCGGGTTCGACCCTCTCGGTTTCGTTGTCCGTACAAAACATGGACAGCAAGTTTCAATTCGAAACGGCATCCAAGAGCGCGAATTTTACGTATTCTCCGTAAGATAGAAATCAAAATGTCAAAATCCAAATGTCAAACAAAGCTCAAAGCTCTAAATCCAAAGAAATTGGGATTTTAGATTTTATTTGTTATGACTAAAAAATTTTTTCTAATCTCGTTTTTATTCTTATCTGCCGGGCAGGCGCTGGCCGTTGACTTCACCAACATCGTCCCTGACATAGCCAATCCGCAGGTAACCGGGGGGGCGGGGTTTATAGGGTGGATACAGAATTTCTATCAGTTTTCTCTCATAGCAGGGGTGTTTCTGGCAGTGGGGGTGATAGTATGGGCTGGGTTGAGATATGCTCTTGCGGCTGGTAATCCTTCAGGACAATCCGATGCCAGAGACCAGATACTGCAAGCCCTTTTGGGGCTTATACTCCTTTTTGGAGCTTATCTTATACTTTTCACTATCAATCCTAACCTGATTAACTTGAGCTTGCCGACGTTGAGGAGTGTGAGCGTGCCACCGGCTGCAGTAAGTGGACCTAGACCTATAGAGGTTGAGTTGCCGTCCGAATTAGCCGAAGAAATAGATTCAAACGTTACCGTTGTTTCTACGTACGAGTTTGACCAGACTATTTCGGGAGCCGCAAATATGCGCGCCATATCAGGCGATTGCGCCGATAAAACTGGGGGCGCCGGCAGAATAGCGATAAAACCTCGTCCAGGGGGAGGATCTAATTATTACGTCTGCGAAGCAGTGGAGTGACGAGATAATTTAATTATAGAAGTGAATTATCAAAGGTTGAAAAAATAGAATATAATTTGTGTATAACGGGATGAAAAAATTTTTAATAATATTAATATTCGTTTTGGTTGTTGTCGCGTTAGGTGTCGGTGGATATTATCTGCGAAGCAGTCAGGAGTCGGTTGCGTCTCCCGCGCAAACAGAAAACGCGTCAACGCCCGCGCAGACCGCGGAAAACCAGGATACGACAACGCAGTTGCCGCAAACTGAACAATCCGCGACAACTCAAAATCAGCCGGGCGCCGCCGGTGTTTCCAAATTGAATCTCGTTTCGCAAAGTCAGGCGCTTGACTATTTTGTCGACAAAGGGAGCAATGCTTTTATATTGCAACCGGATGGCCAAGTTATAAAAATGTCCGGGGGCAAGGCCGAATCTTTGAGCAATGGGCTTTCGGCCGATGTAACTTACGCTTCTTTTTCGTCTGACGGAAAAAGAATAACCGCCTACACAAGCGACAGTTTATCGGGAAATAAAATACATATTTTCGACACTGAAAATAAAATCTGGAGTTTATTCCCCAATGCCGCTCAAAATTTTTCCTGGGCTCCGGACAGTCATAAAATTGCCTATCTCTCGCGAGTCGGCGGGGTAAATACGATTTATACCGCGGATGCCGATAACTCGCGCGTTAAACCAACCGAACTTATAAAAATGCGCGCGGAAGATATGACTATCTCCTGGCCAATTCCATCAGCGATTTTCCTCGGCGACAGACCCAATAGCGCGTGGAATTCCTCGCTTTGGTCGCTGAATGTTTCTAAAAAAACTCTGTCTCCGCTCTTGAGCGACATGCCGGGGCTGGAAACCGGGTGGAGTTCTTCTACTACTCAAGTAATGGGGCTAGCTTTTTCTTCCGGCGCCAACGGAAATGGAGGAAAGCTACAGCTCATAAATCAAGACGGTAAAAAACTTCAAACTTTTGATTTTATAACTTTCCCTTCAAAGTGCGCTTTCTATGACAAACCCACTCCACAAGATTCAGTAAGGCCCTCATCGGTGATTTCAACCTCATCAAAAAAAGTTGTGCCTGGCGCGCCGAAATTGTTTCTAACTTTGGTCTGCGCAATTCCAAGAGATGGCGATGCGTTGAACAACAATCCGTTGCCTGACGCTTATCTAAAAAAAGCTCTTTTTACTTCTGACGACTTTTTTGAAATAAACGTTTCAACCGGGGAATTCAGGAGTGTTTTTTCTGACTCTTCCAAAAATCTGGACGCGGAGAACGTAAAAATATTCAATCAATCGGTTTTTTTCATAAACCGGTATGATAAAAAAGTTTATTCTATTGCTCTCCCGAAGTAATGCGACGTTGTTTAGAAACGCTATTTCCCGTTTTTGCGAGCCGAACATATGTCTTTGCGAGCCGAAAGCGAAGCAATCTAATGCGTCATTATTCAGGGCTGTTTTTATTTTAACCATTTTACTACAGTAACTTGCGATCGCAAGTTACTGTAGTAAAATGCAAATACCTATGTGTCATTGCGAGGCGGTGGAATCGCCGAAGCAATCTCTATGCGCGGCTCGCAAAGACACATTTTGATGCTCTAGTCGTTTTCCTGAAGAACTTCCGCGGGTTCTTCTTTTTTCGGCTGAGGATTATTTTCGTCTATGGGTCTTATTATTACATAGCGCGAACGCCCGACTCCGATGCTTTCGGTCGCGACATCCGGCCGGCTGGCAAGCTCCACGTGAATTATGCGGCGCTCGTAAGAATTCATTGCGGGGAGAGATATTTCTTCTTTGGTTGCCGCGGCTTTCCTTGCCGCCGCGCGCGCAAGTTCCGTGATAATTGTTTCGCGTTCGCGCCTGTAGTTATTTATATCAAAGAAAGCCGGAGGTTGGTTTTCTTTTTTGGCGATGAGCTGCGCCAGATGATTTATAGAATCGAGTATGGACTGTAAATTTTCTTTTACAAGGGCCGGGTTGTCGCGTATGAGAATTTTCCCGTGACGATGCTCCTCGTCTATCTCGATGGCGTAATCATCGAATCCCATTAATTCAATCAGTTTTTTTACGAAATTTTCCAGGTTCTTCATTTGGGTTTGGGTTAAATTGGCGGTTGATTATTATCTGTTGGAATATGGAGAAGGTGACGCTGACCGCCCAGTAAAGACTGATGGCCGCCGGCATGTTCATGAAAATCAGAAGGGTGAGGAACGGCGCGAAATAAACCATTTGGCGCCCGACCGACTCGGGGGTGCTCAACTTTCTGCCTTTCTCAATTTTTGGCAACATCATCTTCCCTTGGAAATATTGCAGAATTGCCGCCAAACTAACCATTAAGATACTACTCTGTTCCAAATTTATCAAGCCCAGAAACGATGTATTGATGTTCGCGGGCGCGGTTATGAAAGAATACAAGCTGGATAAAACCTCCGGAGTCAGCTTGTTGGAAAAAATCAGGAAGAGTGCTATTAGGACCGGGGCCTGGAGAAAAAGCAGAAATATTCCCGACATTGGGTTTATGCCGTGTTCCCGATATAGATCCATTGTGGCTTTCAGTTGTTTTTCTTTGTTTTCTTTGTGAAGCTCTTTTAGTTTTTCAATCTTCGGCTGGATTTTCTGCATTACCAGTTGATGCTTCGCGCTTTTGTGAAAAATTGGGTAGAGGAGAAGACGTATAAAAATAGTGGAAAAAATTACCGCCAAACCGAAATCATAAAAAGCTATTGTTTTATAAAATCCCACCAGTATGTTTAGAATCGGCTGATAAATTAAAACGTGATAAATATCAAATATCATTTTTATTTTATTGATTTGCTTTCAGAAAAGTTTCTTTCAGTTCTTTTTCGGCTTCCTCTCTTGAAATTTTACCCAAGCCCGGTTTCACGACAACTATGAAATCTTTTCTTAAGTTGGGTTGCGCGTGAAGCGTGTCTAACACGAGTCTTTTCCAAAAGTGCCGCCGCACGGAACGCTTATCAACTTTCAGGCTCACGACCGCGCCGAATCTATTGTACCCGCGGTCGTTTGAAAACGCCTTAATCTGAAAATGCGGCGACGATACGGTTATTTGCGGTTTTTTGGAAAACGATTCTTTGGGCGCGCGAAATTTTTTTGCTATCATCGTAATTTCGCTCTAATGATTCTCGAATATAATCGGATTATTGTCGAATATTCGGTTTTAATTCGCCTTCGTTCGATCCACCATTCGGGCGAGAAGCGCGTCAGAGGGCTGTTCGGCCACGACCCTTCTGTCTGCGACGGCTTAAAACTTTTCTCCCGCCCGGGGAACGCATTCTCTTTAGGAAGCCGTGCGTTTTCCTGCGTTTTTTCTTTTTTGGATTATATGTTTGTGACATTCCAAAGAGTTTATCACAAAAAAAGGTTTAATCAAATCCCAGATGGAAATAGTTTTCAACAGATAATTCACATTATGAATTTGCTGCCGGCCTTGTATTGTTTTCTTTTATGCTCTTTAATGGAGCTGCATCCTGTCCGCCAATAAAAATTTTCTAGAAATCAGAAACCTATGGAAAAAAACCTCGAAAAGTTATGGCAGTCTGTTTTGGGAGAAATGGAAGTTCAGCTTTCGAGGGCAAACTTCGCCACTTGGCTTAAAAACAGCCAGCTTGCCGACGAGCGGGACGGGACGCTTTTTATCATTTTGCCCAATAATTTCGCCAAAGAGTGGGTGGAAAACAAATATCATAAAAATATACTCGGCATAGCGAGAAATTTTGACGATTCGGTGAGAAAGCTGGAGTTTATGGTTTCCGGCCAAAAGCAGGAGATTTCCTTAAAGAGGCCCCGGCAAGCGGAAGCTCCCATGTTCGAGAATAAAATGAATCTTGAGCTTCGGGTCGACCCTGAAAGCAATCTCAACCCCAGATACACGATGAACTCTTTCGTCGTGGGTTCTTCAAACGAACTTGCTTTCAGCGCCGCAAACGCCGTAGTGCAGGTCGTGGGCACTAAATACAATCCTCTGTTTATATATGGCGGCGTAGGACTCGGAAAAACCCATCTTATACAATCCATGGGCAACGAGATAAAAGCCAGGTACGGCGGCAAGATAAGGCCGAAATACGTGTCTTCGGAAAAATTCACAAGCGATATCGTTTGGGCGATAAGAAACAAGAGGATGGAGGATATCAAAAAGAAATACCGCGATGTGGACGTTTTGATAATAGACGATATTCAATTCATCGGAGGCAAAGAAAAAACCGAGGAGGAATTTTTCCACACCTTCAACGCGCTGTATGAAAACAATAAGCAGATAATAATATCGTCCGACCGTCCGCCGCAATCCATACCAACGCTTGAAGAAAGGCTACGCTCAAGATTCGAAGGAGGACTGATAGCAGACATCGTTTATCCGGAATACGAAATGAGGGTTGCCATAATCAAGAGCAAGCTGCAGGAGAGCAACCGGGAGCTCAGCGAACAGATAATAAACATCGTCGCGAACAAAATAAGAAAAAACGTCAGGGAGCTGGAAGGGGTTATAAACAAACTGATTTTCTATCAGGATATGAAAAGCGGGGCGATAACGGAGAAAGTAGTTGAGGAAATAATAGAAAAAACAGTCCAGAATTTCAGCAGGCGCGTCAGCGACGCCCAAATAATAAGGTCCGTGGTGGAATTTTACGGTATTTCTTCAAACGACATAATCGGCAAAGTAAGGAAAAAAGAGATTGTTGAGCCGAGGCAGGTGGCTATGTATCTTCTTCGTGATATCCTGGATATGTCTTATCCGTATATCGGGGAAAAGCTGGGGAAAGACCATACAACCGCAATCCATGCCGTGAGAAAAATCAACAGGGAAATTAACAAGAATTCTTCTCTGTTCCAGAAAATAATAACCATAAAAGAATTGATTTATAAGTCCCAATGAACAAAATATCAACACGTAAAACGTTGTAGAATAAGAAACTGCCTGGTTTTGTTCATAAAAAAGCGCCCTATAATAACAATAATAATAAATATATATTAACTATTATTACTATTACCACGTACCATGAAAATAGTTGTTATAAAAAATAATTTAAAAGACGGATTGTCGGCAATCGGAAGAATAGCCGGAGAGAATCTGCAATTGCCGATTTTGAAGAACGTGCTTCTGGAAACGCTGGAAAATAAAATAGTTTTGACCGCGACCAACCTCGAAATAGCGATTAAATTCGCGGTTTCGGGAAAGGTGATAGAAAACGGCTCCGCCGCGGTTCCCGTAGGGATTCTCTCAAACATAATATCCAGCATCCCGAGCGAAAGGCTTAATGTGGAAAGCAAAAAAGGGGTTGTTGAAATAAAAACCGACAATTACCAGGCGGTGGTAAATTCTTCGCCAAGCGACGAATTTCCCCTCATACCGAAAATAAAGAATAACGAAAACTATCTTGAACTTGAATCAGGCGCGTTGAAAGAGGCCATTAGCCAGGTAACGGCGGCTTCGCAGTTCTCGGAACTCCGCCCCGAACTGAACTGCGTCTTTATGGAGTATTCGGTTGATAATCTAAGAATGGCGGCCACCGACAGTTCAAGGCTCGCGGAAAAAAACCTGAGCGGCTCCCAATTCTCGTCAACAATCCCGGAACCATTCAGCTTCCTTCTGCCGATACCGAGTAGCCAAGAACTCTCGAGAATTCTTGGCGACGAGGGGAAAGTAAGAATATATCACGACGAGAATCAAGTTCTTTTCAAAACTGAACAGTGGGAACTTTTCTCAAGATTGCTCGAAGGAGCTTTCCCCGACTACAAACAGATAGTTCCCAAAAAGTACGGCGCCGAAATTACCGTTTCCAGAGAAGAATTTATAAACAGCCTTAAGCTCTCGGGAATTTTCAGCGTGAAAAACAATGAAATCAGAATAAAAATCCTTGAGAACAAAAAAGCGCTCGAAATATCTTCGTCCGACCAATCGGTCGGCGAGAATAGCTACCTTTTGCCGGCGAGAATAGAGGGGTCTGCCAAAGAAATATGTTTTAACTGGAAATATCTTAGTGACGGGTTAAGAGCGGCAAAGTCGGAAGAAATATTTTTCGGCGTAAACGACGACAATAAACCCTCCATAATTAAATCTCCAAAAGACGCCTCGTATTTTTATATAGTCATGCCGATACTCAAGGCCTGATTTTCGGATACGGATCACTTATAAATTATTGTTTCCGATTTGGATGCAAGGCCATTGTCGTTGACTACCTCTACTATCAGCGAGTTCTGCGATTCAAGAGACGCCGGGAAAAACGACCAATTAAAACGGTAGTTGGACCCAAAGCTTCCGGGAAAACTTCCGACAATGTTGCCGTTTAAATAAACTTCTATTTTTTTTATTTCCGAGCCGGAGTTAATATCGGCGGAAATATTTATCGGGGAGTCCACAAATTCTCCGGTTCGCGGACTTACTATTTTTACCGTCGGCGAGGAAAAATCCGTTTGTTCACCGGCCGCTCTCGAAAGACGGCCATAGTCCGCGGAATCTTTTAAGTTATTTTTTGCCCAGACGGCAACCGAAGCTTCCCAATTGTTGAATTGCGGGTCTTTGAACGGGTTTTCCGGAATCGCCCCGAGCGGGTCGGATTTATCGACGTAAAAAAGGATGGAATGCGCCTGCTGTTCGAATAAGTAATCGCCGTTGAGAACCGGCTTTGATTCAAGAACCGCCTCGGGACGATTGAACGTTTGTTTCGTCTGCGTCTTTAGGGCTTCTGCCATGAAAGCGTGCCAGATGGGAACCGCGGCCAGAATACTGCCGCCATGCCTCTGCATGGGAGTATTGTCGTTGTTTCCCGCCCATACGCCGACGGCGAGGGCCGGCGTGTATCCGAGCGCCCAGGCATCGCGATAATCGTCAGTCGTTCCTGTTTTTAGCGCAACGTCGTAATCTTGGAAAACGGTCAGCGGCAAACTTGCGCCAAATAATCCGGCGCGCGCGTCAACGTCGGAAAGTATGTCGTTTATAAGACGGGGATATTGCGCGTCCGCGACAATTTCTTTTTTATCACTGTATGTTTCCAGAGTGTTCCCGTAACCATCCCGCACTTCGAGAATCATGGACTGCCGGTGTTTCATCCCTTCGTCCGCGAGAACAGAATATGCCCCTACAAGGTCTATAAGCTTGACTTCGCCGCCGCCGAGAACCAGAGACAGCCCGTACCTGCCCGGGTCGTTCAATGTCGTTATGCCGAAATCATGCAGCGTGTCCAATACGTTTAACATGCCGGCAAGATAGAGCGTTTTTACCGCGGGCACGTTTATGGATTGAGCCAGGGCATTCCTAAGGTTTGTAGGGCCGGAGAAATCACTGAAGTCGCGCGGGTGAAAACACTCCGTGTTTGTATTATTGAAATCTACGGTCGCGGGGCACGAAGGATTGTTCGGAACAAATTCCGTGGGGACATCGAACAAGACTGTGTCCGGTGAGTACCCCTTTTCAAAAAGCGTCAAATAAGCAAAGGGTTTTAGCGCGGAACCAGGTTGACGCAACCCCTGCGTGACTACGTTGAAATTCCCGTCATTTTCCTCGTCAAAATAATTTCTTGAGCCGACCATCGCGAGAATTTGACCAGTGCTTGTATCTTGCGCGACCAATGCCGCGTTTTTGCTTTGATAAAGTTCCTCGTTTCTTTTAACGCCATCCTCAACCGCTTTCTCGGCCGCTTCCTGAAGAACCCAGTCGAGCGAAGTAATAACCTTCAGTCCTCCGCGGCTTACCATATCATCGCCGTATTTTTGAATCAGGTAATCCTGAACCGCCATAACGAAATGCGGCGCCTTTATTCCGCCGACTGACTTCGGCTGGAAATTTACTTTACGAGCAACGGCTTCTTTAAGTTGTTTTTCGGTTATTTTGCCGAGCTCGTACATTTTTTTTAGAACAAGCTTCTGCCTGTTCATAAGCTCTTTAGTGTGATTGCCCCACGGGGAATAGTAGCTTGGCGCTTTGGGCATCGCGGCCAGGGTTGCGGACTCCGCCAGATTCAGCTCGCCTACGGACTTGCCGAAATACGCTTCGCTGGCCGATTCAACCCCGTAAATTGTCGGCCCATACGGTATTTGATTCAAATAAAGTCCTAGTATATCGTCCTTTGAATAACGCTCGTTAAGTTTTATGGCCAAAAAAAGCTCTTTTATTTTTCTCGAGTAGGTTCTATCTATCGTCAGGAAAGCGTTGCGAGCAAGTTGCTGGGTGATGGTAGAGCCGCCCTGCACCACTCCGCCGCGGGTTATATTCACAAAAATTGCCCTTGCTATTCCTCTCCAGTCGAACGCAGGCTCATTGTAAAAATTTTCATCCTCGATGCTTATTGTCGCGTCTTTCAATGATTTGGGAATTTGGTCGAACGGGACAACCGTTCTTTTTTCTCCGGAACTTACTTCATATAAGAGGACCTGTCCGCCACGGTCGTATATTTTCGTTGACTGGCTCATTCTCTGGCTGGTTAATTCGTCTACGGACGGCAAATCTTTCGCCATAATCATAATTACCGCGATAGCAAAAACAAAAACTACGGCTGCGAAAAGCGCCGTCAGCTTTACCATTTTTCCATAATTTATTTTCGCCCTCTTCTTCGTTCCGCGTTTCATATCTTTTTTGTACCGGCGGGTTCTAACTAGAATTAACAAAAAATGCCTTATTTGTCTAATAAGGCATTTTTGTATTTTATCGTTCTTTATTCGTAGGAGTCTTCAGGCTCTTCAGCGTCCCCGTAAAGATTTTCAGGCAGTATCTCTTCTTCATCATCTTCGTCCAAGTCGTCATCATCGTCGCTCCCTTCGTCTATCCCGTCATCGTCGTCTTCGTCATCAGTATCGGGGTCTTCTTCCTGGAGAGTTAGTTTCTGTACTAATTCCAAATCGGTTACCATATTGGCAAAACTTCAGCTTTAATAATTTTATGCCGAGAATTGTCTTCGCGACCTTTTTCGTAGTTTATTGCTTGTAAATTCAATCAATCTAAAAAAGTATATGGCAAAAACGTTTTGTGTCAACCCCCCTTGTTTGCTTCGCAAACACGCTGACCAACGCGGACCGCACGCAGACTTACGCGGAAATGTTTCCGTGCGACCCCGCGCTTGTTCTGCGTATATCCATGCTTTTGCGCTTGTGCGCAAAAGGCCAAGCATCGACTCTCAACGCCCCTGCCGCGAATATGGCTATGGCCAGCGCGTCGCTGGCGTCATCCATGATTTTCAACTTCGGTGTTCCGAGCGCAAGATTTACCATTTTGGCGACACCGCGCTTGTCAGCATGGCCATACCCCGTCAATCCAGCCTTGATCTCGTTTGGCGAATACTCCCTTATTGCCAAGCCGTCTTCCAGTCCTGTCAAAATTGCCACTCCGCGCGCCTCGGCCACCGACATCGCCGTTTTCTGATTCTTTGAAAAATAAACTTTTTCAATCGCCATTATTTCAGGTTTCCATTTTTTTATTATTTTCTCAAGCCCGATTTTTATCTGAAGAAAGATATGCCTACCGTCCGATTTACTCACTCTCAAAATTCCGGCGTCCAAAAATAAAATTTTTGCGCCATCTTTTTTTATTACGCCGTATCCCATGCGCGCCGTACCTGGATCGATTCCTAAAATTATCATGTGGTTAAAAATTTTAAATCTAAAATCCAAAATCTGAAACAATACTCAAATTTTCAAATAACAAACCGTTTGAAATATTGTAATTTGTCATTTGTTTAAAATTTATAATTTGTGATTTTTAATTTCGGCCAGCACTTGTATATACCTCCTGCACATCATCGTGTTCTTCCAACGCCTCAATCAGTCCAGAAAGTTTTTCAGCGTCTTCCCGGCTTAACTCCTGCGGGAATTTCGCCGTCCAATTTCCGCCACTGTCTGCGCTTTCCTCAAGCGGAACAGAATGATTTTGTCCGCGTAAGTCTGCGTTAAGTCCGCGAGAGTCCGCGCTTTGGGTAAACGCCCAAAGAACGCTTCCAGGCTCGGCCCACTTGGCGCCGTGAACACTCAATATTTTTTTAACCTCTGCTATAGTTCTGTTTTTACTGTCGGTCAAGGCTTCAATTAAAAGAGCGGAACCGCCCGGACCGTACGATTCCATTAACAGTTCTTCAATCGCCGCGCCGGGCTCTGACGCTTTTTTAATGGCGCGCTCTATGTTGTCCAAAGGAACGTTTGCTTCTTTGGCTTTTTGAATTGTTGTCCGCAGGCGCGGGCTGAAATCCGGATTTGGTTCGGTGCGCGCGGCGGCCGTTATGGCTTTCAAAATCTTCGAGAAAACATTGCCGCGCTTTTTGTCAGTTATTTCCTTTTTGTGTTTTATTCCTGACCAATGGCTGTGACCAGACATGCTTTTATGATGCGATCGTAAGTTGTTGTAATTTTAACGCTACCGCTTTAAAAATACAACA
>Ga0209542_10017261_pt1 | contig 11852 bp, 10 predicted proteins | sample RifCSPhighO2_01_FD_184028 | JGI IMG/M metagenome (GOLD analysis project Ga0209542, IMG submission 184028) | Soil microbial communities from Rifle, Colorado - Rifle CSP2_plank highO2_0.1 (SPAdes) (version 2) | ecosystem: Environmental > Terrestrial > Deep subsurface > Rock core/Sediment ...
TGACTCTCAATGTACTTCTCCTCGCATCGCCGGCGGTTGCATCGGCTGATATGGTCGCCGATATACAGGCGCAGATACAATCCCTTCTCGTCAAGTTGGAACAATTGCGCGCGGGGGGTGCCGGGGCGACCTCGCAGGCGTTTACCGCATCACCCACGTCCGGAACGGCGCCACTGAGTGTCATATTCGAGCGGCGTGCCGCCGCAGACGCGGGAAATTTTGCCGTCGATTTCGGCGACGGAACAGGTCTTGCCCAGATGAACTGCACCCCTCTCCTCGGATCCACTGATTCGGTGTGCCGTGCGACTCACGCATATACGATGCCGGGCATGTACGCTGCGGAACTCATCGGGAAAGGCGCGGGCGGGGGTTCACAGTGGCAGGGAACGGGCAGATTGGTAACGTTCGCGGTGTTCAACGCGGGCAAGGCCGGTGCTTCCGCGACGATAGACCAACGTTCGCTTGCGACGAATTCAATGAGTCCGACCATAACGGGCACGGTGCGGAATGCCGACATCGGACTACGGGTACTGAAAGGCCGGGTGGCCGTACCCTCGCCCATAGATACCGCTTCGCAAGACTACGTGTCGCGATACCCGAGCACGCTTTTTGCGGCGGGCGGTCGTTGGTCCGCGACGGTCGCAGCCCCCGGCGTCACCATGGAAAACGGCATCTACACCGTCGTCGTCTTTGACGTCAAAACCTCCCTCGTACTCGCGACAGGCGTTCTCCTGGTCGACACATCTAAATGAGAGCAGAGTAGCGGCTCTCAAGGGAGATATCCGTCACCTATCTATTGACACTTATTTTATTTGTAGTATAATTACTGAAGCGATCTCCGTCGAGACGCATCATGCATTCTAAAGGGGAACGGACATGTTCGACATTCAGATGTTCCATGATTTGCTGCAACTGTGCGTACGACTGGGCGTAATTGGGTGGCTGCTGTATGTGTTGTGCAGGTTTGCGGTCATGATGTTCAGCACGCTCAGCGAACCAGTGCGGTGGACCATTCCAGTGACAGTGGCCATCCCGCCCAGAAAGTATCCGCGGACGGTGATCATGACCGTTGCGGGCGTGTGGAATGGCCGCGGCTACTGCCATTCCTCTGAGCAGAAGATTTGGTAACCGTCGCCGTGACGGCACAGTCCAAGTCTGGTCTCGAAAAGAAGCCCGCGGAAGCAATTCCGTGGACCTCTTCCTTTTTATACGTTGCTGCCCGCGACGAAGCCCGTGGTCCAACAGAGCTGGAGTGAGTAACCGCCTGAGGGGCGGCTGATGTGGAGTACATCACCTGTCAGATACAGATTCTCTACTTTGAGCGAGCGCATGGTGCGCGTGTCTACTTCGGTAAGCGGCACGCCGCCGTCGGAGATGACCGCTCTATCGAATCCCATAAGTCCTGAAATCGTTAGCGGCGCGCCTTTCAATATATGCACGAGGCGTTTGCGCTCCTCTTTGGTGACGCTATGAGCTTTGACATTGGGATTGGGCAACGCGAGTAGTTCGAGGATTGCTTTTGATAAGCCGTGGGGCACGACCTCCGCAAGTACGTTTTTGAAATCTTTGTTCTTGTTGGCGTCCATCTTCGCGATTATCTGCCGTTCGAGCGCGGCAAAGTCCGTATCGGGGTACATATCAATGGTGGCGGTGACCTCGGCATTCTTGAGCAATTCCGCAACGGCGCTCGCGCTGTTTAGTATCAGTGGTCCCGAAAGTCCGAAGTGCGTGAAAAGAATTTTGCCCGTCTTTGAAAAAGCGCGTTTGCCGTCGGCGAAGAATGTAATTTTCATAAAGGAGAGGGAAATGCCCGCGAGCGATTTGGCCCAGCTTTCCTTCACTTTGAGTGGCACGATGGTCGGAGTTGAGGGAAGTACGGAATGACCGAGCTCAATGAGCCACTTGAATCCGTCGCCCGTGGAGCCCGTTTCCGGATGCGAGACGCCGCCCGTGGAGATAACGAATGTGTTCGCCGCAAACGTGCCCTGCGTCGTCTTCGCCTCCGCTATACGATTGCCCACGACGGCGAGACCCTTTACCGTGGCTTTCGTCAGAACGACGACGCCCGCGTCGGTGAGATACTTTTTCATGACGCGCGTCACGTCGGGCGATTTCTGCGTCTCAGGGAAAGCGCGCTTGCGTGCTTCGACAATCAGCGGAAGACCGCGCTTGGCAAAAAAGTCGAATGTGTCTTGAACGCCGAATTGGGAAAGCGGGGAATAGAGGAATTGTTCCGCGGCACCGTAGTGCTTCGCAAATGCGTGCCTATCAAATTCGGCATTGGTAATGTTGCAACGGCCGCCGCCTGTGATGTCGAGCTTCTTGCCGACCGCCGCATTCTTTTCAAGCAGCAATACTGATTTGCCGCGCTCTGCGGCTCTGCCCGCAGCCATCATGCCCGAAGCCCCGCCGCCGATGACGATGACGTCATATTTCTTTTTTCCCGCAGACATCACGAATATATAGCACGCCATTTGATTTTTGTCCCAAGACGTGTTACTGTGGGAAATATGAATCTCCCGTCGAAAACCTTCCAAAAGCATGGTAAGTGGATAGAAAAGCCCTTTTTGACGCATGTGCCCGTATGCGCCTGCGGCAACAAGTACATCAAGACGCGCCCGAATCAGACTGAATGCATTAAATGCATATATAAGGCTGACCAGAGGTAGCGGGAAAGGTCGCGTTTTAAAGGACACTACGCGACATGCGAATCAGCAGATTCGAAACTCGGTAATTTTGCAAAATCATATGAACAAAGAGTTCAAACGGATCCTCGTCATCGTAGCCGCCGTCATCTTCATCGTGCTCGGTCTCGCAGGGTTTGCTCTGCCGTTCTTGCAGGGATTCCTTTTCCTCGCTATCGGGCTCATCCTGCTCTCGATTTCTTCTCCGCGGTTCCGCGCATGGGCGATTACGCACACCGCGCGTTACCCGAAAACTCACCGAGCGCTCGAAAAGATAGAGAAATGGATTCTAGGCATTATCGGGCGGGTAGACGAGGACGACAGCGACTCCACTCCGAAAGCGTAATTTCCCGCGCGGGGCGTGCGATACAATCAGGTTTACCCCGTGAGATGAAAGGGGAGGAGTCGCAACGTCGTTTTTGAGTAGTATCTCATGGGGTATTCCTGATACAACGTCATATGACAGCATTAAAACAATTCAGCGAGCAGACGTTTTCGTCGCTCAAAATCCGGAATTACCGGTTCTATTTCATCGGGCAGGCGTTTTCACACGCGGGCAACTGGATGCAGGTGGTGGGGCTCGGGTGGCTCGTACTCCAGCTCACGGGCTCCGGCGCCGCACTCGGTACCGTACTCGCTTTTCGCTTTATGCCGATGCTTCTCGGCGGCCCTTTTGCGGGCATCATTGTCGACCGCTTCGACAAACGGCACATTCTGTATGCCACACAATCGGGTTTTGCCGTCGTCTCGCTCGCGCTCGGCCTCCTCGTGTACACGGACCTTATTCAGGTATGGATGCTGTATATTTCCGCGGTCACATACGGCCTCATCGACGTTATAGATAATCCGACGCGCCAGACCTTCGTCCACGAAATGGTGGGGCCTACGAATCTGCGCAATGCCGTGACGCTCAACTCCACCGAAGCGAATCTCGCCCGCGCCATCGGGCCGATGATTGCGGGCTCGCTTATCGTAACCGTGGGCATCGCGTTCTGTTTCCTCGTCAATGCCGCGTCGTTTCTTGCGCTTATCACCGCAGTCGCGCTGATGAATGAGAAAGAACTGCATAGAGAAGCCAAAGGAGAAAAAGCTCGCGGACATTTGCTCGAGAGCACTTCCTACGCCGCGTCGGTGCCCGTCATCCGCACCGTGCTTATCGCTATGGCGGTCATCGGGACGCTCGCGTATGAATTCCAGGTCAGCTTGCCGCTTTTGGCACAGACCACATTCGCCGGCGCAGCGGCGGACTACGCGGCACTCCTTTCCGCGATGGGTGCGGGCTCGGTCGCGGGCGGCCTCTTCGCCGCAAGCCGCGAAAAAGTCGCGCCGCACGAGTTTGTGGCCTCCGCATTCCTTTTCGGATTTTCCATATTCGCCACCGCCATCATGCCGACACTTAGCCTCGCGACGGTCGGGATGGTGTTCGTCGGCTTCTTTTCCATTAATCTCACGTCGCTGGGCAACACGATGATACAGCTCGCCGCCGCGCCGCATATGCGCGGACGCGTCATGTCGCTCTGGTCCATGGCCATGTTCGGCTCGACGCTCATCGGCGGCCCGGTTATCGGGCTCATCGGTGAGTACATAGGACCGCGCTGGGGGCTCGCGCTCGGTGGTGTAGCGGCAATGGGAGCGGCGGGCTATGCCGCGCGCACACTCCTGCAGACGGATTGGCTGCGCACGGTTTCCGAGCGGGTCGGTATGCAAACAGAACAGGCGGAAACAGCGGAAAGTACGAACATATAAGATACCCACTTTCCCGCCTTTCGGCGCGCTTGCGTCCTATCCTTCGGGTATACTACCTCCATGAAAATCACATCCGTCCATGCGCGGGAAATCCTCGACTCACGGGGAAACCCCACGGTGGAGGCGGATGTCATCCTCGACGACGGCACGATGGGGCGCGCCGCCGTGCCCTCGGGAGCATCCACCGGTGCGCATGAAGCGCATGAATTGCGCGACGGCGACAAGAGTCGCTACGGAGGCAAGGGCGTTTCAAAAGCAGTTGAGAATGTGAATGGTGAGATAGCGAAAGCAATCAACGGGAAAGATGCCGGTGCACAAGCGGAAATAGATGCAATGCTTATCGCGCTCGACGGTACTCCGAATAAAGGGCGGCTCGGTGCCAACGCGATACTTGCGGTCTCACTCGCCACGGCGAAAGCAGCCGCTACGGAGAAAAAAGTGCCGCTGTATGAATACGTCCGCGGACTTTCCTCCTTGAAGCGCGAAATGACGCTCCCGCTCCCACAAATCAATATATTGAATGGCGGGGCGCACACCAGTTGGGAATCGACTGATTTGCAAGAATTTATAATCATGCCCGTCGGCGCGCCGACATTTGGCGACGGACTTCGAATGGCGGCTGAAATTTTCCACACCTTGCGCGCAGTGCTCAAAGATAAAAAATATGGCACGCTTGTGGGCGACGAAGGAGGCTATGCACCAAAGTTGCAGAAGGGGAACGCTGAAGCCTTCGAACTAATCAGCATTGCTGTTGAGCAAGCCGGTTATAAACTTGGTCAAGACATCGTATTTGGTATAGACGGTGCGGCTTCTGAATTTTATAAAAGCGGTCGTTACAACTTTAAGTCCGAAAACAAAATACTGACAACGGATGAGATGATCGCTTGGCTTGCGAGCTTGAGCGACCAGTATCCAATTGCGTCACTCGAGGATTGTCTGGATCAAGAGGACTGGTCCGGTTGGACTAAATTAACCCAAACGCTCGGCAACAAGCTCCAGATTGTCGGTGACGACTTGTTGGTGACGAATGTCGAATTTCTGAAGCGTGGCATCAAAGAAAAGGCAGCGAATGCTATTTTGATAAAAGTGAATCAGATAGGCACGCTTACCGAAACGGTTGCTGCGGTGGACATGGCGCATGCGGCGGGCTGGCACGCGGTCATTTCTCACCGCTCAGGGGAGACGGAAGATACAACTATCGCGCATCTGGTTGTCGGCCTCGGCACGGGGCAGATAAAAACGGGTTCGATGAGCCGCACCGACCGCTTGGCAAAATACAACGAACTTCTGCGCATCGAAGAGTTACTTGCCGACAAAGCTGTCTTTGCCGGCAACGTGTTCCGCTCCTGATATGAAGATATTCATGGTTCGCCACGGGGAAACGGACTACAACGTAGCGAAGCGCATCCAGGGCCAGGAAATCGATCAATCGCTCAATGCGACGGGACGCAAACAAGCCGAAGCGTGCGCCGAGGCGATATCAAAGATGAAAGTCGACGTTATATTCTCATCGCCCTTGAAGCGCGCACGCGAAACGGCCGAGATTATCGCAAAGAAGTTCAATCGTCCGGTCTTGTACCGCGACGAACTCAAAGAGCGCAGTTTTGGCTCACTGGGTGGCAAAACGTTTGAGGAAGTAAATGCGTCGATAGGTACCGATTGGAACGAGTTAACTTCGGACAAGGATGCGGAATATTTCGAGCTGTATAAAAGAGAGCCGACGGAAAATTTCAAGAAACGACTACTCGCATTCATCGGAGAGGTAAAACGGGATTACGCCGGCAAGCAGGTGCTCATCATCGCACACAAGGGGTTAATACGCCTGGCACATCTGCTGTTCCGGGAGACACACGTTGCCCACATTGAGAATGCCGCAATTGAAGAATTTGAAATATAATACGGTCCTATGGCATATCTTATTCTGGTTCGTCACGGCAAGAGCAAGTGGAATGCTTTAGGGAAGTGGCAGGGTTGGCGTGACATTGAACTTGCGCCGGAGGGGGTACTCGAAGCGCGGCGGGCGGCAAAGGCACTGCGCGGTATCGTGATAAACGTAGCGTATTGTTCGAGGCTGAAACGCGCAAAACAGACGTGGAGAGTGATGCAAAGTGTTTTGAAGCTTAACCACATCCACACCACGTTTACGGAAGCACTTAATGAGCGCCACTACGGTATCTACGCTGGTAAAAATAAATGGCAAATACGCAATCAAGTTGGGGAAAAAGAATTTAAAAAGATACGGCGCGGATGGTCCCATCCGATACCCGGCGGGGAAAGCCTCAAACAGGTACACGCGCGCGTCGTGCCGTTTTATCGTTCCAACATTCTTGAAGACCTGCGGCAGGGTAAGAATGTCGTCGTCGTAGCTCACGGCAATTCGTTGCGCGCGCTGGTGAAGCATCTGGAGGGACTCTCAGCAAAAGAGGTCGGGGACGTCGAAGTCGGGATCGGCGAAGCCCATGTATATAAAGTAGACAAACATGGCAAAGCACATAAAAAAGAGATTCGCGCTGCGAACGCAAAGAGGGGAAAGATCTGAACATTCCTACATACTTGGGTATGTGAGTATATATATGAGTAACCAGATTAAGCACATTATTTTCGACCTATCCGAGGTGCTCATCACGGGTATTAAGGATACGGGTATCGCATTACGCGAAAAGCATCAATTGGAGATTGCGGGGCCAAAAATGGATTGGGCACAGGAGAAACATCCGCTGCTTACGCCGCTCGTGAAGGAATTTTTCCACGGCACGGTGAGCGAGGACGACTACGTAAATGATGTGGTGAAGACCTACCCACAAATAGGCGACGCGCCGTGGCTCAAAAGGCATATCCGCGAGAATTTCGTCGAGGTGGAGGGGACGCGCGACATCGTGATACGGCTCCGCAAACTCGGCTATAAGCTGTCTATTCTTTCGAACCATTCAAAAGAGTGGCTCGACCACTGCGAAGAGAAATTTAATTTTCACGAATTGTTCGACACCCGTGTGTATTCGTATGAAATCGGCGCATCAAAACCGGACCCGCGCGCATACAAGGCGGTGCTCACGCAATTGAAGACGACTCCCGACAAATGTCTCTTTATCGACGACTCCGATATCAATACTGGCGCCGCAGAAGCGCTCGGTTTCCGCACGATTGTTTTCACGACCGCAAATGCCCTAGAAACACAACTTTCACAGATTCTCCCCGACTTTTGACATACCCGTCCCCGCGTAGTAGCGTGCGGAGATGAAGAGCCTGAAAGTGCTCAAGTTCGGAGGCACCTCAATGGGCAGTTCTGAAGCCATTAGACGGGTTATCGCCATCATAAAAAAGCCTCAAAAGGATGGAAGGATAGCGGCCGTTGTTGTCTCCGCCATGAGCGGGGTCACTGACCAGCTCGTCGCGATAGCCACACGTGCGGCTGCCAAGGACGAATCGTATAAGGAATTGATTCAACAGCTCGAGATCCGGCACGTCAAGGCAGCACGGGCGCTGGTCAGTAAACGCAACCGCGCGCATACGCTTGCAACAATCGATAGACTTATCGACTCGCTCGAAGACCTCGCCCGTGGGGTGTACCTTCTCCATGAACTTTCTCCCGCTGCACTCGATTACATTATGAGCTACGGAGAGCGGCTCTCCGCGCATCTGCTCACCAGTGCACTCACGGATTATGGAGTACAGGCCGAATACCTGAATGCCTGCGAGATAATTACAACGGATGAAGAGTTTGGCCGCGCTGTCGTCGATTTCAAAACGACCGGCAAGGCGATCCGGACGTACTTCCGGAAACATCAACACCTCCAAGTCGTGACAGGATTCATCGCTGCAACTCCGCGAAAAGCGATAACGACACTTGGGCGCGGCGGGAGCGATTATTCAGCTTCCATTGTTGGCGCCGCTCTCGATGCCACAGGTATTGAGATTTGGACAGATGTTTCCGGTGTCTTGACGGCCGATCCGCGGAAAGTAAAAGACGCACTGCCGATTCCCACAATGTCCTATAAGGAAGCGGTGGAGATGTCATATTTCGGCGCAAAAGTAATACATCCCCCCACGATGCAACCGGCGCTCGAAAAAAATATTCCGATTCTCATCAAAAATACCTTTGAGCCGAAGGCGCCGGGAACAGTGATCGGAAAGACTTCGGGCACAAACCACGGACTTGCTCGAGGCATCTCATCTATAAGTGACATCGCTGTTCTGCAGGTAGAGGGGAGCGGCATGGTGGGGACCCGTGGCGTGGCGGGGCGTCTTTTCGGTGCGCTTGGAAAAGCACGGGTAAATGTGCTTCTCATCTCGCAAGCGTCATCAGAACATTCAATATCGATCGCGGTCGTCCCCACGGAAGCTCAGGCCGCAAAGAACGCCATAGACGAAGAATTCACGTTTGAGCGCAGGAGCCATCTCATTGAGGAAGTAAGCATTACACGTGACCTTTCAATAATCGCAGTCGTCGGGGAGAATCTGCGGCACCAGCGCGGTGTGGCAGGAAGACTCTTCGAGACACTCGGCAGAAACGGCATTAATATCGTTGCGCTTGCTCAGGGGTCTTCGGAACTTAATATCTCGGTCGTCATCGATAAAAAGTACGAGACAAAAGCGCTGAACGCGGTCCATGATGCATTCTTCTCGCCCGAGCGGAAGACCTTGAATATCTTCCTTGTGGGGACGGGTCTCGTAGGAAGCACGCTCTTGAAACAGTTCGGTGAGCAAAAGAATTTCCTCGAACGCGAACACAGACTTTTCGTGCGCATCGTGGGAATAGCCAATACGGCGCGAATGCATCTCAATCCGGAAGGAATTCCACCCCAATCATGGAAGGAGGTACTCAGTCGTTCGCGTACCCGGATGAATATCGGAAAGTTCATTCTTGCTATGGAACAGCTCGCGCTGCCCGGGAGCGTATTCGTCGACTGTACGGCGAGTGCCGACGTGGCGGCTTCGTATGCAAGCATCCTTGGTGCTGGAATATCCGTCGTCACACCAAACAAAATGGCAAATTCGGGGACTCTTCAACAGTATCGTGAACTGAAACTGATTGCCGAGAAACACAACGTGCGTTTCCTCTACGAAGCAAATGTCGGTGCGGGACTTCCTGTGATTAGTACGCTTGACGACCTTTTGTTATCGGGTGACCGCATCTTGAAAATCGAAGGTGTCTTTTCCGGGACTTTGAGCTATATTTTCAACACGTTTAAAGGGAACAAGCTTTTCAGCGAGACGGTAGCAGAGGCAAAAAGATTGGGCTATACGGAACCGGACCCGCGTAGTGACCTCAGCGGTACGGATGTTGCGCGGAAGATTTTGATATTGGCGCGGGAAACAGGGCTCCCGCTCGAACTCAAGGACGTGAAGGTCGAAAGCCTCTTGAGTCCCGCGTGCCGTCGCGCCCATTCGGTCGAGGATTTTTTCAGAAAACTGAAAAGAGAGGACGGTCTCTTTGAGAAAAAAAAGAGGGCAGCTGAAAAGAAGCGAAAGGTATTGCGCTACATCGCGACTTTGGAAAAAGGAAAGGCCGCTGTCAGGTTACAGGCGGTAGATGAAACGCATGCGTTCTACCCCCTTTCCGGAAGCGACAATATCATCGCTTTCACGACCGAACGATATAGGCTGAACCCGCTCGTCATCAAGGGGCCCGGAGCCGGGGCGGAAGTAACGGCCGCAGGAGTTTTCGCCGACATACTCCGTACTGCACGGGGTATATAGTGTATATACCGTATGGAAAGAATCCCCGTTGGCATATTAGGCGCGACCGGCATGGTCGGACAACAATATATTCGGCTGCTAGCGGACCATCCGTGGTTTCGTGTCGCGTACGTTGCCGCTTCACCGCAATCCGCCGGAAAGAAATATAAGGACGCGCTCAAAAGCGGGTGGATTGTGGCGGGAGAAATACCGGCGGATGTCGCCAAACTCATCGTGCGGGACGTCGCGGATGTCGCGCAAGCACAAGCGGAATGCGCTTTCGTCTTCTCGGCCTTTGAAATGCCTGATAAAGACATGGTACGAAAATCGGAGGAAGCGTACGCGGCCGCAGGCATGCCCGTTTTTTCCAACGCCTCTGCGCATCGTGCCACTCTCGATGTGCCGATGCTCATTCCTGAGATAAATCCACACCATCTCGACATCATTCCGTTTCAGCAGAAGAGTCGTGGATGGGAAAAGGGGTTCATCGTCGTGAAGCCCAATTGCAGTATCCAAAGCTATATTGCCCCCGTCCATGCGCTCCTGCAAAAAGGCTACGAAATCAAGCGCATCATCGTGACCACGATGCAGGCGGTATCCGGCGCAGGATATCCCGGGGTGTCAAGTTGGGACGTGATCGACAACATTATTCCCTTTATCGGTGGAGAAGAAGAAAAGACGCAATTCGAGCCGTACAAAATACTCGGTGCTGTGAAGAGCGGAAAAGTAATTCCACGCAAAGGTATCAACATCTCGGCAACGTGCACTCGGGTGCCGGTCTCTGATGGTCATACAGCTATCGTTTCGCTCGAATTCGGCAAGAAGAAGCCGCGCCGCGACACAATTCTGAATATCTGGAAGTCGTTCCGCGGTGAGCCGCAGAAACTCGATTTGCCGTTCGCACCCAAGCAGCCCATTCATTATCGCGAGGAAGATGATAGGCCGCAACCCAAGCGCGACCGCGATACCGACAAGGGGATGTCCGTCGTCGTCGGTCGTCTGCGCGAATGCCCCGTGCTCGATTATCGTTTCGTCGCGCTCTCGCACAACACTATCCGCGGCGCTTCCGGCGGCGGGATCTTAAATGCAGAATTGGCGTTGAAGAAGGGGTATCTGAGTTCATCCACGGATTTTCACTAGTCGGGAAGGTGTGATACTGTGCGTTTTTATGCGCAAGTTGGAACGTCTCGCGGCACTGATACGGCATCACATCCTCACCTCCTCCACTGCCGCCGGTTCGGGACACCCGACTTCGTCGCTTTCCGCGACCGACCTCATGACGGCGCTCATGTTCGGGGGTTTTTTCCGCTTCGACGTGAAGCATCCAAAATATCACAACAACGACCGCCTCATCTTCTCGAAAGGGCACGCCTCGCCGCTTTTTTATGCGCTCTGGGCGGTCGCAGGCGGATTCCCGAAAAAGGAGCTCAATACATTTCGCAAATTCGGCTCGCGCCTCGAAGGCCACCCGACGATGGACTTCCCCTTTACCGAGGTGCCTACAGGCTCTTTGGGGCAGGGATTGTCGGTGGGCGTCGGCGTGGCGCTCTCGGCCAAGCGCGACAAGCTGCCCTTTAAGACCTACGTTCTCCTGGGCGACAGCGAGGTGGCGGAAGGCTCGGTGTGGGAGGCGATGCAGTCGGCTTCCTTTTACGGGCTCGATAATCTCGTCGGCATCATCGACGTCAATCGCCTGGGGCAAAGCAGGGAAACGGCGCACGGACATGATGTGCGCGCGTATGCGCG
>Ga0209542_10017262_pt1 | contig 11852 bp, 16 predicted proteins | sample RifCSPhighO2_01_FD_184028 | JGI IMG/M metagenome (GOLD analysis project Ga0209542, IMG submission 184028) | Soil microbial communities from Rifle, Colorado - Rifle CSP2_plank highO2_0.1 (SPAdes) (version 2) | ecosystem: Environmental > Terrestrial > Deep subsurface > Rock core/Sediment ...
TTTTACCATCCACTCTGGCACCCCCTCATGAAGATATTAAAAAGCAATTCGAGACCCTATATAAAGATTTTTAAAACTAATAATTCGTAAAAATAATCAATGAATTCTACAAAACAAAGAATTAAAACCAACATAGATAAAAAGTAAGAGCAGAAACCTAAACAATCATCTCATTAAGTTTATCTTTATGTAACCTTTGACACTCAGAACAAACAGTTTTCTTTTTAATAAAAGTCCCCATAATCTTTCCTAAAAAAGTATTTTCAATATTTTGTTTACAAATTTCACATTTCATACCTAGTTAAAAATCCATTAATCTTATAAATATTACCTCTACTTCTAAAAGAATGGATACCTTAGAACAAGCAGTAGAAAAACTTGAAGCTTTAGGTTTTGAGTTAGATAAAGCTGGAAAAGATCTTTATACATTTGCAACTAAATCTAATCAACCTTATTCATGTAGATTAATAGGAAGATTTGATCCTAAAACAGGAAATTATTTTTTATGGGTATCTTCAAGAAGTCATACAAAAGAAAGAATTATGTTTGAAACTGAATTGTTAACAGCAGCTTGTTCCCAAGTTAAATTACCAGATACCGATCTATCCAGTATAGTTGATACTGTTAAAACTCAATTAGATGTTCCAGAAGGAATTAGTATAGGTGAATTAGTTGTAACTTATGAATACAATCCTAACTTAACAATAGAAGGTCAAAATTTAGAAGAAATTCATTCTAAACTTGTAGGATTTGCAGAACGAATAGGTTATAAGATTAGTAGATCTATTTCTCAATCAACATAAACATGGACGGATTAGAACAAGCAATCGAAAAACTTGAAGCTTTAGGTTTTACATATGATTTAGCAAGAGTTAAAGCAAAAATTCCTCCAAGACATATTCATGAATTTACTAAATATTGCAATGAATACAAGCCGGAAAGATATACATTATGTGCATATTTTGATGCAAAAATAGGTCAATACAAAGTAAAATTAAATGGAGATTCAAGAGGATTAATTAGACAAATATTTGAAACCAGATTAATACAAACTGCAAGACATAAATTTCCTAAGTGCATTCCTACTTCATTGGAATTAGATACTGTAATTAATAGCATTAAAAGAAGGAAAAAAATCCCCGAGGACATGGACATTGGTTACTTAAGTAATTTAATAGGTGGAGCTAATAATTATTACATTTATTTTCCAAAGTTAGAAATTGAAGGTACTAACCTAGAAGAGATATTTGAAACTTTTACACAAACATTAGCAAAATTAGGATACAAATAAATTACTTCACCGCATGAACCCAAAACTTAAATCTTCCACCATGTTTTGAAATTTTAAATCCAACACTTTTCAATTCATCAATAAATTCATTTTTAGAAAAATACGTAGGATGTTTCTCAATCCAATTAAAAAAAGGAATAGATCTAGTTGCAATATCAAAAACAATAAATTGACCATCTTTTCTTAAAACTCTGTAAGTTTCTTTAATTGCTTTTTTATAATCTTTAACATGATGAAAAGCTAAACTTTCAATTACCATATCAAAAGTTCCATCTTTAAACTTAAGATCAGAAGCATCACCAACAATAAATTCAACATTATTTAACTTCTTTTTTTGAGCAATCTCAATCTGATCTGCATCATAATCTAAAGCTACAATCCTAGCCTTAGGAAACTTCTTAACAATAAAATTAGTTGTAATCCCATTCCCACATCCTAATTCCAAAATATCTTTAGGATCATCATTTAATTTGTTTATAACTCGATTAATTCCAAAAAATCGATGAGAAAACTTCATATAACTACTATTAACAAATAATTTCTCGTGAAAACTCATCTTTTGCATACTAACTATAAGTATACAAAACATTATAAAATCTTCTTTCTTTAACATATAAAATGGAACCAGTAATCGGTGGTCAAGCTGTAATTGAAGGCGTGATGATGAAAAATCAAGAAAAGATAGGTATAGCTATATTAAAAAATAATAAAATCCAAAGCACAATGTTCTATATGAATATTCTTCCGTCATGGAAAAAAATCCCACTCTTAAGAGGCGTAGTAGTTTTTATTGAATTATTATATATTGGAACTAAATCTCTATTACATTCAGTTGAAGCACAAGCAGAAACAAATGATGAAAAAATATCTAATCTTGAAATAGGATTAACATTAGCTTCATCAGTATTATTTGGAGTGATATTATTCATAGGGATTCCTTTTTTATTGTCTCATTTACTAACAGAAGATAAATTATGGTTCAATATTATTGATGGAGTATTTAGATTAACAGTTTTCATATTATATCTATTAATAATTTCAAAAATGAAAGATATCCAAAGAGTATTCCAATTCCATGGAGCTGAACATAAAGCAATTAATTGTTATGAATCAGGTGAAAAATTAACAGTAGCAAATTGTATGAAAGCTTCAAGATTCCACCCCAGATGTGGTACTAGTTTCGTATTAATTGTGCTTGTAATAAGTATAGTGGTATTCAGTTTAATATTAACAGAAGCTTGGTACTTCAAATTCTTATCAAGAATAATCTTAATTCCGGTAATAGGTAGCATCTCCTATGAGATCTTAAGATTATCAGCAAAACATCAAAAAAATAAAATGTTCCAATTAGTAATCAAACCTGGATTGATGTTACAAAGAATTACAACAAAAGAACCAGATGAACAACAAATGAAAGTAGGAATAGAAGCTTTAAAATTAGTTCTTTAATTATTTAATTTTCTTCAATAAGTCAGAAAGATCATTAGGTAAAAACAATACAATTTTTTGTGAAGGATCATGTGCAATATCTCTAATAGTTTGTAAAGTTCTCAAATGAAGTGCAGCAGGATTCTTAGATAAAGTTTCTGCAGCTTTCCTTAAATTCTCAGCCGCTTTCAATTCACCTTCAGCAGCAATTACTACACCTCTACGTTCTCTTTCAGCTTCAGCTTGTTTAGATATAGCTTTTTTTAATTCAGGTGGTAATTCAATCTCCTGCATTCTTATAGAAGTAATATCTACACCCCACCCAACAGTTTCTTTATCAACGTTTTTCTTAATACTTTCACTGATTTTATCTCTTTCACTTAAAACTAAATCTAATTCATAATTACCAATCACATCTCTTAAAGCAGCTTGTGTATATTGTTGAACAGCATAATAAAAATCTTCAATTTTAATAATAGCATCAACTACATTCTCAACTTTAAAATAAACAACAGCATTAGCTGATAAAGGAATATTATCTTTAGTCATAACTTCTTGTCTTGGAATATCTAAAGTTCTAATACGAATATCAACTTTTCTTAAATTTTGAACAATGGGAATAATCCATCTTAATCCAGGTTCTTTTACATGACTATATTTCCCTAAAGTAAAAACTAAACCACGTTCATATTCATAGATCAAACGTAATCCAGATACTAAAACTATGCCACCTAAAATTCCTAGAAAATATAATGCAACCATTACACAAAATAACTATTCTAATTTATATAAATCTTACGCAAAATACATTAACAAAATTTAAATATCCTAATCTACAAAAAATATTGATGCAAGAATTTGATAAAATAATTGAAAAAGGCGAAAAAATATTTTGGGAAGACAAGCCTATGTTTTGGCCTTTCTTTTTAGGTGGATTTGCAGGTGCATTTTTCGGTCTTATATTTTTAATTGCTGGTGGTGTAGTATTTTATTTTGCTATAACAGAAGGTAATTATTTTCTTCTTTTATTTCCACATTTTTGGATAGGTGCAGCATTTGTATTTGGTGCGCCAATCTATAGACTATTAGTTTACAAACATACACATTATGCTATAACAAATAAAAGACTTTTAATCCAAACCGGTGTAATTGGTAGAGATTTTCAAATTACAGATTTCGATCAAATATCAAATGCAGTAGTAAATGTAGGAATTTTAGATATTTTATTTGGAAGAAGATCAGGTAGTATCTTAATTTCCACTGCTGGTACATTTACAGAAGTACGTGGTAAATATGGTAGTCAAATTGTTGCTGCACCTTATACATTAAGTCATATTGCAAATCCTTATGAAGTATTCAAATTTTTCAAGAAAGTATCACATGATGTAAAAACAGATATCAATTATCCTAATAAATACAGGCCGACAACAAATCCTGGATATCAAACAAGTTATAATCCTTCAAAATAATTAGCAAACTTTTAAAACCAACTAATTCATTCTAAATTCAATATGAGAAAAGTAGCAGCTATAGTAGAAAGAGAAAAATGCCATCCCGAAAGATGTCAGCACGAATGCATCAAATTTGATCCACTTAACAGAGTTGGAAAAGAAGGATTCCATATAGGACCATTAGGTAAATCTGAAATTGCAAATGAAGTTGTTATGGAATTTCATAAAATCAGTGCAAAAAAATGTCCATTTAATGCAATCAAAATAATCAACCTACCAGAAAAATTAGATCAAGAACCAGTACATAGATTTGGACAAAACCAATTCGAACTTTTCACATTACCAACAATTAAAGAAAAAACAGCTGTGGGAATTATAGGTAGAAATGGTATTGGAAAATCCACAGCATTATCAATCTTGTCAGGAAACCTAAGACCAAATCTAGGTAATTTTGCAAATCCTGCATCAGATGAGCAAATTATTGAAAAATATAAAAGAACAATAATGGGTGAATATTTCTTAGAATTACTAAATAAAAAATTAAAATTATCATATAAACCACAAAGAGTAGAACTTTTAACTCAAGCATATGAAGGTAAAGTTAAAGATTTATTAAAAGCAGTAGATGAAAGAAAAGTTGCTGATCAATTAGTTGAAGAATTAGATCTATCAAATAAAAAAAATTCAGATATTAAAGATTTAAGTGGTGGTGAATTACAAAGATTAGCAATTATAGCAGCAATATCCAAAAAAGCAGATGTATATTATTTTGATGAACCTGCATCATTCTTAGATATAGTCCAAAGAATTAAAGCTGCAAAAGTAATTAAGAATTTAGCAAAAGAATCTTCAGTAATAGTAGTAGAACATGATTTAGCAACTTTAGATTATATCTCAGATGAAATCCAAATCTTTTATGGTGAACCTGCAGCTTATGGTGTAGTTTCCCAATCTAAAGCAGTAAGCCGTGGAATTAACGAATACTTAGACGGATATTTACCTGATGATAATGTTAGATTCAGAGATTATTCAATCAAATTTCTACAAAGAACAGAATCACATACTGTACGTCCAGAATTATTATACAAATTTAATCAAATGGAAAAGAAATTAGATGATTTCAATTTAACTGTCGATCCAGGAGAATTAAAAAAAGGTGAAGTCTTATGTATAATGGGCGCTAACGGTTTAGGCAAATCTACATTCTTAAAATTACTAGCAGGTCAATTAACACCAGATAAAGGTAAAGTAGAAAAGATTTCATTTTCATATAAACCCCAATATTTACAAGCTTCAAATGGTAAAACTGTTGAAGATTTTTTAAAAAAAGCAGCAGGACAAGAATTCAATACAGGCTGGTTCAAAACAAATATTTTAGAAAAATTAAATATTGAAAATATTTTACCAAATATGATGGAAACTTTAAGTGGTGGTGAATTACAAAAAGTTTTAGTTGCAGCAACATTATCATCAGATGCAAAATTATTAATCTTAGATGAACCATCAGCATTCATTGATGTAGAAGATAGATTAAAATTAGCAGAAGTAATCAGAGAATTCGTATCAAGAAAAGCAGTAAGTGCAATAGTAGTTGATCACGATATTCAATTTATAGATTATTTAGCAGATAGTATCATAGTATTTGAAGGTATTCCAGGAAGAGAAGGTAAAGCTTCAGGAATCCATAAAAAAGAAGATGGAATGAATAAAGTTCTAAAAATATTAGATATTACATATAGATTAGATCAAAGAACATTAAGACCAAGAATAAATAAACCTGGATCACAATTAGATTCAGTACAAAGAAAACAAGGTAAATATTACGCTTTTAATTAGACAATTGTTGCTGAAATAAATCTCACAATATTTTTTCTATCCATTTGGGGTAATGAATCTAAAAAACTTTTAGCCTCCTTTTCTAAGGCACTTAAAAGATTATCATCTCCACTTCCTAATGATGTCATAACAATTTGTTCTACATATTCAAATGCAACTTCATAATCATCAACACTTAATCTACCATCTTCTCGTGTAATAGGATCCATTTTAGGTCGAATGATTCCATAATTTCTTAAAATTTCATCTGTCATTTTTTCCTCCAAGTACGCTTTTAATTAGGTTGTTCAAGAGGTAATTCTGAATAAGTTATTGCAAATATACCACTCATAATTTCTAAATTGTCTATAATAGGTAATCCTTTTCTAAAAGAATTAACCTCAGCTAATAATACCATTCTCAAAAGTGGATCATCTGATTTTTCACCTTCAGCTATCAATCTTTTCAAGTATGTAAATGCACGTGAATAATCAACGTCATCTAATCTTCCATTAAGTGTATGACTGCCTAATTTAGGGCGCTCAATACCATAGGATTGTAATACTTTATCTTCCATTTTTTGTTAACCTAAGATTAATTTTGGATCAAATCTCTATTCTTAAAGTTTACGATTCAAAAGATAAGTATATAAATAATTTAACATTTTAATTAAAACAGAGGTGGTGTATTTCTAATGGGAGATTATACATCTTATGAAAAAAGAAAATCAAAGAAAGAAAAGAAATTAAAACGAAGATTTAGAGTTTACAAAAAAGGTGGTCATAGACGAAATGAATCAAAATGAGATTATTAATCTAGACCATAAATTAACTTCTCCTTCATATTCTAGAGATCACAATTTTGTTTACAAAAAAGCTAAAGGTAGTTATATCTATGATACTAAGAATAAGAAATATTTAGATTTCGCAGCAGGCATAGCAGTAATGAATGTAGGCCATACAAATCCCTATGTAGTACAAGCAATTAAAAAACAATTACAATTAGGATTACATGCAGGTTTTCCAGATTTCTATGCAACCACACCATTAGAATTCTTAAAAAAATTATACCAATTCTTACCTAAAGAATTAAACAAATCATTCTTCACAAATTCAGGTACAGAAAGTGTTGAAGCAGCATTAAAAGTAGCAAAATGGCACACAAAGAAAAAATGGTTATTCTCATTTAAAGGTGGATTCCACGGTAGAACTTTAGGATCCTTAACATTAACAAATTCCAAACCGGTACAAAGAGAAAGATTTGAACCATTTTATCCTGCAAAACATTCTCCATATCCATATGAATACAGATGGAATAATCAGAAAAATTACAAATCAGTTACAGAAGATTGTTTGGATCAATTTGAAAAAACTATCAAACCAATCAAAAATGATTTAGCCGCAGTATTTATGGAACCAATCCAAGGTGAAGGTGGATATATTGTTCCTCCAAAAGAATTTGTTAAAGGTATAAAAAAAATATGTACAGAAAATAATATCTTATTATGTTCAGATGAAGTTCAATCAGGTATATTTAGAACAGGTAAATTCTTAGCAATAGAAAATTATAATGTTAAACCAGATATTATTACACTAGCTAAAGCAATAGGCGGTGGAATTCCATTCGGAGTAATGGTTACATCTTCAAAAATAATGGATTGGGTACAAAGTGCACACTCAAACACATTTGGTGGTAATCTAATAGCATGTGCAGCAGGAAAAGCAGTTCTAGAATATTGTGAAAAAAAGAAATTAGATCAAAATGCAATAAAAGTCGGTAATTACATTAAAAATAGATTAAACGAAATGAAAGACAAATATGAAATTATTGGTGATGTTCGTGGTATTGGTCTTATGATAGGATTAGAAATAGTCAAAAACCAAAAAACCAAAGAATTCGGTGTTAAAGAACGTGAAAAAATAATCAAATCTGGATCAAACCAAGGTTTAATTTTGTTACCATGTGGAACTAGTGTAATTAGAATTTCCCCACCATTAACATTGACACTTCAAGAAGCAGAAAAAGGTTTAAATATACTAGAAACTAGCATAAAAAGTGTGGTGATACATTGACAAAACTTCTATTTGAACTTATGACTGAACAAGGTGTCAGTGGTGATGAAAGCAGAATCAGAAATATAATTCTTAAAGAAATTAAAAATTATGTTGATAAAATTCAAATTGATCCATTAGGTAATTTAATAGCAGTTAAAAAAGGTAAAAAACCAAGTTTGCTTCTTGCAGCACACATGGATGAAGTTGGATTAATGGTAAAACAAATCAGAGATGATGGTGAAATAGCACTAGCAATGATAGGCGGTTTAGAACCTTTAGTATTATTAGGGCAAAAAGTATTTTTAATTACAAGAGCTGGTAAAAAAATCAGAGGTATAATTACAACTAAAGAATTAAGTGCAGATCACGAAGTAAGAAAATTACCCGGTTTACATGAAACATTTATTGATACAGGTCTTACAAAAAAAGAACTTCAAAAAATAGGTGTTGAAGTAGGAACTTACGTAGCATTTGAACAAGAAGCAGAGTTCTTAGGAAATACAAATAATTTAGTTGTAGGTAAAGCTGCAGATGATCGAGCAGGGTGTTATATTCTTATTGAATTAATTAAAAAATTAAAGAACATTAAAAATGAAACTTATTTTGTTTTCACAGTTCAAGAAGAAATGGGACTTTATGGTGCAAAAACATCAGCATACCAACTAAACCCAGATTGGGCAATCGCAGTTGATACCACTAATTCAAATGAACATAATATCGAAGTTACAAGAAAAATTGGTGATGGTCCATGCCTAACTTACAAAGATGCTGAATTATTATCCAGTCAAGTTCTAGATGATTGGGTTATGAATTTATCAAAAAAATATAAAATACCTTTACAGCCACAAGTAAGTGACTTTGGTACAACAGATGCAATGAGTATTGCATTATCAAAAGGTGGAGTCCCAACAACAGTATTGTCAATTCCTGTAAAAAATATTCATAGTGCTGTTAGTATTATCGATTTAAAAGATGTTGAAAATGCAATTAAATTATTAGACATATTAATCAAGAATCCTCCTATTTTTATTAAACCACAAATAATTATTCCTAGAAAAGCTAAGAAGAAAAGAAGATAAAAACCTTTAAAAATCAAATTCATTCTTTAATTTTAATCTTAGAATATGTATAAAACAATTTCATTCTACAATTATAAGGAAATAAACGATCCTAATTCATTAAAGGATCAGATTAGAGAATACTGTCTTAAAAATAAAATCTTAGGAAGAATATTAATCGGTAATGAAGGTATTAACGGTTCAGCTTCAGGTTTAATTAAAGAAATAGAATCATTCAAAATATATCTCCAATCTATTTTTCAAGGATTAACATTTAGAGAAGAAAATTATAGTTCATATTCTCATCATAAATTAGTTGTAAGAACAAGAAAAGAAATAGTTAATTTTGGGATTAAAGTAGACATGAAAAAGGCAGGTAAACACATCTCTCCATTTGAATTAAATAAATTATTAGATAAAAAAGAAGATATTACCTTATTAGATGCAAGAAATGATTATGAAACAAAAACAGGAAAATTCAATAACGCAATAACACTTTCAATAGAAACATTCAGAGACTTTCCCAAAGCAGTAAAAAATTTAGATAAAATAAAAAATAAGAAAATAGTAATGTATTGTACAGGTGGTATAAGATGTGAAAAAGCATCAGCCTACCTTAAACAACAAGGTTTCTCAGATGTACATCAGCTTGATGGTGGAATTATAAATTATATCAACCAATATCCTAATTCTTATTTCGAAGGTAGTTGTTTTGTATTCGATGATAGATTAATCACAAAAAAAACAAATAACCCGATAACTAATTGTGAACTTTGTGCAAAACAATCTGATCTGTATGTTAATTGCCATAATATGGATTGTGATAAGTTGTTCATTTCATGTGAATCCTGCCAAGACAAAATGTATAGGACTTGCTCATTAGAATGTAAAAATGCACCAAGACAAAGACCAAAACCAAAAAAAGAATTACTACAATTAGGAATAGTAGAACATTATTTTGCAAAATCAAAAATAGCAGTAGTAAGAACTGATAACATCAAGAAAAATATGGAAATCCAGATCAAAGGTAAAACAACAAATTTTGTTCAAAAGATCACAGAACTAAAATCTCATGGCCTAAATGAAATTACTTTCCCTGTTAAAGACAGAGTAAGGCAAAATGATAAAATATTTCTTATCCAATGATAATTGAAAAATTAAACCAATTAGAACAAGAGAGTATGGTTAGGAAAATACCAATAATAGGTAGTTCTAAAGGTACATGGTTGTATAATAAAGTTCTAGAAACCAAACCTAAATTAATCCTAGAATTAGGAACAGCAAATGGTTACAGCGGAATAATTCTAGGATCACAAGGTGCTAAACTAATTACAATTGAACAAAATCCCGAAATTGCAAAAGAAGCACAGGAGAATTTCAAAAAATTCAAAATAGACGCAGAAATATTAATTGGAGATGGAGTAGAAATAATTAAATCATTAACTAACAAATTCGATTTAATTTTTATTGATTTCTCTAAAAGTAATTACATCCAAATTTTAAAGCAATGTATCAAATTAACAAATAAGGAGGGCTTAATCATAGCAGATAATATTACAATGCAAAATTGTCAAGATTACAAACAAGCAGTATTAAATCACAAATTACTACAAACAGAAATAATTAACATTAAAGATGGTCTAAGTTGCAGTATCAAAAGATAAATTTATATACAAAATAAGTCTAATTTTAACTAATGGCCCAGAGGGATTTTATAGGAAAAGAGGTAAGACTAAAACAAAAGGGCATGTTTAATGTAGAAGAATTCTATCGATTAATTCACAGATGGTTTGAACTTCATGGTTACAGTGTTTATGAAGTTGAATACAGAGATACACAAACTCCAGGTGGTAAATTACTAAAAATAAAATGGCATTGTCAAAACGATGTAGATGAATATATCAGATTTGTAGTAAGACCATCATTCTTAATTTCAGGTTTAGAAAAAGTTGAAGCAGAAAAAGAAGGTGTAAAGACAATGTTGCATAAAGCAGATATTGAACTTAAATTTAATTATTTTATAGAGAAAGATTATGATAATAAATGGTCATCAGGTACAGCTCTTGGTAGATTCATCAGAGATGCATATGATAAATATTTCAGTCCAAGAAGATATGAAGCATTAAGAAACGTATTAATTGAAGAAGTACGTTCATTAATGGAAGAAATGAAAGCTTTCTTAAATATGCACAGATTATCTCCTTAAAATTTTCTTTGTATGATTAAACTTTACATTGCTTTGTCAACTTTCACGAAAGTTGTGCTTGATTAACTTAGTTTTGTTAACTTTTTCAAAAGTTATTTATTAAACGCATAATCAATTTGCTCTCTAGACCACCCTTTCTGAAGTAACACACTTGTAATTTCATTTCTGCTCTTTCCTTGTCTCATTGATTTAATTACGTAAGTTTTAAGATTAATTAAATCATCATCATTGTAAAAGTATGGTCTTCTCATAATAACTGAAATTAATTGACTAAAATTCCATTTTCCTTTGTAGAAATTAATATAACAAGCACCACAGATTAGAATTAAAGCTAAGATAAATATCCAAGTTAACGAAAAAGTTGGTTTACAATCTTCAGGGCAAACTTTAGAATCTTCATAAAATTCAGTACAAACATTATCCCCACATTTAGCAGTTTCAACTTCATCAACTTTAATAGAACTCAAATCATTTGGAACTACTAATGTAGATATTGAACTTGCATCTAATAAAACATCACCCTCAATCAAATATCTAACTTCACCTTTA
>Ga0209542_10017265_pt1 | contig 11850 bp, 14 predicted proteins | sample RifCSPhighO2_01_FD_184028 | JGI IMG/M metagenome (GOLD analysis project Ga0209542, IMG submission 184028) | Soil microbial communities from Rifle, Colorado - Rifle CSP2_plank highO2_0.1 (SPAdes) (version 2) | ecosystem: Environmental > Terrestrial > Deep subsurface > Rock core/Sediment ...
CGCGAAAACCAAGGGCATCATCATCGCCGATACCAAATTCGAATTCGGTGTTGACGCGGACGACAGGCTGTACTTGATCGATGAAATCATGACACCCGACTCTTCGCGTTTTTGGCCGGCGGATCTGTATCGCACCGGTATCAGCCCGCCGTCGTATGACAAGCAGTTCGTGCGCGATTGGCTGGAAACTCAGCCATGGAACAAAAGGCACCCGGCACCGAGATTGCCGCCCGATGTGCTCGCCAAGACCAGCGAGAAGTATCGCGAGGTGCTGCGCATACTGACCAGCTGATTGGCCACGCCGTTGAAACGCAATTAAACCCCTTACCGGAAGTTACGGTAAGGGGTCGATTTTTTATTCCGTCTAGATGGGATTAAGGAAGGTTTTGAGCACCTGAATCCAACCTCCCCCTGTCCCCTCCTTGGGAAAGGAGGGGTGGAAGATATTTTATGCGAAAAGGTAAATGAAGAGGATGGTGAGCAGAAGTCCAACAAGCGCTCCGACGACCACCTCGCTCACGCGGTGACCGATGCGTTCTTTCAGGCGGGGGAATTGGCTTTCATCGATTTCTCCCTTGAGCTGGTCAATGAGCATATTGAGGTAGCGGCCTTGATCGCCGAGCACCATGCGGATACGGACAGCGTCATCGATGATGAGGAATGCCAGCACGACGGAAACAGCGAAAGAACCGGATGCCAACCCTTCGAAGTAGCCGATGGAAACGAGGAGCGACGTCGCGAATGCGGTATGCATGCTCGGCATATGGCCATGCGTCAGAGCATACTCTATGTTGAAACCGTGCTTCCAGGTGTAGAGCGCGAACTTGATGACTTGAGCGAGGAAACCGACCGCGATCGGGATGAGAAAGACGAGATAAGGCTGGATAAAATCCATAAAAATATGAGATTAAGGCCTTGCAGGATCATTATAACACCTTTTTCCTATTTTCTTGAAAGTCTGCTATAATAAGCGGAGCCGAATAATCAATAATAAGCAAAAAGCGTATGAGTCCGACCATCATAATTCTTATCGTCATCGGGGTTTTTGTGCTCTACATAATTTTCATATTCAACGGTCTGGTACAGCTGCGCAACCGCGTGGGCGAAGCCTGGAGCGATATCGATGTCCAGCTCAAGCGCCGCTATGACCTCATCCCGAACCTCATCAATACGGTGAAGGGGTATGCCGCCCACGAAACAGGCGTGTTTGAAAAAGTGACCGCCGCGCGTTCGGCCGCCATGCAGGCCGGTACGCCCGCTGGCAAGGCGGAGGCGGAGAACATGCTCTCGGGAGCGCTCAAATCATTGTTTGCCGTTTCCGAGGCCTACCCGGATCTCAAGGCTAACCAGAATTTCCTCGAACTCCAGCGTGAACTTTCCGATACGGAGAACAAGATCCAAGCGGCGCGTCGTTTCTACAACGGCAACGTGCTCGACCTCAACAACAAGATCGATATGTTCCCGTCCAACATCATCGCGGGAATGTTCGCTTTCGCCAAGCGCGAATTCTTCGAAGTGGCCGACGGCGAGAAGGAACCGGTGAAGGTTTCTTTTTAAGAAACTTGAATCATGAATCAAGAATTGTGAATCATGGAATGGGGAAAAGAGGAAACGCCGATTTTCTTTCTTGATTCCTGATTCGTTATTCCTGATTCTTTTCATATATGGCAACACTGTACAATCAGTACGACAAGAATATCCGGCTGACGTGGTTCTATATCACGCTTTTTTTGGTGTTTGTCATCGGGGCGGGGTATGTGTTTGCGGGGGCGATGCAGTCGAGCGCCATCCTCTATATCGCCGTCGCTTTTTCCGTCTTGACGAGCGTCGCCTCCTACTGGTGGAGCGACAAGATCGTGCTTTCCATGAGCGGCGCGAAGCTGGTAAACTTCGCGGATAACAAAGAGCTGTACCGCGTCATAGAAAATCTGGCGATCACAGCTGGATTGCCCACGCCGAAAATTTATACCATCGAAGATACCGCTCTCAACGCTTTTGCCACGGGGCGCGATCCAGAGCACGGCGTGATCTGTTTTACCACCGGCATACTCCAGACGCTCGATCGGGCGGAGTTGGAAGGCGTGGCCGCCCATGAGCTCTCCCATATCGGCAATCGCGACACGCTCCTCTCGACGGTGGTGGTGATTTTGGTCGGCTTCGTGGCGCTCTTGGCGGACTGGTTCCGGCACTGGGCGTGGTTCGGAGGGAGTCGGAACGGTGATAGCAAGAACCAGTTGCAGGTGGTCCTCATGATAGCGGCTGTCATTCTTTCTATCCTGGCGCCGCTCTTTGCTATGCTCATCCAGTTGGCCATTTCTCGCAAGCGCGAGTTTCTGGCCGATGCATCGGGGGCGCTCTTGACGCGTTATCCGGAAGGACTGGCCAGCGCGCTCCAAAAAATTTCTGGCGACACCGAACCGCTGGAAGCCGCCAATCGCGCCACCGCTCATTTGTATATCGCCAATCCGTTCAAAGGGAAACATGTGGCGAGATTGTTTGCTACGCATCCACCCATCGAAGAGAGAATAGCCGCTCTAAGAGGTATGGAAATAAAGTAATGTCAAAATCCAAATGACAAATATCAAAACAATTTCAAATATCAAATTTGTAAATTTATAGCATTAAGACTTTGGATTTGATCTGGCATTTGAAATTTGGATTTTGACATTTATTCTTATGCCATCTCCCTATCAGGATTTCGTCCGCAAGGCCAAGGAGCGTTTTGCAGAGAGACAGAAAAACAAAGCTTCCGGTACGGGAGCATACCAATTCACCCTTCATGCGCAGTACAAGATGCGGCAGTATGGCCTCTCCGAACAGCGGGTACGGAGCGTCATCCGCCACCCCAAGCGTCGCGAAGAGGGGATCGTGCCGAAGACCGTCGCGGTGATGCAGCCCACCTCCGTCAAGACTTCGGCGGGCAAGCCGGTCTGGAAGCAGGAAATCTGGGTGATGTTTGTTGTGAAGAATCAAGAACCAGGAATCAAGAATCAGGAATGGAGGCAGAAACAAAAGGAGGCGGGGATTCATAATTCGCAATTCATGATTCATAATTCTGCGAATCAAAAGATTCGCATCATCAGCGCCTGGAGGTATCCCGGAGTCAGTCCCAAGCGCAATCCGATCCCGGAAGAGATTTTGCGGGAATTGGAAGAGGGGAGTATACTGGAACTAGCTTCTTGTCCGCCGGCTGGCGGATTGGGTAGCTTTTAGAAAATTAATTAATGAAAAATAATATGGAAGGCAATATGCCGCAAGGCGAAATGGGAGGCTCCTCCAATCAGGGGCAACAGAATAATCAGGGACAGGGAGCAAACCCGGGCGCGAATACCGGCGGAAGCGACCCGAAGGCCGAAGTCAAAGGTCTCGTCAATCAGCTCGAAGCGCTACTCGACCTGTATATGGTGAAGAAGGCTCCGTTCGCATTGCCTCTGGGACTGAAGGAATTTATCGTAAAAGTGGCGCCGTACCTGGTGATTATTGCTGCTGTTTTTGCAGTACCGGCTATTTTGCTGGCGCTCGGTCTTTCGACTGCCTTCGCTCCGGTCGCCATGATGGGCGCATACGGATGGGGATTCGGCGCGATCGTAGCGCTTATTGCTAGCGCCATTACGCTGGTAATAGAAGTGATGGCCGTGCCGGGACTTTTCAAGCGCACGCAAAAAGGTTGGCGTCTGGTTTTCTACGCGACTATCGTCAGTCTCATCGGAAGCATCCTTTCCGTGAGCGGCATCATCGGGGGAATCATCGGCGCGATCATCGGCTGGTATATCCTTTTCCAAGTCAAGGAATTGTACAAGAACTGACATTTTCCAAAATGTCATCCCGGACTTTTTATCCGCCTTGGGAGGAGATCCGGGATCCAAAAAACAGGCTTTTCGGAGCCTGTTTTGTTATATAAAAATGCTTTACCCCGTTTAGAGAGCGCCTCGTATTTCACTATAAAGGCAAGCGCTTCTTTTTGTACTTTGAATTACGGAAACTCAATCCTCAGTTGTCATTCCCGCGAAGGCGGGAATCTAGGTTCTCGAAAACAAGCCATATTCTGGATCCCCGCTTTCGCGAGGATGACAGAAAAAGGGAGTTTCGTAATTCAAAGTTTTGTAGGTATAAAACGTATATTTATCGTTCGTCAAGGTTCTCTAACGGGGCTTATATAAGCCATTATTAGTGGAATACCATTGACATTTACCGCTTTTGGGTGTATAATGAAACGTTACAAAGTATCTTTACAATTTGACTCGCTTTCCGGGTGGAACGAGGGGTCTCGGATGATTTCGGGACTTTCTGCCTATCGGTAGACAAGCTCGCTCCATTCGGAATTCGAATGGCCCATTAACGGCACATCCCGTGCCACAACTGTCCAGGAGGACATCATGAAAGTTGAAAAAATTTCTGTAGCACGCGTTAGCCGCATGATCATGGTGGGATCGTTCATCCTCGTCATCGGCATGATCGGCCTTTCGGGCAAGGCTCATGCCCAAGGCATTGCGAATGCAGTCGAACGGATTGTCGTGACGGTCGGAAGCGGTGTCGCCAGCAGTTTTATCGTTTCTGGCATGGACGGCGTAAGTTGCGGAGCCACGGCCGCCATCAATACTGCCATCCGCAAGAACAACTACGGAGGGTATCAGCACGACGCAGATTACAACACCTGCATCACTATGCAGCAAAGCCAGCGTCTGCAGGCATATTATATGAGGGTGGCAGAAGAACAACGGGCTCGCGCTATTGCGGAGCAAAATGCGGCACGCTGCCAGTACCAGGAGCAGAATAGGGAGGAATCCCGGGTCTGCACCGAAACGGTAGTTGGCAGCTGGCGCCGGTAAAGGGTTGGTTAGCGGGGATTCCCCGCGACGAACGGCCGAGAGGTTTTTGATAAGGAGCAATCCTTAGAAAAAATCTTTCGGTCGGTTTTATTTTGTCCAAAAAATTCAAACCTTACCCACCCCGTGAAATAATCTGCTGAAGCAGATTCCTGCAACTTGCCCAGTGAAGTTGTGGGATTACCGCACCGCTTCGCGGATTTCACAGGGTAAACTTTTCCCAGCCAGTGTTATTTGGGGTATAATAGAGGTAATGGAAAATGTAAAAATCAAAGTGGAGAATGACAATGCAAAATGAAAAAATTTAGAAAGTCATTTTTGAGTTTTATTCACTTTTAATTTTTATCTGTCATTTTGATATTTACATTTTAATTTTTGCATTTACTATGAAGCAGACAAAAATCGTCGCGACGATCGGGCCGGCGTCGGAGGCCAAGGACACTTTGCGGAAAATGATAGAGGCGGGTATGAATGTCGTGCGTCTCAATTTTTCTCACGGCGAGCACGCCTGGCACAAGAGTGTCATCAATCGGGTACGCGAGCTTTCGGAAGAACTGCATACGCCGATCGGGATTCTCGCGGATCTGCAGGGGCCGCGCATCCGCACCGAAGTCGAGGAGACAATCGAGGTGAAAAAAGGCACGCGCATCCGTGTGAGCGATATTTCTCATCGCTCAGACCTCCTCCTCCCCGCTTCTCCCACCCCTCACTCTCGCAGACTCGAGAGCTCCCCTCAGGCCCGCTTCGCCGGAGCTTTAGCGAGGCGAGCAGGGGAGCAAGGCGGAGATGATGAAACCATTCTTCTCGATATGGCGGGGATTATTGAGAATGTGAAAGAGGGGCATGCCGTTCTCATTGAGGACGGGCTCGTCGAATTGACTGTGGCAGAAGTGGGGGAGAATTTCGTCGTTGCCGTTGCCAAAAACGAGGGCGCCATCAAGAATCGCAAAGGCGTGATCCTGCCCGACTCGCACCTGACTCTGGATATCCTTTCCGAAAAAGACAAGAAAGATTTGCGCTTCATTGTGGATGAAGGGGTGGATTTCATCGGAGTTTCCTTTGTCGGTTCAGCGGAAGACATCGCAACCGTGCGCGAAGCGATGAAAGCCATGCTCCCGGCAGGGGTAGCCATGCCGAAAATCGTTTCCAAAATAGAGCGGAAGGTCGCCATCAAGAATCTCGTAGCCATCGTGAAAGCCAGCGATGCAGTGATGGTGGCGCGCGGCGACCTCGGGATCGAGATGCCGGAAAGCGAAGTGGCGGTGTTGCAGAAGCACATCATCGCGGAGAGTCTGCGCTCGGCCAAGCCGGTTATCGTGGCGACGCAGATGCTCCGGAGCATGACGGAGAACCCGCGTCCCACCCGCGCCGAAGTTTCAGACGTATCCAATGCTGTCATCGATCATGCGGACGCGGTGATGCTCTCGGAAGAATCAGCCATGGGCAAGTATCCGGTGGAAACGGTCGCGATGATGGCGGAGATCATCGAGAAGACGGAAGAATCGCCGTTTGATGATTTGTATCAGTCCCTCGATCTCAACTTCCGGAGCGACTACGCGGTAATGATCCGGAGCGTCTATGAATTGGCGCAGAGCTTCCATACCAAAGCGATACTTCTGCTCTCGATGAGCGGATTTACGGCGCGCCTCCTCGCGCATTTCCGGCCGGAAAGCAAGATTTTTGTGGCGACCAACAGCCGCCAGACATGGAATGATCTTTCGCTGGTCTGGGGCATCGATCCCTATCTCTTCGAGGGGGACACGAAACTCGATACTCTCGGTAAGCGGCTCATGGATGAAGCCAAGAAAGATGGCAAGCTCGCGGTCGGCGATCAGGTCGTGGTCTTTCACGGGCGGACGCCGGATCAAGAGACCCTGAAGCTTGTCGGAATCCGGGAAGTGAGATAGAATCACGAATTGTGAATCATGAATCAGGAATGGCTGAATCCCGCTTAAAGCGGAGACGTCGCATAGTGGCCGAGTGCGCTCGCTTGGAAAGCGAGTAAGGCGCAAGCCTTCGAGAGTTCGAATCTCTCCGTCTCCGCTTTGTGCGGGAGAAAGTGAAGAACTATTATTCAGATCGTATTAAAATAACTAAAACAAAATATGAAAGGGATTTTTCATAAAATCGCGCATCGGACTTCCATTATTGTCGGTTCGCCTGTAGCGTTTATTCTCGCCCTGCTTGTCGTTTTGGCATGGGCAGTGGCCGGGCCGTATTTCGGCTACTCCGATACGTGGCAATTGGTGATCAACACCGGGACGACCGTGTTGACCTTCCTCATAATCTTTCTGGTGCAGAATACGCAGAACCGCGATGCCCAAGCCATGAATCTGAAATTGGACGAATTGATCCGAGCCATGAAGGGTGCGCGCAATCAGTTATTGGATCTGGAAGATCTCTCTGATGAAAAAATGGAAGAACTTCAAATTCAGTTTCAAAAACTTCGCGAAAAGTCGGAGCTTATGCGTAAAAAGAAAGAAGAAAAAACATCCGTCGCGCCATAGGGCGCTTGGTTTTTCCCGGTTGAATCGAAAAAAAGGCGGGCAAATGCCTGCCCTTTTTCATCCCCAATTGCGACCAACCTATCTCGAGTGCTATACTGTTCCCATACCACTTTTATCTTTTAAATGACAAACATATGAGAATCGTCAATCATGTTATCAAGCTGACCACTAGTACGACGCTCGACTTCATCGATATCACCGCCAGAGTCCAGAAGAAGATAAAAGCCTCCGGGATAAAGAACGGCATCATCAATATCCAGAGCCTACATACCACCATGGCCGTCATCGTGAACGAAGCCGAGCCGCTCCTCATCATGGATATGAAAGCTCTTTTGGAAAAGCTGGCACCGCGCACGTACAAGTACATGCATGACAATTTCAAGATCCGTACGGTCAATATGACGCCCCATGAGAAAGCCAACGGCCATGCCCACAACAAAGCTCTCCATCTGCCGACTTCCACGATGTTGAATGTGAAAAAAAACGATCTCCAGCTGGGAACCTGGCAGAGAGTTTTCGCCATAGAATTGGACTGCTCGCGGCCGAGACAGATCGCTCTTCAGATCATCGGGGAGTAAATCAGCAGATGAGACATTCTTTAAAGCTTTAGCAAAAGGGTTTCAATGACCTCCTTCGCCCATGCTTGCCATCGATTAACATGACGGAACACTAACCGTACCTTCATGCCTTCAAAAAAAACACAAACACCTCTCCATAGAAAAAGGGAATACGTTTTTCTTGTGGTCTTTCCGCTTGTAGCAGTGCTTTTGTCTCTGCTCTTGCCTATCAATCTTTTTTTTGGGCTCATACTTTTTCATGGTCTCCCTGCTCTCTGGCTCTCTTACCAGTGCCCGAAGAAAGTCCCAAAGGTTTTTTTCTTTACGATACTCTTCACGCTTCCATTTGCCCTGATCGTTGAGGGTATCGCTGAAATGAATAATGCGTGGTGGCTGGCGACTGCCTTCGATTGGAGGGCGCTTCATATCGTTCCGGTAGAGGCGATACTCTGGAGCATTCTCGCTTTCTATCACATCACGATCTTTTATGAGTACTTTGTCGATGGAAAGCGGATCGGTCAGACGAACAAGAGAATAAAGGTTTTCAGTACGCTTCTTTTTGCTTGTCTGGCATTGTTCCTGATAGTTTTTTTCCTGAACCCGCTATCCTTGCAGATTCCCTATGCTTATCTATGGTTAGGCATCGTTGTTGGGTTCCTGCCGGCTCTCTGCTTTCTTATTTTCCACAAAAAACTGCTCCGTAAATTTGCATTGGCCGCAGCGTACTTCTTCTACGTCAACTTCACTTTGGAAATGACCGCGCTTTCTCAAGGCTGGTGGGGCTTCGGAGGCACGCACTTTATTGGTTGGGTAAATATTTCAGGACTTGGCTTCCCTCTCGAAGAATTTATTTTCTATTTCATCGTGGCCACTTTCGCAATTTTGGCATATTATGAATACTTCGTTGATGATACTCGATGAGACTATACCGCTTAATGATAATTTTTTATGACACCGGAAATCGCTCTAAAACTGATCTTCTTCTGCCTCATCGCTTTGGCGGTCGCATTCGAGGTGGCGGGCGATGTCTTTTTCAAAAAGTGGGCGGTAGAGAGCAAAAACGCCTTGCTGTATGTCGGGCTTTTTGTCTATTTTACCGGATCTGTTTTCTGGGCGATCTCTTTGAAATACGAACACTTATCTAAGGCCATTTCTGTTTTCACCGTCTTGAACCTGATTATCGTCGTCCTGGTGGGCGTGCTTTATTTCAAAGAAGATCTGTCTTTTATAAACAGAATAGGCATCGGGCTGGGGGTTCTGAGCATCATTCTGATAGAGATTTGATGAAACAAAGCTTATTGACACACACCAGACTTCAGACTGACAAATTATGCAATTGCATAACTTGTCAGTCTCTCCGGGTGGGTGTTAAATTTCTTATAAGATCTTCCGAAACATATGAAAAGAATTTTTATCGTGCATGGGTGGGGCGGGTATCCCGGAGAAGGGTGGTTTCCGTGGCTGAAGAAAGAATTGGAAACGAGAGGCTTTGTGGTGTCTATACCGCAGTTGCCGGATGCGGAGAATCCGAGAATAGAGGGGTGGGTGGCCAAGCTTGCTGAAACCGTCAATGTCCCCGATGAAAACACCTATTTTGTCGGTCATAGTATCGGGTGTCCGACGATTGCGCATTATCTGCAATCTCTTCCTGCGGGGGTCATGGTAGGCGGAGCAGTTTTTGTGGCTGGGTTTTTCAAACAACTGACCAATCTCGAAGAAGATATTGAAACGCAAGAGACAGCCAAGCTTTGGTTGGAAGCGCCGCTTGATCTGGGAAAAGTGAAATCGCACTTGTCGAAGAGTGCCGCGATTTTTTCCGATAATGATCCTTATGTCCCGCTCGATAACCAGGATGACTTTCGCGCGCTCGGTGCGGAAATCATTGTTGAGCACCAACAAGATCACTTCAGCGGAAGCAGCGGAACGACCGAATTGCCGGTTGTGTTGGAGTCCGTTTTGAAAATGGCAGATTGATAGCGCTGATTGGTATAGAAAAATATGAACGGAATGCATTCTTGGAAATTTTATACTACCTCTGAAACGGCATGGGAAGGGATGCTCCGGTCGTGCCGCGAAGCGAAAGAAACCATCGATCTGGAGCAATATATTTTCAGCGGAAGCGATGCTGTCGGCCGGGCGTTTGTGGATCTGCTTTTGGTCAAAGCCAAGGAAGGGGTTGCTGTTCGCTTGCTCCTTGATGCGGCAGGGAGTTTCGGTCTCTATCGCGGAGCGCTCTGCCGGGAACTCAAAGCGGGAGGGATCAGAGTTGCGTTTCATCAGGGCATCATAGCGCCAGCCGTAAAGAAGTTGTTTCCCCTTGTATTGCGGGATCATCGGAAACTTCTTGTCGTAGATAAAACGGAAGCGCATATTGGTGGTGTGATCATCGCCGAGCGGGCTCGTTTATGGCGTGACACGGCTGTTTCCTTGCGTGGGGAAGTAGTGAGTGAGCTAGCCCGATCCTTCGAGACCGTCTGGCAGCGCTCCCGCAAAATGGATCCTGTCGGGCGCGTTCTTTCCAAGAATGAGGATTCGGAATTTTCTATCGCCGGCAATTCTTTTCATCTTTATGACAAGCATCTCTACCGCTCTTTTCTCCGTCATATCATGGTGGCCAAAAAATACATCTATATCACGAGCGCCTATTTTTCCCCCAATGTAGAATTCCGCCGAGCCCTCTATTATGCTCATGAAAGAGGAGTGGATGTGCGTATCCTTCTTCCGAAAAAATCGGATGTTTGGCTTGCGGACCGCCTCGCCGGGCTATATTTCAAGGAACTTTTGCGTCGGGGCATCCGTATTTTTTTGTATACCCCGGCGAAGATTCTTCACGCCAAATCCATCGTCATAGATGACGCTTGGGCATCTGTAGGAAGCTGCAATTTCGATTGGCTCTCTTTCTGGATAAACTATGAATTGAATGTGATCAGCACGAACCGTGATTTTGCCATGGAGCTGAAAGATCTTTTTTTGCTTGATATCAAAGAGAGCGAGGAAGTCCTGCTTTAGCAAGGTGGTTTTGATAATTTTTTACAAATACTGTATGCAAACTCTTTTACACAAGGCTAATTCACGCGGATATGCGAAGCATGGCTGGCTTACGACCCATCACTCTTTCAGTTTCGCCTCATATTATAATCCTGAGATGTTGGGATTTGGCGCGCTTCGGGTGCTGAATGACGACCTGATCGCGGCGGGCCAGGGGTTCGGCCGGCACACTCACCGGGATATGGAAATTATTACCATCCCTCTCTCGGGTGCGCTCTCTCATGAGGATAGCATGGGGAATGCCGCTGTTATCAAGACGGGCGAGGTGCAAGTGATGAGTGCTGGCCTTGGGGTGGAGCACTCGGAATTCAATGCCTCGGAAACGGAAGCGGTGAGCTTGTTGCAGATCTGGATTCTGACGCGGACGGAGGGCGCCGCTCCGCGCTACGCTCAGAAACGATTTGATCCATCTTCCTTTAAGAATACATTTTCTCTCGTGGTGGGGTCGGAGAACGTAAAGCCACACAGTGGCCACGTCCCGCGAGAAAGCGAAAAGACAGGGGTGCTCTTCATCCATCAGGATGCTTGGTTGTCCCTGGGGCGTTTTGATGCCGATACCGACACTGAGTATGCATTACATAATTCACACAATGGCGTATACTTTTTTGTCGTTGACGGCGAGATAGCGGTGGCGGATATGGTTTTGGGGAAAAGGGATGCACTCGGGGTATGGGATACCGAAAAAGCCTCATTAAAAGCAAAAAAAGATGCTTTCGTCCTGGCTATCGAAGTGCCGATGAGTGTTTGAAACAAGCGTTTTTCGAGGTGGTATAATAGGTCTATACACGAACCCATTTAACATAGATCCCATCCTGTCATTCCGGGCTTGACCCGGAATCCAGTGTGTAAGCCAAAAGTATCAGTCTGGATTCCCGCTTTCGCGGGAATGACAAGTGGTAAAAGTTTCAGTGA
>Ga0209542_10017266_pt1 | contig 11850 bp, 14 predicted proteins | sample RifCSPhighO2_01_FD_184028 | JGI IMG/M metagenome (GOLD analysis project Ga0209542, IMG submission 184028) | Soil microbial communities from Rifle, Colorado - Rifle CSP2_plank highO2_0.1 (SPAdes) (version 2) | ecosystem: Environmental > Terrestrial > Deep subsurface > Rock core/Sediment ...
AATGGAGCGACCTAAACTTTGCTACTATTCTTTATTGTGGCACAATCTTTTTAAATGCAGAGAAAACAAACACTTTAAGGGCCTATAGCATAACCTGGATAGTGCGACCGGCTTCGGTCAGCAGATATATTTTAATCAATAATCTCTATCTACTGAAAGTCACCGGTTGATCAGGGTTCGAATCCCTGTAGGCTCATTTGTTTTCTAAAGTTTAGACAGTAAGAATCTTTATATATCTTAACTTATACTTCTACTTCGAAAGTCTATTATTTAAAAACAGAGGTGTTAATATGAAAGCAGATGTTCCAACTAGTGATGTGACAAAAAAAGAAATTTTAATTAATCAGTCTGTAGCTATTCTTTGCGACGGCAATAATATTGAAAGAAGCATCCATGATATAAGCCATAATAATTCTGCCATGGTTAATTTTGATACATTAATTCCTAAGCTTCTTAATGGTCGTGGTTTAAATCGTTTGATTTATTTTAGAGAAGGGCAAAATATCTCTTCCAAATTAGCTGAAAGATTGCATCAAAAATATTATGGTTCCGTCGTTCCATGTCATAAATCTGCAGATATTCCTCTCTCTATCAAAGCTACACAATTAGCGCCTAAGATTGATACTATTATCATCATGTCTGGCGATTCTGATTATGTTGATTTAGTTCATCACCTTAAATCAGAAGGTGTTAGAGTGGAAATCGCTGCGGTAGAAGCAACTACCGCCAAAGTGCTTATCGAAGATGCTGATTATTTCCATCCCATTACTAAAGAAGATTGGTTTATCTTTACCGCTCCAGGCCAGGATAGACATAGAAGAAAAGAGCATAATTAGATTTTTTCTTTGATTTTAGATTATTCAAGTTTTTTGTAAAACAGGTCTAAACTACTTTTTAGTAGTAATATTTATAAATGGCCGGCTTTTCTAGTGTTTATGAGATCAAATTACGAATTATTGAAAGCTCCTAGTGTTGATGCTTTAGTTGCGCTTTTTAATCAGTATACTGCCCGGCCCGGATTTGCTTTGGTTCAAGGCATGAGACAAGAAGGAAAAGTTTATTCTCAAATAGTGCATACTTTGGTTGAAGATAGAATTTGTGGCTCTTCTAGTAATGCTGTTTCTTTGGATAAATTTTATTCAAATCATCCTGATTTATGTCATATGGATATTGAGACTATGATAGAAATAAATCATCAATTTGGGCGAGAAGAATTATATCGCCAATTTGGTCCAGAAAATCCTCTTTATGGTGCTTTGGATTCTTCTAGTTCTGCTGAATCAAAGAAAAGAACAAAGCGTACTAAATAATAATCTCTTTAAATGTTTAGAATCGACACATAATTTTTAAATAAGCCTTACTTTCTCTCTTATTATGGTCCTTGAATCTTTAGGTAATTCCCTTAAGAATACTTTAACTAAGATAACCAAAGCTATCTTCGTAGATGATAAACTAATCAATGAACTGGTTAAAGACATTCAAAGAGCTTTATTGCAATCAGATACTAACGTACAATTAGTTCTCAAGTTAAGCCAAAATATTAAAACTAGAGCTAAAGAAGATGTTCCTCCGGGTATAACTAAACGGGAGCAGTTAGTTACTATTGTCTATGAAGAGTTAACAAATTTTTTAGGAAAAGAAGCCAAAGAAATCAAGATTGAGAAAAAACCAACTAAAATAATGTTGGTCGGTCTTTTTGGTTCTGGTAAAACAACTACTGCTGGAAAACTAGCTCGTTATTATAAAAAACGCGGCTTGAAAATTGCCCTCATGCAGACCGATACTTGGCGTCCTGCTGCTTACGAACAGCTTGAACAATTAGCTAAACAAGTAGGTGTTGATTTCTTAGGCCTAAAAACAGAAAAGGACCCCACCAATATTTACTTAAGTTTTGAAAAAAAACTTAAAGATTACGATTTAGTCATTGTCGATACTGCTGGAAGAGATGCTCTCTCTGATGAACTTATTTCTGAGCTAAACCAATTACATTCAGTAGTGCAAGCAGAAGAAAAATTATTAGTAATCTCAGCCGATATAGGGCAAGCTGCGGAAAAACAAGCTCAAGCGTTCCACGATACTTGCGGCGTAACTGGTGTTATCGTCAGCAAATTAGAAGGAACCGCTAAAGGCGGAGGAGCTCTATCTGCTTGCGCAGTAACAAAAGCCCCCATACTTTTTATTGGTGTAGGGGAAAAGATTGACGATTTAGAAGTATTTTATCCACAGCGTTTTGTTGGCCGTTTAATTGGTATGGGTGATTTGGAGACCTTATTAGAAAAAGCTCAAGAAGTAATCACTGAAGAAAAAGCTGAAGATTTGAAAGAAAAATTCATGCAAGGCAAGTTCAATTTGGTTGATTTATATGAGCAAATGAAATCAATGAAAAAAATGGGTTCCTTGCGTAAAATTATGGAAATGATACCTGGTATGGGCAATTTGCAATTACCAAAAGAAATGCTTGACGTACAAGAAGGCAAATTAGAAAAATGGAAGATTGCTATGGACAGTATGACTAAATCAGAGTTAGAAGATCCCGACTTAATTTCTGCTGATAGAATTGATCGTATCTCTGCCGGTTCAGGCATAAGTATCAGTACGATTCGAGAATTATTGAAACAATACAAACAAAGTCAAAAAATGATGAAAATGTTCAAAGGCGAGCAAGACCTTAACAAACTCATGAAGAAAATGGGCGGGAAGTTGCCCAAAGGCATGATGGGATAAATGTTTTTTCTGTAAGCTCTGTTTTGATCAAACTTTATTAAAAGTTTGTGATGCAGATGTTCAAAGGCGAGCAAGACCTTAACAAACTCATGAAGAAAATGGGCGGGAAGTTGCCCAAAGGCATGATGGGATAAATGTTTTTTCTGTAAGCTCTGTTTTGATCAAACTTTATTAAAAGTTTGTGATGCAGATGTTCAAAGGCGAACAGGACATCAATAAACTAATGAAGATTACTTTTTTGACTCATTTTCTCACAAATATCTCTTCCAGTAACAATAAGTTTTAAAACTGCACCGTTTCTTAGCTCAATAGGGGTGTAGATGTCTAGAGTTAATATATTTGTTAGAGAGACCTCTCGACTATGGATGAAATAAAAATTACCCTAGAAATCTTGTACGATATTCTTCGTAATGAGAAGAAGCGCGAAGATTTGCAGAAATTAAATGATTCTTTTTTTATAGACGTCTGCAGCTACATGCGTGAAAAGCAGGCCATTCTTGAAAGTAAACAAAATGCAGTTGATGAGCTCTTTGCCGAAGGCGAGCGGGATAAGTTGGAGTATGAATTAAGGAGTATTAAACGTATTTTAAAGCAAATTTATGAGCTGCGTGAAAAAAAAATTATTGATATTGCTATTAATAAAAGTCGTACTGGCTCTGAAATAATTGATAGCAGCTCTATGTTAAGACTAGAAAAAGAATTTTATTATACTTCATTGCAAAATCTTGATGCCTATAGGCGTGGAATTTTGCTGCAATTATTTAAAGGCGAGTTGCCAGAAATTACAATCATGCCTGCCTCTTCATACTCATCTTCACTTTCTTCTCTACCGTCTCCAAAAAAAGAAATAAAAGAAAAACCAATTTCTACTGAAAATCATACCAATACCACCCAATCATCTTTAATTCCAAATTCAGCAGCAGCTTCAACTATCACTTCAGCTACTACTTCAATTACTGCTTCAAATACTAATTTAACTAATTCAATCACATCTCCTATGTCGGTTCAAACACCTGTTTCGATTGCTACAGATAGCGCTATATCAAAAACAAAAATTAAATTTATTCATCCAGTACCTAGTTTTGTCTGGAAAGACATGAAAGAATATGGGCCTTTTGACATTGGCGAGCAGACTGAAATATTTCCAGAAGTGGCCGAGTTATTAGTTAGAAAAGGAAGAGCTGAGAAAGTTTAAGATTATAGTTTTGCTGATTTATATTTTTGTTCTAACAGACGCTTTAGCATCTTCTACAATTTGATAAATAGTATCTCCAAATGCAACTTTTATTTCTTCTGCAGTTAAACCTTCTAATTCATGTGGAAAAACTATCCATTTATCAGTTTCATGCACATAAAAGTCTGGCACTCTGTTAGTCTTATTTCTGTTAGGCTTATAATAAACAGTGGCTACTTTAATATTATTAGGTGTATTTGCTCGTGAACGTTTGCTCAACTCCTCAACTAAACTCTTTATAGTTATACCTTTATCATGAACATCATCGACAATGAGCAAAGAATGAAAATAATTAGCTTTTTCGATAACATACTCTAAACCATCCACGGTAGTGACATCGTGCATTTCATCTATGCCCTTATAGGTTGAAGTCCTTACTGCAATATGGTCTGGCTTAATGTCGCAGCATTTCAATAACTCATGCACATAACTGCCTACAGAAGTTCCTCCTCGCCAAATAGCTACCATAAAATCAGGCTTGAATCCAGAAGTTATTACACGACGACCTAATTCGTATGATTCAACTCTCAATTGTTCTGGTGTGATAAAATACTTCTCATTGAGTTCCATTTTAGCTCAACAGTAGTCCATAGTAATAAACATTTGTGATGTGTAGAATAGTTTTTAGTATCTATTTCAACCGGCTCTGTAGAATAAGTCAAGAAGAGTGAGAGCCTTACGATTTCTCAAATGGATTGAGAAGCAGATTTCTTCTAAAAAACATCTCTTTTTTAAACTATACAATTAGCGAAAATCTGCCTCGAACGAGACTTTCTACAGAGCCATTTCAACCAAAAGGTTTATAAACACCACTCTTAAGTAGTATAACTATGGCTTATCGATCAACACGCAGAGAATTTTTAGAAAAAATAGTCACTATATTGGCTGCAGCCACATTGCCTTCAATAGCCTATGCTGAAGACAAGGTAAGACCTATCCTCAAGCCTCGCTGGAATATGGAAGAAGAAGATATGTATTCTATGATTAAATTAGCTGATGCTTACAAAGAAAAAGGACCACAGTCAATACTAGAAGCGCTTACTTTTCTCTATCCAGGTAGTGGAACTGATACTAATGTCCTGGAAATTGGTATGCGCTTACTCCATCAAACACCATTAAAAGAGGCACGTTTTATTTTAACGGAAATAGGTGAATATGAGGTTTCTGATTTTCATAAAGCCAACCACTGGCATGAAGGCTATAATTCTTCTATAAAACAGATTGAAAAAGGTTTGAGAAAAAATAAATCAAACGTATTAAAGAAAAAATCTAGAACAGTTAATACTGATATAGGCTGGAATAATCCAGCCATCCCCAATTCTCTTGTAACTGAATGGGATTATGCTGTTCCAACTAAATTTGGTAATAAGAAACTAAAATTAGATTTTGCTTATAATACTATTTTTGACCGAGAAGAACCAACTGAAGAAGAGCAAAAAATCTTTACATCAGCTCTGCTTACTAAAGCTCGTGGCTTATATTGGCCTATAGAGAAAAAACCTGGAAAAATTTATCCCACTTACTTTTTACAATCACAGTTTGATCAAGCTGATGTTTTAATCTCCAGGCAGTGTGGGGATTTGAGATTACTACAATTTGATATTACCAGATCTTTTCATAGAACTGCAGTAAACAAACCTCGTGTTTTTGTTACAGAATCACATGATTCAAATATGACTTATAACTTAGATTTGTTAACCGCTAGTCTGCCAGAATATGTTGTTCAAAAAGAAATAGTAGAAGCCGGGAGCAACTGGGGTTATTGCATGATGTCTAACTCAAAAACCTGTAATCTTGAGATGTTGACATTTAGTAGAGCTTAATTTATATACCATCCAAATAAAAAATCATAAACATGCAAAAAGTCATTACCGCTGATAACAGCGAAACTTTCTTCAATGAGACAGTTCAAGAGAGCTACCATTCACACAAAGGAGCGGTAGATGAAGCACTAATAAAATATGTAATCCCCTGCAAAATAAAAGAACTAGCTAAAACTGGAAAGCTAAAAATATTAGATGTTTGTTTTGGTCTTGGTTATAATTCAGCTATGGCTATTGATGCAGCTTTGGAAGAAAATCCTCAATGTGAAATAGAAGTAGTGGGCTTGGAATATGATCCTATCATCATTCAGAAAATTCAAGAGGTCAATCCGCTCATAAAATTTTACAAGCAGTATAAACGTCTAACTCCAAAAACACTTCAGTTTCAAGAAGGCAAAGTTTCCATTAAAATACTTTTAGGTGATGGTCGTGAAATGGTAAAATTACTTCCAGCAGATCATTTTGATGCCGTTTTCTTTGATCCTTTTTCACCAAAAACTAGCCCCGAAATGTGGCAAGTTCCTTTCTTCAAAGAAATGTGGCGTGTCATGAAAAAAACAGCAATACTATCTACTTATTCTTGTGCTAGAATAGCTCGAGATAATATGTCTGAAGCTGGCTTGTTTTATGAAGATGGCCCTATCTGGGGAAGAAGAGGACCTGGGACACTTGCTAAGAAATGGGTTTGAGTTAGTGCCAAAATATCTAATCTCTTAACAACAAATGCACATATTCCATGGGCAAGTCACATTTACCGACACCTTTACAGACATTTTGGCTGCAATGTTTATCACAGGCATCATAAATCTCTGCTTTATTGGCTAAATAATTTCTTTCAAATCTAGCTGCATAATTTTCTCCATTATAAAGTGTCTCAGAAAAATCCATGGTGGCGTCATCTATACTAACTTCTTGACCTTTTTTTTCGCCAAGATAATATTTATGCTCTATGATTTCACGCGCCTCTAAAGCTAATTTACGTTTTAATTCAAAATTACGTCTAGAAACCTCTTCTGCCGACAGTTGTTTTACTGTTCTTTCGCAATTTACGATTTGAGAAAGACCGTTATTCATTTTAGAATTCCTTGTTATTTGAGTTTACTTTTTCTTATTTCTTCCTCTTTTACTAACTTGCTCAAAGCGTTCTAGAACAATCCCTGCTTCAGAATAAGCCTTCTTGTATCCTTCTACAACTTTGTCAAATATTTGTGGATATAACTTGTAATGCTTGCTCTCTAAAGCTCTATCTAATAAGAATAAATCAACTGCTTTATCTTCATTTTTTTCTGAAAATTGTGACAAGCCAAAATCGATAAAATTTAATTCTTTACTGCGTTCGTTAAGTAAGATGTTAGAAGTGGTTAGATCGCCATGAACAATATGTTTTTGATGTAATAACCCAATCTTTTGACCCATCTCCATGGCCAATTGTTGATAATCATCTCCATTTTCTAGGACATCTCTTAACTTTTCACCGGGAATAAAATCCATCACTATAGACATACGTTCATCACAGAATGATTGTAATTTGGGAGATGGAAAATTCATCTCTTCCAATCTTTGCAAAATCTTGGCTTCCCTTCTGGTACGAAAGCCACGCAATGAAGTATCTAGCTGTTCTTGGCGATATTTCTTGCTAAACCGTTCTTTCATCACTGTGTTCTTTTCTAGATCGCGATAGATAACAGCTTCCGCGCCTTGAGCTATTTTTTGCATAGAAGAGAGAATAACCGTTCTATTTAAAAAAATATCTATTTAGAATATCACTTCTGCTTTGTGACGCAAACGCTCAATAAATTAAGAAATTATTTAAATCACACCTCTTTTTATTCATATAATGAATAAAGAAATTCTTTTAATAATTTTTATGATAGTTAGCGCTTTAATTGGACTTAATGGATGCACGAATGCCTCAAATATCCAAACTGAGCAGGCAATTCCTAATTCTATTGAAAAACAGCCAAATTTCATTCATTCAACCAGTTTATTTAAAGTAAAAGAAGTAGAGAAAATAGATTCGTTTTCTCCCGGATATATTATCTCGGTTAATGAGAATTTTCTTCCTCATGAATTCAGAGAAATGACCATTAAGAAAACTTCTTCACACGAATTTGATATCTCATCTAATAGCATTTATATTCATGACTCGCCTGGTTCAGGTAATTATGGCTCTTATGATTTCTTGATAATTTATCATGACTTAGACTCAAATTATGATATCCATAGTTTAATCCCCTTGCCGTTAACTTTAGTTGAACAGAATAACAATTATGCACTATATTCTTACGAAGGTTTCTATTCTGAAAACTATTACAATAATTATTTTGGGAAAATAATCCTCTTTAACCACAACAATAAAAAAGCTTTTATTTTGAGAGGTAAATTAGAATTTACAACTTCAACAGAATATAAATTAAAAGATTATTATAATTTACCATAGGTTATTGTGAAATGTTTTCACACGTTTTTAGGATTTTTTTCTAACACTTTTAACTTTTTTTAAACTATCTCTAACTTTTTCCAACAAAACAAAGCATCTGTTCTCTAAAGAAATTAAACGAAGCCGGATATTTGCTAATATTATTAATTGTTTTAGCATATCCTCGGCGTAGTTTCTTTACGTCTTCATGGCTAAGGCCAGAAGAAACGCTATAAGTTATTTTTGGGTCTAAAACAGTCCGTTTTTCAACGTGTACTTCATTTATTCCATACTGCTCTAGTGTTTCATACATGGGGCTTTCTTTTTGTAATCCAAAAATAGTTGTAGAAACCAAGTCAATATACCTGTCATTATCTTTTAAAAACTCGATAGTTTCCAAGAACTCTTTCTTTGTTTCTGTAGGAAAGCCAAAGAGGATATATGCCACATTAACTATTCCTGCTTCATTCGAACTTTTTAAAATCGTGGCAATATCATTTGTATTTGTTTGCTTTCTCATGATATCTAGGATCCTATCTGAACCTGACTCTATTCCCCACATTATCATCTTTAAACCACTTTCATAAAGAACTTTAAGGACATCGTAAGTCAAATCGCGAGTTGGTCTCAATTGACAGGTCCAAGTAACTCCCAGTGGTTTTAGTATTTCTGCTAAAGCAAGTAATCTTTTAGTAGAAATCATATCATCGCTAAAATAAACATTTCTAACTCCAGATGTAATTACAGAATCCCTAATATCTTCTAACTTATATTCTAAATACTTTGCACTTTGGTGGTGTGTACAAAAAGCGCATTGTTGATAATAACAGGCGTTGCTAGTTCTTAAAGAAATTACCGGTTCACTGATAAAATATTCTGCTAAAGGCCAGATGGAAAAATCTAAAATTCTAGAAACATTTAATTTGGAATGATCCAGCTCTATGTGTTCCTGCTGTATATTATCTTCTTTTCTGTCTTTTTTTTCGATGTGTTTCCTTTCTTCTTCGCTATGTTTCAATAGTTCTAACAATAACACTTCATTTTCTAAGTAATAATCTGCATACTTCTTAAGTGGTGCAGTAACTCCCGGACCTCCCACAATAGTTTTTATCCCTTTTTCTTTCAAGGCAATAATTAGTTCTTGAGTATAAAATGCTTGACTAAAATAAACCACGCTAAAAGCTACATATTTTGGCTTTTTCGCTATAATTGCATTTAAAACTTCTGCGAAATACTCTGGTTTTTGTCCTAAAACAATCTTTTTATTATTTTCAGAATAACAACGAAAGCTTGTTTGTTTGTAATCATTGCTCTTTTTTTCAAAATCTTCAAAAAATGAAGCTTTAAAACTACTATCATTTAATTTCTCTTTATTAGCTAATATATTTTTCAACGATTGAAAATATTCTCCATAACTTGCAAACTTTAATTGGTGAAATAGCAAATTAGCATCAAAAACTTCTATTTCTAATTTAACATTATTTTTTAAAAAGCCGTATAAATAGGTTAAAGAGTAACTTGGCGAGGCCGGAGTACAAAATGGAGAGTTGACTAAAAGAAGCATATGTTCAATTTATGTGCTTTTTTTATAATGATTGCGTAACAAAATTTAGCGAATTAGTTTAAAGAAAGAATTGAAGAAAAGTTTATTAATCATTTACCATTCTTTATTTTTAACATGGAATTAAGTAATGTAGAGATTGAAACGCCTATTTATTTTAGGGGAACTAGAGAAAATTTAGTACAAATATTGTCTAATCTGCCTATAATCCTAGAAGGAGCTAATCCTTCTGGTAGTTTTGAATTAAATGCTAATATGGGACTTGGAAAAATAGTTTATCTTCAACCCAAAAGTAATGGATATATAACTGGATTTGATTATGGAGAAGGAATTACGGTAGATCCAAACAATTCAATTTCAGAAAAGATAACTACTTTTTATTATAATAATCAGAGATTTGAATTAAATCATGGTTATAATCCAAGTAGGCTTCCCAAAGGAATTACCCTCCATTAAATTTTTTTCAGAATATGTGTCTCCTATGATATTTTTGGATATATTTTTTTAAATAAGACTACTTTTTTCCCATTCCTCGTAAAATCTCTTCTTCTCTATTTTTGACAATAGTCTTCGCTTTGCGATATAGAACTTCTTCTATAGTAAGAGAAATTTGACTGCCTTCACTATAATCGGCTGGACCAAAATTAAAGACTCTTCCTTGGTCACGTAAGTTAAATGCTTCTCTAAAATACTTCTTATCAGATGGATTATAGACCGCTAGGCTTGTCCCACCACGGCCATTTATAGTTGCCATACTAGAGATATCTGTTTGTCCATCCCCAATATAACACATATTTTGAAACGGAATACGCCTATACTCATTCGGCACAACATCTTCAACTTTAACAGATTTATCCACATTACCGCCTTTGTTAATCAAATGGATAAATTCTGTTTTCTTTAGATGTCCGACGGTTCTTGCAATTTCGCAAACAACACCTCTTTCATCTTCCATTAATTCAGACGCAAAAATATCTTTCAGTTCTTTTCCTACAGCACTACCTAATATCATGGGCTTTAGGCCAGTACTTATTACATAATGTTCAACTGTAATTTGATGTTTTTCAAATTGAGGCTCTTTTTCTATATTTTCTTTTATTCTTTGAAAAAATTCTGGCAGACCTTTATAGGGCTCTATTTCTCCTCCCAATTGAAATAACTCTTTATTTGATAAATTTGGAAACTTTCCATCTTTAACATAACGAAGAATAAGATTCATATAACCGCATTCGCTGTCTAAATTTACTCCTTTTTGAGCTGCGGTATCTCTCAAAGCTGCAGATTCTGCCCAGAATTTATCAGCATTAACACCATACTTCTTAAACAACGGTTCCTGCATGAAACCTGGAATTAAAGTTAAGTCAAAGTCATAAATTAAAGCCAAAATATTTTGAAGCATGAATCTAATCTGCTCTAAATATACTTATAATCCTTATTGTCATTTATTCTTTATATTATAATGATTATTTTGAAATATAAACTAGAAAAATCTTATATTAAATATAAAATCCTAACCATAAACCACAATTAAATAAAAAAATTAAAATAAATTAAAATAATTGGAACTACTTTCTACTTCAATAAATGTTCAATCTTTCTTTTTAATTCTTCCTTAGCATATGCGCCAATAATTCTATCTACCTCTTTTCCTTTCTTGAATAATATGAGGCATGGTATTCCAGTGATTCCTTGTTCTTCAGCGATGTTTTGCTCTTCTTCAGTTGATAGTTTAGCAAACCTCAATTTTCCGCTAAATTCTTTTTCTTTACTTAATTCTTCGAAAATAGGAGCTAACATACGGCAAGGTCCGCACCAAGAAGCCCAGAAATCAACAATAATTGGCGTATCTTTACTGATCTCTACTTGAAAATTCTTTGAATTTAATTCCATTACCATTTTATTACCTCCATCATATCTATTAAATTTTTAAGTTAACTTATAATATTAACTAAACTAAATTAACTTTATACTTATATGTTTTATGTTTTTGAGTAATACTTCAGTAACCTGAAGCATTTTTGAGTATTCCCTGCATTTCTAATAATGGATTCTTCTTATTCATCCTCAACGTCTGAATAATCGAGAGGAG
>Ga0209542_10017267_pt1 | contig 11850 bp, 11 predicted proteins | sample RifCSPhighO2_01_FD_184028 | JGI IMG/M metagenome (GOLD analysis project Ga0209542, IMG submission 184028) | Soil microbial communities from Rifle, Colorado - Rifle CSP2_plank highO2_0.1 (SPAdes) (version 2) | ecosystem: Environmental > Terrestrial > Deep subsurface > Rock core/Sediment ...
GGATTGGCATTGCTTATTATTATGCCACAGCCCAGCGTCACCATACCTCTTGACAAATATATAAATAGGGTTTACACTAGAATCCAGATGCTAGGTCAATTTCGCAGAGAGGGAAGAGAGGGAGCAGTATGGCAGAGATGGCAATGGCAAGTGGTTTAGATGTGAGTGGACGGGAAAGATTTCGGAAGGTCGTGCTTCCTGCTTTTAAAAAGAAACATCAACAGCATTGGTGTGCGCCATCCTTTATGAAGGATGGAGAAAAACTCGTTGATTCTCCTAATGTCGTTGTTTTCGTTGTCGCCGACGATGAGACACAGTCGGTCATCCTTCCAGAGCAACCAGAGGAAGAGATGAAACCGACAGTGAACTGCTTTCACTATGCCGAGGTGTATCTCTATATGACGCCAAAGGAGACAACCAATCTTCTCCTTAAGCGTATTGGCTTCGAGGGACTCATCACGGTCATTGGCGGTAGCATTTCAAGCTACGAGAAAGCTGGCACGACCTACAGGAGGCAATACGTCTCCCGATACGTATGCGTAGCGACAAGTTGCCGCATTGTTGATGATAAAGCTGTGCAGTGGAAAAGGATGCCGATTAATGACGTCATCCTCCTTGCTTACACAGCGAGGCTCGCCGACTTAGTTACCACCTACTACGCTCTTGATTTCGTCGTCCCGTGGGGAAGAGGCGCTAACCTTCGCTCGTTGCGGCAGCGCTTCAAGATCCTCGGCTATGAAGGCGTTGACGCGTTGGTTGCGGCAACGAGGAGTTGAGATTAGCAAGGGCCAGCAGAGCGTCGAGGGAACTCGGCGCTCTTTTTTTATTTGCACAAAAGATAATTTCTTGCGATACTGGAAGATACTATGCGTTTGATAAAGAAAATTTTGTTTTTTGCGGCGGCGTTAGTGATATTGGGCATTGTATTTGTCGGCGGTTTTTATGTAGGCCTCCAGATGCCCGGGGAGACAAAAATATTAAGGGTGTTCCAAAAAGAACCCTTTGTCCCATTACGCGAAGATGTGGACTTTGCACCATTTTGGGACGCGTGGAGCATGGTTGAAACGCGCTATGTTGATAGCGACAAGGTAAGCCGTCAAGATATGGTCTATGGAGCGATTTCCGGCCTTGTAAAATCAATCGGAGATCCCTATACCGTGTTTTTCCCGCCAAAAGAAAATGAGTATTTCCAAAGCGAAATAAAAGGGTCGTTTGAAGGCGTAGGAATGGAAATCGGGCTTCGTAAAGGCACGATAACCGTAATTGCTCCACTGAAAGAAACGCCCGCGGAACGCGCGGGAGTCCTGGCAGGGGATAAAATTATCCGTATTGATGACACGTCAACTATTGATTTTACGATCGAGGAAGCAGTGCAAATGATTCGCGGAGAACGAGGAAGTAAAGTAAAGCTTACTATCTTACGAAACGGCGAAGACGAACCGCGCATTATTGAAATCGTTCGCGATACTATTAACATTCCGGTTATCAGCACCGATAGTCCGACGGTCGTTGGCAAAGACGGTCCGCAGCCAATTGCCATCCCCGATGATATATTTATCATTCAATTGTATAATTTCTCCGAGAATTCTCCGTTAGTATTTCGCGATGCTCTTCGCACAATGGCGCAAAGTGGTAAACGCAAGCTTATTTTAGACTTGCGCAACAACCCAGGAGGATTTTTGGAAGCAGCGGTGCATATCAGCAGTTGGTTTTTGCCGGAAGGAGAAATAGTAGTGAGTGAAGATCACGGCAGAGAGGAAAAAATTAATCATCGCAGTTACGGATTTGATATTTTTCGTAATCTGCCGATGGTTGTCTTGGTCAATCAAGGGTCCGCATCCGCTTCAGAAATTGTCGCGGGAACTCTCCAAGACCACGGCATCGCCAAATTAGTGGGTGAGAAAACATTCGGCAAGGGCTCGGTGCAAGAGCTTCTGCCGCTTACGGAAAATACCTCAATAAAAATTACGGTGGCAAAGTGGCTCACGCCCAAAGGGCGAGATATTTCCGCGGGGGGACTTACTCCTGACTATGAGGTCAAGCCAACAGCAAAAGACATCGAATCCGCCCGCGACCCCGTCCTTGAAAAAGCAATAGAGTTATTGAAAAATGCTAACGGTAGATTATGAAAATTATTTTACTCTGTGATATTCCGCGCCTAGGGCGTAAAAACGACATTAAAAACGTTGCTGATGGGTATGCGCTCCATTTTTTAATTCCTCGAGGGTTTGCGATCGAGGCAATTGCGCAGAATCTAGCGCAGCGTAAAAAAGTCAAAGAAGTCGCGATACAACAAAAAGGACAGGAAAGTGAAGCATACGAAGTATTGCGGCAAGCGTTAGAAGGGAAAACTATCGCTATTTATAAACCGGCCGACAAAAAAGGCAATTTATACGCGGGGGTAAGTGCGAAAGATATTCTGCAAGCGCTCCGCGTGTCAAAAATATCGCTCCCTGCGAGCTTACAAGAACATCATATTATTATTGATACGCCAATCAAAATAGCAGGGGAATATCAAATACAAATCAAATACAAAACAGGAGAACTTGCTTTCGCTGTTGTAGTAAACCTCCGCCCCGCAATAAGAAAGTAGTCCCCACTTTTTCACGATCGTGAAAAAGTGGGGAACGATATTCCACCCGTTAAATCAAACAACCGAGATGCGATTGATGAAGATTCTGGAGCCGTCGAAACGATTCTTGCGCCGTTGTTCAAATTGCACTTTGCCTTCACGGATAGAATAGATGGTGTGATCACAGCCCATGCGCGTTCCCGCACCTGCTATAAAGCGTGTGCCGCGCTGGCGGACAATAATGGCACCGGATTTTGCTGCCTCTCCGGCATAAAGCTTGACGCCCAAATATTTTGGTTGTGAGTCGCGGTTATTTTGCGTTGATCCACCCGCTTTGGTATGAGCCATAGATTAGTTTATGGTTGTTAGCTTGTAATTTATAGTATAATCGAACAGTGAAAGATAGTCAACCCCTGAAACCGAGCTGGCGCAGGTTTCAGAAAATTTCACGTTACTATTTTTTCTTCGGTTTTACTGAAGCGGTAAGTGTGATAAATTCTTTTTTGAGAACCTTATATTTTTCTATGTGGCGCTGGAGCTGGGGAGAAAGGCCCTTGAGCAATTCTTTAAACTTTTTTTCATCGGCGGAAAGCAAGGCCTCCCATTGGGCAGAAAATCCTGATTCTTGAAGCAGCAATTTTATTTTTTCAAAATCGTATCCGAAGCGCTGTTGCATTTTTTTGCCAACAGAGCGCCCCTCATCATCAAAAACTCGTTCAATCCTATGTGCGCTCATATAGGATTTAATAATATTGTGCAGCTCAATGATTCGGCGCGTTTGTTTGGTTTCATCTTCTTTGATGGTAAAATATTCTTGCAGCGCTTGTTGTAATTGCGCTTCATCGGGGACAGTTTTGTCCTTTACAAATAGATGCTTCCACGCAGGACAGAGGGGTTTATAGGAACAGTATTCGCAGAGCGCCGATGGGGTAGGGGAAAAGTTGTTTTGGAAAATACGTTGTTCGATATCTTCAATGGCGTCTAGTACCCGTTCTTTCGTATGCTCCATGTCTTGCTGTGTGCGATGTGTAGTGATTTTTTCGTTGTGTTTGAGAAAGTACAAGCTCAAGGCGATGTTCTCGGGTGCAAGATGCGGCCAGCGGTGTTGAATTGCCATATGATAGAGTGATAATTGCAAATCGTGATCTACCGCTTCTTGCGAAGGAAGTTTGCGCGCGGTTTTATAATCAATGATTTCATAGACCCCGTCCTCGACTTTATCAATACGATCAATAATGCCCGCGATAACATGTGTTTGATGATTTTTTGGGCCTTGGAGCGCAACTTCAAAGCGCGACTCGGTATCTACGACCGGCAAAATCCACGGCGGGTTTTTCTTGTAGAAATTCTTAATGAGCGCCACTCCGCTTTCTTCGTATGTTTTCCACAGCGCGTCGTCGAGCGCTGGTTCTATGTTTTCTGCCGCACCAGTCCATGTGCTGGAAAATCGATTACAAATCTCATCGATAGTGGGGAACAGCGGATCATGCGAAAACATAAAAGCAAGAGCGCCGTGCACGGCAGTACCAAAAGCCGCTTCTTTGGATTTTGGCGCACGAATACGGTCTATGACTTGAAATTTAAACTTCTGCGGACACTGTTGGAGTGTCTGCAGTGCTGAATATGAAGTTCTCATGGTCGCACAATATATCTTTCGCGTCACCAAAGAGCATTGATAAATCGCTCCCCAATAGGCCGTACGAAGGTGTCATAGATAAAGCGAAAGGGACGCGAAAGATAGTTGTCCCAGAGCCAATCCAACCACTCCCCCATAAAACCAAAATTTTCTTGCAGCGTTGAGTTGGAGAACACTGCACGCAATGATATCCCCAGCAAGCTTATAATAATAACAATCAGGATGAGGATGATAATAAGCTGGACGAACCCGCGACGCTGATGTGATAGATGTGATAATCGTTGATCGTTCATAGATTATTTTTTATAAATAATCAAGCGGGTTAAGGTATCCTCCTGCCGGGGCAAGACCGCAATGCTTTGTTTTTGCTTGGCGAAACGTGTTTGAAGCATATACCGTAAAGTGCAAATGCGGACCGGTTGTATAGCCCGTATTTCCGCTTAGTCCTATTATATCACCGCGAGACAACGTTTGGCCAGAGGTCACGCGGATACGCGAAAGATGTGCATAGAGCGTCGAGAGGTTGTTTGGATGTTCGATAACGATCCATTTACCATACGACCCGCCGGGGCAAATAATGTCAGTATCACCAATGTCCTTGACTGTCCCCTTTTCCGCCGCATACATTGGCGTTCCGATGGATGCTCGCAAGTCAATGCCGTTGTGACCCTTGCCGTTATACACATCAGTACTTTGGCTAAACGCAGTCAAACCAAATCCTTGGGTAATAATAGGATTAACCACCGGCCACGCAAGCACTCCTGTTCCTTTTGTGGGAAGCAATGAGGGATCGATAAGCCGGCGCAACTCATCTTCGATTGCTTCCATTTCGCGCTCAATGGCATCGCGCTGCTGCTCCCGCTCTTTGAGCAGTTTTTGATATTGCGCTTCCTGGTTTTTCGTAACGCGCAGGAGGTACGATTTTGCTTTACGCTCCTCGTCTTCGAGCGCGCGTTGGTCGGTAAGTTGTTCGGTAAGTCCAAGAAGCGTCGTGCGCGCGTTCTCCGCTGCACCCTTTTGCGTTTCGAGATTGGTTTGTAAAAGCCGCAACTCATCATATAACTGCTGCATAGCGTGTTCGATAGTTTTATTTTTTTCAATGATATCAAAAAATTGCGTAAGCGAGGAGTATTCCAAAAGTACTTCTACAAGTGTTTGGCGCTCCAGCTCATCGAGCTGGCGAAGCGCTTCAGCAAGGAGCGATCGCTGTTGGTGTATCGCATCAAGGGTTTTTTGGAGCTCTGCTTCGAGGTCCTGAATTTCGAGAGCTGTTTTAGAAATTTTTATTTTGGTGAGCGAAAGTTGGTAGTTGAGATTTTTAATCTCCTGATTAATGCGATTAATTGTTCCTTGTAGTGTCCGTGCGGCAGCCGATGTTTGTTCTACGCTTTTTTGGTATTGCTTGATTTCTTCTTCAATACGCTCTATTTCTTTATTTTTTGCTTCGATGGCTACACGGAGCTCCGATTCATTGTTTGCAAAAACAAAATATGGGAATATGGCACTTGTCAAAAGCACCGTAAAAACGAGGAACATGACAGAATACCGCTCACCTGCTCTCATTTTTTCATTATATCATAAGAAGGTTTAGGGCCCTGTGGAATACGACGCAGTGTTGTTTGTTTGCCCAAAATTGCCATAATCTCAAAGGGACCGGGAGACGCTTTTTTGCCGGAGAGCGCGACGCGTAGCGGCCACAATAGCTCTCCCCTATTATTGTACGTTTCCGCTTCTTTCAGGAGCGTTGACTCAATATATTTTATGTTCCAGTGTTCTTCGGGAATATTTTCTATTATTTTTGTTGCATGGATCAGTGACTGTTGTAACTTCTCATCGCTCATTGATTTCCATCGCAGCAATTCTTTCTCATATTGCGGCTCTTTAAAAAAATATTCAATTTTCTCAGGCAACTCCGAAAGCTTATTTATGCGCGGCTGTTCTAAAACGAGAATTTTTTCTATATACTCATTTTGATTTTTGATTTTTGATTTTTGATCTTGTAAAAGATTACTGATATAGGGCATCGCTAACATTGTTAGTTCTTCTGGCAATTTTTTACCGATATATTGATTATTCATCCAATTTAGCTTTACAATATCAAAAATCGCCCCCGATTTTTGTACACGATCGAGTGAGAATAATTCAACAAGCTCTGTGCGCGAAAAAATTTCTTGCTCCGTTCCGGGGTTCCAGCCCAACAGTGCCAAGAAATTAAACAGCGCATCGGCAAGGTATCCCTCATCGCGATATTCTTGTATAGAAGTTGCTCCGTGGCGCTTCGAAAGCTTAGATCGATCAGCGCCCAAGAGAAGTGGAAGGTGCGCATATTGTGGACGCGCAAATCCTAATGCCTCTTGAATTAAAATTTGTTTTGGTGTGTTCGGAAGATGATCCTCGCCACGAATAACATGGGAGATTCGCGTTTCATGGTCATCTACTACTACCGCAAAGTTATAAAGCGGCGTTCTGGTGTTTTTTGCCAACACAAAATCGCCAAATGGCGCAGGAAATATTCCCACTTGTCCTTTAATAATATCATCAAAGGTTTTTATTAGTTTTTCGTTATTCTTAAATCTAATGACTCCTTTATCTAACAGCTTGTCTCTCGCATCGCATCGATGCAGAAGCGGCGCCTTGTTTTTAATTTGCCCATTTTTTTCTTCTTCAAGTTTTTTTTCTGTATGAGGACAATAAAATGCCTTTCCTGTTTCTAATAGATTATGTAGGTATGTTGCGTAAACCTCTCTGTGTTCGCTTTGTCTTATTATTGTTTCATCCCACTCAATTTTTAACCACGTGAGTCCCTCAATAATATCTTCCTCAAACTTTTTCTTTGACCGTTCATAGTCGGTATCTTCAATACGAAGTAAGAATTTACCGCCATGGTGCCGCGCGAAAAGATAATTAAAAAGCGCGGTACGTGCGGTGCCGACATGAAAATTTCCCGTTGGGCTTGGCGCAATGCGTGTTTTAATCATGAACGCCTAATTTAATAATTTCTTCCGCGATGCGTTCTGCGGCATCAAGCCGTGCAAATTCTTGCGCGGCGCGCTTCATCGTTGTTATTTTTTTGGGGTCGCCGAGTATTCTATCCACCGCCGAGAGCACAATATGCGGTGTTAGGTTCGTTTCTTCGATAACTTCGCATCCGCCAAAACGCGCATAGGCGTAGGCGTTTTCTCGCTGATGGTCTTGCGCAGCGTGGGGCAACGGGATGAGAATCGCCGGAAGCCGCCACGCGGCTGCTTCAAAAATACTGCCTGCTCCCGCACGGGTTATGACAAGGGACGCGATATGCGATGCGTTGCGCAAGTCTGCTTCCGATAAAAAACCGTACGCATGGTAACGATGCTTGAAGGAGCTTTGCCCAAGAATGACTGTTGAGCGCGCTCGTACTTCATCAATATTGCGCGCCCCCGTTTGATGAATAATCTGATAGCGTGATACCGCTTCGAGAAGCGTATCAAGTATTACCTCGTTTATCGGCTCGGCTCCCTGTGATCCGCCGAGAACTAATATAACAGGGGTTTGTTCTTCCAGCGCGAATGTTTCAAGCGCTTCTTCGGTAGTCCCGCCGACTACTTGGTGGCGAATCGGGTTTCCGGTAAGCGCACTGTTTGCTGTTTTTTGAAAGTATTCTCTCGATTGTGGGAACGAAATGGCGACCCTCTCCGCCCACCTCGCGGACCACTCATTTACCTTTCCGGGCACGGCATCAGATTCGTGTACAACAACGGGAATGCGGAGAATCCGTGCTGCAACCAAAACAGGAAATGCCGCATAACCTCCTTTAGAAAATACTACATCGGGCAACAGCATATACAGCCGCCAGAACGCAACTGCGATTCCTGCAATGATTTTAAAAGGACTGGTAAGATACTGTGGGGAAACAAAACGGGGCAACTTTCCCGATGGTATTTTGACAAAACGAATATTTTCTTCCGCAAGCAACTGGGGATCAAACGGCACGTCGTCCGCAAAAAAAAGCTCGAGTTTTATGATGTGCTCTCTCTCCGCAACTGCGCGAATGGCGCGAGCGACCGCAATCATCGGATAAAAATGCCCGCCTGTTCCGCCACCCGTAAGTAGTATAATCATGTTTTGGTTTTTGAAATATTAAGAATAATACCCGCTTCCGCGAGCGTGAGCGCAAGAGCAGAGCCACCATAGCTCATAAAAGAAAGCGGGATGCCGGTGAGGGGTCCTAAACCCGATATTGCCGCAATATTAACAAATGCTTGAATAACAATCAAAAGGATAAATCCTGTTGTTAAAAATTTTCCAAACAGGTCTGGTGCGCCGCGCGCAATATGTATGCCGCGAACATAGAAGAATATAAAAAGTATTACAATGCCCATACTGCCGACAAAGCCGATTTCTTCTGCGATGACTGCAAAAATTGAGTCACCCATCGGCTCGGGTAAATAGCTGAATTTCTGACGCGAGAGCGCGAATCCCCTCCCCCAAAGACCACCGGAACCGATTGCAATGAGTGCTTGGCGTATTTGATACCCAACGCCCTGCGGGTCATGCGCAGGGTCAAGAAACGTAATGATGCGATTAAGCCGATATGGCTCGGCAACAGCAAGAACACCAAGCAATACCCCGCCCACAAGGATCATGACAATAATTTGCCGCCATGTAGCGCCGCTGACGGTAAAAAGCGCAAAAGCGGTTGCCATGAGAACGCTCAATGTGCCGACATCCGGCTGCAATATCAAAAACGACGCGATAACCCCGCTGATAATTAAAAATGGCAAAAGCCCTAAGGTAAACGAACTGATATCTCGAACACGCGATTCTAACCATGCCGCAAGATACATAACAAATGCGAATTTCAAAAATTCAGACGGTTGAAATGAAATAGGGCCCCACGCAATCCATCGCTGAGCTCCGCCATGGGTAATCCCAATGCCGGGGATAAATACCAACACCATGAGACCAAGAGCAACAAGTAATAATGGAAATGCTGCCTTTTTCCAAAAGCGATATGGGGTACGTGCGCTTAACACTAATAACACTAATCCGGGCAGCGCGCCGAAAAGAATTTGGTGAAGTATGTAGTAATATGGATATTGGAACCGCAACAGAGAAAGATTCATTGAAGCCGACGCGAGCATAAAAAGCCCCACGCCTACCAGCAACAGAGTAAGAGCAAAGAACACGGGGTCGTATGCATATCGCTGCACCATAATGATTTTGTTTGTTACGAATGTACAAGCGGGATGCCAAAGCGTGCTTGTTCGAGCGAGCCCTGTTGTACGGCAATCTCGCCGCCTACAATAGTAAATGCCATACCCTCGGCGTATTGGTATGGCATACGATACGTAGCGCGGTCGCGAAATGTCTCCGGAAGAAAAATTGCTACATCAGCAATCGCGTCTTCGACAAGCGTTCCGCGATCGCGGAGTCCCAATGCCTTGGCGGGAGCGCTGGTCATTTTATAAATAGCGGTTTCAGGATTCATATTCATACGCGGAGCAATGACTCCGAAAAATCGCGCAAACGCTCCAAATGACCGCGGATGCGCAAGGTCGTGCGAGGATAAAAACGAGAGATCATATCCTGCCCCGTCGCTTGCGACCATTGCACCCGGCTGCGGGAATCCGTCAATGATATTGGTGCTACGGAGAGTTTTCCCAAACACCGTAACCGCAAGATGATTTGCCTTCAGTAGTTCCAGTATAGCAACTTCTCTCCCGCACCCGAGGTCTTGCGTAATACGTTCGAGCGTCTTCCCCACATGTGTTTTTTGCTGCTGAGCAGAGGCAATAAGAATCCGATCGGGATGGAGTGTCATGCGCTCAAGATCTTTGATAATAAATTGGGATGTCTCGGGGTTGGTCAGACGTTCCATGATGGCAGCATTATCCCCTTCCCGCGCCCACATCGGCAAAAACGAAAGGAGCATGGAACCAGTTCGGAGATAGGGAAACATATCAAATGTAATATCGAGCCCTTCCTGCCGCGCACGCTCTATCATCAGAAGCGCTTTTTTTAAATCTCGCCATGCTTTGCGGCCAATCGCTTTGAGGTGCGAGATGGTAGTTCGTACCCCGCTCGCGCGCACTAACGAAAGCACTTCGGCAAGTTCGGGCAAGAGATTTTGCCCTTCATCTCCAAGGTGTACTTTATAAAGCCCCTTATAGTGAGCTACCACTTTCAGAAGTTCCTGCGTTTCTTCTTTTGTTTTTGTGGCAAGATTGGTAAAGGAAAAATTGCTGGAAAGCCCCCACGCCCCTTCTTCGAAGGATCGCGTCAGAAGCAATAGTTGTTCGTCGAGTGTTGCGGAACTTTGTTTGAGCGTTTCGTGGCCGACAAGTGTAGCAACATTGACTCCCACACCAAGCTGTTTGAGTGATCCGTAAAACTCGGCTACAGAGCTCCAATTGATATTAAAAGGAGCAGTGGTTATCCAGCGTCCCAAATTATCTAACGGCGCTCCGCTTGCAAGCGGAGCAAGCGAATAGCCGCAATTTCCTATCACGATGGTCGTAACACCTTGCATGAGCAAACTATCTTGCAGTGGAGCAGCAAAAAGTGTCCCATAGGTGTCAGAATGACTCGTAAGGTCGATGAATCCCGGTGCGACATAGTGATTCGTCGCATCAATGATAACGTCTCCCTGGTCACCCAGCTTGCCAATATCACGGATGCGTTTTCCTAAAATGCCGACATCTGCCTGATAGGGCGGTTTTCCCGTGCCATCAACAACCAGTCCGTTTTTAATGAGGATGGTATAGATCATTCTTGTATTATACACCAAGGTTCATTTTTTACACACGAGTCATCAATTGGACAATCATGCCGAGGATGGCAAAAACTGCGCTGATGATCCAAAAACGCATCGTGACCTTTTCGGGCGGCCAGCCGATTGCTTCAAAGTGGTGGTGGATGGGAGCGACCAAAAATATCTTGCGCTTCAAAAAACGCTTTGAAGAAAGCTGAATGATTACCGAGAGCGATTCCAGTACCAGAGGAAACGCAATAATGGGAAGAACCGCAACGGCGCGCGTTAAAAATGCAATAACCGTAAGCGTTGTTGTAAGCGCCATAATGCCGGTTTCCGACATATAAAACCGCGCGGGCGGAATATTAAACCATAAAAATGCAAGGATAGAGCCCGCGATCACTGCGCAAAACGCTGCAATATCAATTTGATTCTGAAAAAACGCTATACCGGCGTATGCGGCGAAAATAGATGCAAATACCCCGCCCGCGAGGCCATCAATGCCGTCAACAACGCCGCTACTAAAGACAGCGAGCATGACTAAAACGAAAAATGGAATAAACCATACACCGAGGGTTAACGAACCAACTTCCGGGATGGCAAGCGTGTGATACAAGGGATCGAGCTTAAAATAAAACCAGTAGGCCCCCAGAAGCGCAATGGCGATAACAAGTATAATGCGGCGCGTAAACGTAATGCCACCGCCTTGATAAGCGCCCTGTTGATGCACCACAAACCAATCATCTAAAAAACCGACCAGTGCGCCGCCGAGCATAATGCTCAAAGGCACCCATGTCTGGCCACGAGAGAGAAAATTGAGTTTAAAAAAAAGTGGATCAGGGACAAGAACGGACAAAACCCAAAACAATAGCGCAATGAGCAGTGTTGTCCCCCAAATCAATATGCCACCCA
>Ga0209542_10017271_pt1 | contig 11848 bp, 10 predicted proteins | sample RifCSPhighO2_01_FD_184028 | JGI IMG/M metagenome (GOLD analysis project Ga0209542, IMG submission 184028) | Soil microbial communities from Rifle, Colorado - Rifle CSP2_plank highO2_0.1 (SPAdes) (version 2) | ecosystem: Environmental > Terrestrial > Deep subsurface > Rock core/Sediment ...
GAAAAGAGCATGTGGTCAGCCGCCTCTTTCCGCTTTTTCGCCGCCTCAATCAACACCCTTAAATTGTTTTTGATCTTTTCCTGCCCCACATACTCATTCCAACTACCCGGCCGCAAAACGTGGTCTGCACCCAAATCTTCCTTGATTGGATCCTCTTTTTTAGATGGTTTCATGTTTTATTTTGTTGATTCGCCTCATTTCCGCTTATTCTTAGCCTGTAATTCCATAAGTTGACAAGATTTTGTCTTTATGTTAGCATCATCCCAGAAGTGATTAATAATAACAAGGTTGTTGCTTCAAATCTGGGGGTTCGGAATTGTTTCCAGAATTAAGGATGGCTTGGTTCCGGCTGTGCCACTCCTCGAGATAATTCTAAACTCTTTTAAACTATTTAAAAGAGACCAGAGCGTCCCACTCCAATTTTGAACCAGACGCAAGACCGGCATCGCACACATATTCATATTCAAAAGACTTTGCGAGCAGTCGAGATGTGCACGTCGGGATCAAAATTGGGGTGGGGCGATTGCCCCCAGGTTTGAGGCAGTCGTCGACAAATTTTCAATTTTACAATTCTCAATTTTCAATTGAAAACTTCTGATTTGAAAATTCACTGAAAATTAGAAATTGGTAATTGAAAATTTTTTAATTTACTATTTCCACTCAATCCCCCCTGTCGCGTTTTCGATTTCATGAAAACTGGTTTCTCCCATAAGAACTTTAAGCACTCCGTCTTGTTGCATGGTTACCATACCAAGTTCTATCGCTAATTTTTTCATGGACATTTCCGAAGCATCTTTGAGCACAATCTCTTCGAGTCCCGGTCCCGGTTCGAAAAACTCGAAAATGCCCATACGCCCACGGTAGCCGAATCCATTACACTCATCGCACCCGGCAGACTCATACACCGCATATTTCTCGAATTTTGATTTATCAACCCGCACAGGTAAAGTCGAAAGGAATTTTTTAATGCTGGCTTTTGTGGCTTCTGTTACTTCCGCAGGTTTTTTGCAATGTGGGCATAGTTTACGTACAAGCCGTTGGGCAATAATTAAGTTGAGCGCCGGGCCGATCGTCACGGGCTTCACGCCCAAATTTATAAGACGCGGAATCGCACCTACTGCGTCATTCGTATGGAGCGTTGAGAGCACCAAGTGGCCGGTCAAAGCCGCCTGGAGCGCGATGTCAGCAGTCTCGACGTCGCGGATCTCACCTACAAGAATTACGTCTGGGTCCTGTCGGACGACAGATCGGAGACCATTTACAAAAGTATATCCCGCCGCTGAATCCACTTGTGTTTGTTCCACTCCCTCAAGATGGTACTCAATCGGATCTTCGAGTGTAATGATTTTTGTTTCTGGGTCGTTGATGTGCCGCAGGAACGAATAAAGCGTTGTCGTTTTTCCGGATCCGGTGGGACCAGTGTTTAAAATAAGGCCATTTGGCTCTCCAAGGGCGCGGGTGACAATCGTAAGATCGTCTTCCCGGATTCCCAAGCCGGCAAGACCGACGCTTGTCGCCTCCGGATCGAGAATACGCATAACAAGCGTCTCGCCATATTCCGATGGGATAATTGAAACGCGCATTTCGACTTCTTTCTTGCCCAAGCTAATTGAAAAACGCCCGTCCTGCGCGATGTCTTTTATGTTCATTTTGAGACCCGCAAGAAGTTTCAACCGCGAAAGTAGCGATTCGTAATTTTGGAGTGGAAGTTCCGTAAAAACATCGTGTAGAAGGCCATCCACACGAAAACGTATCTTCGCTTTTTTTTCTTCGGCTTCAAAGTGAATATCTGAAGCGCGTATCGCGATCGCGCCGGCAATCACGGTCTCAAGCAGATCGAGCGGAGAAACTTTGATGAAATTAACTTTTCGTATTTCTTCCTGCACCACTTTGAATGTTTTGAGGCGTCAGATAATTTCCTCAAGTCTTCCGGCTTCTATCCGAACCCTCCCCGTAATTCCTTCGACGACGGGCTTCACAAATCTGTATAGGTTCCATAATTGCTCTAATCCGGAAAGCGAGACGACAAATACTTTCACTTCATATTGTTGAGCTTTCAGATTCTCTATTGTTTTTTTTGCCGAGGGCATTTCCGGGTCTAACACCGCAACCGCCGCCACGCGATTTTTGAGTTCAATCGCGGCGAGCTTCCCCTCTTTTGCCTCACCTTCCGGAATAAGTTTTAACGCATCTACCGAGGAGGGAACTTTTGTGAGGTCGGCGTAGCCCACTCCAAGTTTTTCCGACAGCTTCTTTGCGGCGCGCTCCTCGCCTTCCCGCCTCAAAGCGGAAATTTGAGATTGAAGATTTGCCATGCGTCCCGGATCCATCCCTCACCTTTGAAGGACTGATGCGGCATGCATCAAATCCTTATTAAGAAGTTTTGCGACGCTTTGAGAAATTTGCATAGTTTTACGGTGATATTTTATGGTCCTTCAAAGGTGAGGGATCCATTTTTTTATTATACCAATTTATCAGCTTAGAAGTTATAGCGTTTGAAAACGGTTTGCATACGCTAACTTACAAGTTAAAGACGCATAGATTATACTTAAAAAGTCATGAAATCAATTTCGATCATCATTATTTCGATCCTTGTTAACACAGTCGGCCTTTTGGTGGCGGCGAATTATGTCCCGGGCTTCGCGCTTATAGGGGATTTTAGGGAAATAATCATTGCGGCGGCTGTTCTTACGCTTCTTAATGCGACGCTCAAACCATTCCTGCGCTTGTTTTTGGGACCGATAATAATTCTCACATTGGGACTCGGGCTTATATTAGTTAACGCGTTCGTATTGTATATTCTTGACATTCTCCTAAAAAATCTTACCATTCTAAACATTCCCGCGCTTTTGTGGGGAGCAGTAATAACGGGAGTTTTAAATCTTATCATACACATAATAAAAAAATGATTTTAGCGATTCTCCAAATCATCGTATCCATCGTACTTACGGCGCTGATTTTAATCCAAGAGCGATCTGCTGGTCTGTCGGGCATTTTTGGCGGCGGAGATGGCGGAGGCGGGTTTTATCAGGCACGGAGAGGAATGGAAAAAGCGGCGTTTGTTTCAACAATCATCTTCGGGATTTTATTTTGCGTCCTTGCAATTCTCCAACTTATCACCAGGTAAATCAGCTCCGCAGTCTGCTGTTTTGTTTTTTTCTCGAGTTTTAAGAAATTTATACTATTCGACACAATGGCGTGGCTTAGAAAAATTTTCATGGTTCTCACGCAGAAGGAGCGGGTTTTGTTTCTGTGTACCGCGTCTGTCGCGATCGTTAGCGGCATCGTCCTCGCCGGACTTGTTTTCGCTGTATCAACAACCCCCGTTCCTGCTTACGGCGGGGAATATACCGAAGGGTTCGTGGGCCAACCCGTCTACATAAATCCAGTCATCGCCTCGAGTGACGTGGATAAAGCCATTGTTCGTCTTGTTTTCAGCAATCTAGGAGACATCGCGGACACCATAGCAACCTCCAGCGACGGAAGAACATGGAACGTTCGATTGAAAGAACAACTCCGATGGCAGGATGGTAGTAAACTGACTAGTGACGATGTGATTTTTACCGTGCAAAAAATACAAGACAGCGAAAGCCGATCGCCTCTTTTTGATTCATGGCAAGGCGCAGGAGCACAGCGCATCAGCGAACTCGAAGTCCAATTCAGTCTTATAAACCCATATTCTTTTTTCACGGAAACGCTTAAAATCCTCTACATTTTGCCTAAACATATTTTTTCTGAGGTTCCTCCTGCAAATTGGCGCCTTTCCGATTACAATCTCAAACCTGTCGGTTCCGGCCCGTTTAAGTTCGACGGATATGAAAAGCGACCAGATGGATTTATAACGAAATATCGCCTCTCTCCATGGGAAACGCACGCTGGAGGTGTTCCGCTCATCGGGAGTTTTGATTTCATGTTTTTCTCCCAAAAGCCGGACATTCTCGAGGCATTCAACTCCGGGAAAATAGACGGGTTTGCCGGACTTGATCCAGAACAAATTGCCGATATCAAACGCCCATATGAAACAGTGCGCTATACCATGCCAAGCTATTACGCCGCGTTTCTTAATCAAAATAAGAGCATTCCGCTTAAGGATATTGAGGTGCGAAAAGCTCTCTCAACAAGCCTTGACCGCTATGCGATTATACAAACAGCCCTTGAGGGTTTTGGCACAGAGGCAGTGGGGCCGATTCCGAAAGGGACGCCTTATTTTCTTGAATTTCCCGAAGAAGACATCTCCTCATCGACTGCAATCGCGAGCGACGAGCTTGATGCCGCTGGATGGAAGATGGGCGATGGCGGCATTAGAGAAAAAACCGTAAAAAACACAAAAATCCCGCTTGAACTCACTATCGCCGTCCCTCAGATAGAATTTCTCACGCGGACTTCGCATTTGCTCGTACGCACATGGGGGGAGCTCGGCATAAAAGTAAACCTATCGATATTCCCAATAGACGATATCGGGAACAGTATATTGAAAAATCGCGATTATGAAATACTTCTTTTTGGAAATGTGTTATCAAAAAGTTATGATCTGTTTTCGTTCTGGCATTCGTCACAACGGTTCTATCCGGGCCTTAATTTAAGTTTATATAACAATAAAAAGGCGGACTCGCTTATTGAATCGATTCGCCAGGTCGACGACAAAAAAGAGCGGGAATCCCAATTTCATGAACTTCAAAAAATAATCAAAGCGGACCACCCGGCAACCTTTCTATACTCTCCGGATTTTATATATGTCTCCTCGAAAAACCTCCGCGGAGTCGACCCCCGACTTATTATGGAAACTGGGGATAGATTCGTAGGGGCGCAATATTGGTATATCAAAACCGCGAGGGTTCTCAAGTAGAAATGAATAGAAATGAAAAGTGAAAATATCATCCGTTCGATTTCACTCAGGATGACCCTGAACGGAGTTGAATGGGTCAAAATGAAAAATGGCAATGTAAAGTTAATTTGAGATCGATTCATGGTCCTCGCTTCCTTGACTCCTGACGCCAGGTTTTACTACAATTGAGGCACTATAAGCAACCCCTCCTCCCGTGTGGATTTTTTTGGCAAACAGGTTGAATAGGTGGTGGAACTCGTCGGAAGCGGGCAGGCCGGCAGATTCCCTACCTTTAAACGACAAACAAATATATGATCTTGCCGGGGTGGTGAAATTGGCAGACACGCAGCGTTCAGGGCGCTGTGCCCGCAAGGGCGTGGGAGTTCAAATCTCCCCCTCGGCACAAATAAAAGACATCCTTTTTGAATTTTAAATATAAGTCGTTATCAAAACCGCAGTAAAAAAATATAGCATAAATTTATGGTTATAAAAAAATCGATACAACCAGAACGCCCGCGCATCAAGCCGCCCGCAGTTCACGAACGAATCGCTCAGTCGGTGATCAAACGGATGCGCCCCCACGCTCCGCGCCGCAGAACCGAGGAAGAAAACGGCGGTTCAACTCCGGCGCTCCGGTTTGTTCCGCTCGGCGGCCTCGAAGAAATCGGACGGAATATGATGTTTTATGAGTATGGCACCGAGATTGTCGTGATCGACGCCGGGTTGCAATTCCCGGAAGAAGCAACCCCCGGAGTAGACTATCTAATACCAAACACGACGTATCTCGAACAAAAAAAGGCTAATGTTCAGGCGCTCATCATTACTCACGCACACTACGATCATATCGGCGCCATACCATACGTAATGGAGAAAATAGGCAACCCGCCGATTTTTACCTCCGCCCTTTCTGCCGCAATAATAAAGAAGCGACAAGAGGATTTCCCGAATTCACCGAAGCTCGATATCAGAATCGTAAAACCACGAGATATTGTGAAGCTTTCTAATTACTTTGAGGCGGAATTTTTCACGGTGGAGCACACCATCCCCGACTCGTTAGGAATCGTTCTCAAAACTCCCGCGGGGAACACAGTTAATCTCGGCGACTTCAAAATCGAGTACGATGCAGAGGGCAAAGCGTATAACCTCGATGAATTAAAACGCATTGGGGATATGGGTATACAGGCTTTCACTATAGACAGCACAAATGCGGACATACTCGAACGCTCTCCCTCCGAGCGGATTGTCGAGCGCAATCTTGAAGAACTTTTCAGAAAAGCCGACGGGCGGATCATCATCGCGATGTTTGCTTCCGTTCTTACACGCATCGCCGAAGTCATTAAAATCGCCGAAAAGCTCGGGCGGAAAGTCGCGCCCTCCGGTTATTCGATGAAGGCAAATATTCTGATTGCCCAGAATCTCGGCTTCATCAAGGCAAAAGAGGGAACCATGATCACGGCCGAAGAAATTCATAAATACAAAGACAACAAAGTTCTCATTGTTTCGACCGGCGCACAGGGCGAATCAAACGCATCGCTTATGAAGATAATCACGGGCGAACACCGATCCATCAAAATCAGGCCGGGTGATACGGTCATCCTCTCATCGTCGGTGATTCCCGGAAACGAGCGGAGCGTTCAGGCAGTTAAAGATGATCTCGCGCGGCAGGGCGCAATCATTTTCCACTCAAACATAGTCGACATACATTCCTCCGGCCACGCCGCGAAAGAAGATCTCCAGCTCGCCATGAAGCTGATCAATCCGAAATTTTTAATTCCGGTCCACGGGTACTATTACAAACGGTTCATCAACGCACAGAATGCTGTCGAGGCCGGCATCCCGAAACAAAATATCATTCTAATGGATAATGGCCAGGTGGCGGAAATTACAAAGACAAGCATTCGTATCACCGAGCAAACTGTTCCTGCTTTTTACGTGATGGTGGACGGCTTGGGAGTAGGCGATGTGGAGGAAGTTGTGATCCGTGATCGGCGGGCGCTCGCCGCGGAAGGAATGGTTGTTATTATCATTACCGTCGACAGAGAAAAAGGGAAATTATTGAAAAGTCCGGACATAATCTCTCGGGGATTTATCTATCTCAAAGAAAACCAGGAAGTTCTCGAAGGAATCAGAAAGCGATTGCGTGTACTTATTGGAAGACTTCCGATGCACCAACCGATCGATCCCGATTATTTGAAAACCCTTGTCCGAGACCAGATAGGCCAATTTCTTTATAACGAAACGAGGCGCCGACCGATGATACTGCCTGTTATTATAGAGATATAATTACGAGGGTATAGCCACTAGCCAATAGGGTTTAGGAAAATAAAATGTTAAACTCGTATCAGGAACTCAAGGTATGGCAAAAAAGCATAGAACTTGTTATGGAGATTTATCGACTTACAAAACTTTTTCCGAAATCCGAACTATATGGACTTACAAGTCAGATGCGACGCGCTGCAGTTTCCATTCCGAGCAATATCGCCGAGGGATATACCCGCAAACACAGACAAGAGTACGCACAATTTGTGCGAATTGCATTTGGCTCTGGCGCTGAACTGGAAACACAGTCGATAATAGCAAACAAACTCGGACTGGTAATATCCGAGGAGCTTGAGGAATCTGAAAAGTTGCTTACTGAAGTCATGAAGATGCTCAATGGACTTTCCGCGTCGCTAGTGGCTAAACCCTAGTGGCTAAACCCTATCATGAAACCAATTCTCGTTTCAGGAATACAGCCAAGCGGCAAACTTCATATCGGCAATTATTTGGGGGCGCTTAAAAACTTTGTTGATCTTCAAAACACGGGCCGATATCAGTGCTACTTCACCATCGTTGATCTTCACTCCATCACCGAAGATTTCGATCCAAAACAAAAACGAAAACAGATTTTGGATTTAGCCGCCGATTTTCTCGCCGTCGGGCTTGATCCGAAGAAATCAGTTATTTTTTTGCAGTCGCAGGTTCCGGCGCACGCGGAACTCACTTGGATTTTAAATACGATCACTCCGATGGGAGAGCTGCGCCGAATGACGCAGTTTAAAGAAAAAACAACGGTCGGGAATGAGTCCGAAAACGTCGGCCTATTCGATTATCCCGTTCTCATGGCCGCGGATATTCTCCTTTATGACGCGAAATTTGTTCCAGTTGGGAACGACCAACTCCAGCATCTCGAACTCACGCGAACGCTCGCGAGAAAGTTTAACTCGCGCTTCGGAAAAGCATTCACGGAACCGGAGGCGCTCCTCACTGAAACGCCGCGCGTGATGAGCCTGGGGGATCCGAAAAAGAAAATGTCAAAATCTCAACCCGACACCTGCATCTTCATTGACGATACGCCCGAGGCGATACGCGGCAAAGTTAAGCACGCTGTTACCGATTCCAGTTCCGAGGTGAAATATGACCCAGCCAACAAACCAGGAATTTCTAACATTCTAAGCGTTTACGCGGCTCTCTCGGGAGACCCGATCAAGAAAATTGAGGAGGAATTCGCCGGGAAAAATTATGGATACTTCAAGGCGATGTTCGCGGAAACGGTTATCAGTTATTTTGCGGAATTTCGTAAAAAGAAAAAATCCCTTATTCGAAAACCGAGAAAATTGGCTTCTGTTCTCTACTCGGGTTCAAAAAAAGCAAGTAAAATGGCGTCGAAAAAAATCTCTGAAGTAAAGAAAAAAATCGGCATTGGTATTTAACGCGCGCGAATTTTTCGCGAGTATTGTATAATGGCATTATCGACTATACAGATTATTTAAAAAAAGGAAATCCGATTTTAAAAGATAAAGTGCTTCGTGTTGTGGCGCTGTTTTTTGCCGGCAGTTTTGTGATAGCCGGAAGCGGAAAAGTTGTAAACGATGCTCTGGTGAATTATTTCCAAGGGGAATCGATCTACAATCAAGAACTAAGCTCTCTACAAATCTCCATCCTAAAGGCGGGCGCGCTTTCGGACACGGACGTCATCACAGAACCTTCCGAGAGTAAATTCCCCAAGGAATAACTTTTAAACTAGGATTTCTTTAATCCAATCCAAATATCCGCGTCTCCGAACTTCGAATATATCTCCGCGTCGAACTTTGTGGATTTTTTGTATTCAATTCTTTTCGCGCCAACTTCCGCGCTAAACATTTTTTCTCTATTTTGTATTGCGGACGTAACTTCCATGGGCAACTCCAGAAACAGCGCGATCTTATCTTTTGGCAGGAGCTTCGCCCCCTGGCGCAAATCCTGAACGAGCCGCGTGAGATCGCGCATAATCCCCTCTTCCTTTAGTTCTACCGTTATTGCGGTATCGAGCTCGATATCGCCGCTTAATTTTACATCAACAACGACCTCTTTTACATTTACCTCCTCCGCCAGAATTCCCAAGAGTTCTCTGCTTATTTTTAACTTTTCATTTTTAATTTTTAATTTTTGCAGCGGCTGTCGCACTCTTATCCCCGCCGTCGCTCGCGCAGCCAGTCCCAACGTCGCAAGGCGGCGAATTTACGCCATCTGATCTAAAAGCAATTTGGATTTTGGGGTTCCAAGTTTTGAGTCGGCTTTCGACCAGTTCTCCAGGTGAACCGAATCGCTTCCACTAAGATGTTCGGATACGATCTCCGCAAATAAAGGCGTGAATGGCGCAATTAGTTTACCTATCTCCCTCAAAACATATCCAAGTGTAATTGACGCGGAATAATGATCTGCCTTGCTTTGAGACTTTTCTCCGCTACTCCCTCCTTGGCGGGCAGGTTGAAATCTCCTCCTTGATCTCCGTATGTACCACCGAGAAAGATCATCAACAAAGTTCTCGATTGCGAGTGCGGCTTCACGAATGTCGTATTTTTCCAAATTTTCCGTTGTTCTAGAAATCGTCTGATCCAGTCTTGCCGTGATCCACTCATCCAACGGACTTCTGACTTTTGGCTTTTGATTTTTGACTTTTGACTTAGCTCGATACGTTTCAAAAAACTTCACCGAGTTCCAAAGAATTAGATGGAATTTCCTGAATGTTTTTTGTATTTCGATCTCATCGAAATTTTTTGGTTCTCCTGGCGGGGTCGCGGTAAAGAAATACCACCGAATAGCATCCATCCCATATTTTTCCGCCACAAGCCACGGATCGACTATGTTGCCTTTCGATTTTGACATCTTTTGCCCAAATTTGTCATTGATGTGCCCCAGAGAAATCACATTCTTATACGGCGTGCCTTTCCCGAGCGCCGTACCTATCGCAAGCAAGGTGTAAAACCAACCGCGCGTCTGGTCTATTGCTTCGCAAATGTAATCCGCGGGATAGGCCGCAGGCAACCCTTGACCCGTTTCGAACGGCCAATGATCTTGTGCGAACGGCATCGCCCCCGAATCGAACCAGACATCCACAACTTCCTTCGTCCGCTTCATTTCTCCGCCACACGATTTGCATGGAAATGTCGCCATATCAACATATGGACGATGTAAATCTATTTCTCCGCTATCGTTCCGCGGAACTTTTTTATAGTGAAGCGGGTGAATGTCGGCGAAATGCACAAAGTCTCCTTTGCGCTTTTCTTTTTCCCGTATCGCTTCCGCCTCATTCCAACCCGTGCCAACATGGAACGCCATCCATATCGAGTATTCGTGGCTCACAATTAAGATATTTTTACCCTCGTATTTTTTTTCGGTGTCTTCGAAAAACTTCGCAATGCGCCCTCGGAGATCGCGGAGCGATTCCCCGCCTCCGTCCGGCCTGGTTTCAAATCGGGCTTCGTATGTTGGAAAGAGCGCCCGATATCGTTCATCATGGCATCCAGTGAGCGACCCGAGGTTAATTTCCCGGATTCGCGGATCGAAGACTACGGTTTCGACTCCAAGCTTTTTAGACATAAGTTCCGCGGTCTCTTTCGTCCGCTCAATGTCCGACGCAATAATAAGATCAATGCCTTTTTTAAGAGATCTTTTCGCCTGGGACTCAACTTGCGTTCTCCCCCGAAGTGTCAAATGAAAATCCTTTTGGCCGGAATCGAGCGTATCGCTTATATTACTCTCTGCCTCGCCGTGGCGCATGATCCAGTACTTATTTTTCGAATGCCCGACGCGGGCGCGCAATGCCTCGATACTTCCTATAACTTCAGTCGCGCCGTTCCGCTTCGCGGCATCTTTTGAAACAAGACATTCTTTGCACTCCCACACCGGCAAGGGGGTTCCCCAATATCTTTCGCGGGAAAAATTCCAATCCTTAACCTCGCGAAGCCATTCTCCAAACCGGCCCTCTTTCATATAGCTTGGCACCCAATTGATTTTTTTGTTTTCCGAAATAAGCGTTTTTTTCACTTTCGTCATCGCAACGAACCACGAATCGCGGGCGTAGTAAATCACCGGCGTACTACAGCGCCAGCAATAAGGATATTCGTGAGTGTATGGCTCGGTGCGTAGAAGGTGGAATGCGGAATGTAGATGGTTGAGAATTTTGTCTTCGGTTTTTTTGAGCTCCACGAGGTCTTTTGGTTTCACTGGCATTCCGGCGAGGTTAGCCGGGACTTCCGCGGTGAACTTTCCCTCCTCGGTTACGGTGTGTCTTTGCGGAAGCCCGACTTTGACGCCAAGCTTATAGTCGTCTTCGCCATACATGACCGCCGTATGCACAACTCCCGTACCGTCCGTCGTCGTAACGAAACCCGCCGTGTACACTTTATGCGAATGCTCGTTTTTGAGCGATGGAATGTCGAAAAGTGGTTCATATTCCAAACCCGCAAGATCATTCCCCGACCACACGCCCATCTTTTCAAGCCCTACTTCTCCCTTACCAAAGAAATTAACCACCGATCCGCGCGGACCGAGCATCAAGGAATCGCCGAAAACCTTTTTTACAATGTCCGGGTTGTTTGCCAAAAGCAAAACATCGCCTTTTTTAATCTCTTCCGTACTCGAAGAAGTCGCCTTGAAACCGACGTAATCTATATCCCCTCCGACCGCGAGCGCAACGTTGCCCGGTAATGTCCACGGCGTCGTCGTCCACGAAAGAATGTACGTGGAGTCCTCCACTTGAAGATTTTTGATTTTCTGCCC
>Ga0209542_10017274_pt1 | contig 11845 bp, 15 predicted proteins | sample RifCSPhighO2_01_FD_184028 | JGI IMG/M metagenome (GOLD analysis project Ga0209542, IMG submission 184028) | Soil microbial communities from Rifle, Colorado - Rifle CSP2_plank highO2_0.1 (SPAdes) (version 2) | ecosystem: Environmental > Terrestrial > Deep subsurface > Rock core/Sediment ...
ATCCTCACGCGCGAGAATGAAGAAACGGCTAAGAAGATAGACAAAATGGTCTTCCCCGGCCTCCAGGGCGGGCCGCACATGAACAACATCGCGGCGAAAGCCGTTGCTTTCGGCGAAGCGCTTTTGCCCTCATTCCAGAAGTACGCCACGCAAATTCTGAAAAATGCCAAGGCGATGGAAGAGGTGTTCAAGAAGAACGACATCCGCCTCCTCACCGGCGGCACCGACAATCATCTGCTCTTGGCCGACGTGTTCGCTTCGTTGCACATGCCCGGACAGGAAGCGGAGACGCTCCTCGACCGGGTCGGCATCACGCTCAACAAAAATTCTGTCGCCGACGACCCGCGTAAGCCGATGGACCCTTCGGGTATCCGCTTCGGCACGCCCGCCATCACGACTCGCGGATTCAAGGAGAAGGAGAGCGCGCGCGTCGCGGAGCTGATGGTGGATACGCTCAAGAACAAAAACGACGAGGCGAAACTCGCGGCGAACCGCGAGGAAATCCGCACGCTGTGTAAGAAGTTTCCGATACCGGAATCATTTGTGTGATCCCCTTTCCCCACATCGAACTCACGCAGCTGGTCGCGCTTATCGGCTACCCAGGCATCTTGCTGGCTATCTACCTCGAGACCGGGCTCTTCTTCGGATTCTTCCTCCCCGGAGCATCGATGCTCTTCATCGCGGGCATTCTCGCGTCCCAAGGCTACTTCAATATCTGGCTGCTCGCTTCCCTCGTCACGCTTGCGGCAATACTGGGAGACATGACCGGCTACTGGTTCGGTCGCTATGTGGGTGTCGCCATTTTCAAGTGGGCCGACTCGCGCTTCTTCCATAAAGACCACGTGGAGCGTACGCAGGAATTTTTCAAGAAGTATGGCAGGGTCACGATACTCTTGGCGCGCTTCATTCCCGTCGTGCGTACTTTTGCGCCCATACTCGCCGGCGTGGGAAAAATGGACTTCCGTATCTTTTTCTTCTACAACGTGCTCGGTGCCGTTCTGTGGGGCGGAGGCGTCGTCCTCGCCGGATATTTCCTCGGCGCGAAAATCCCCGGCATCGAGAAGTACATTTCGCTCATCGTGCTCACCATCATCATCGCGTCTTGCATTCCCATCGCCATTGAGTGGTTCCGGCAGCGTACGCAGAAAAACATATGAAAGCTCCGCGCGCCGTTATTTTCGACCTAGACAACACGCTTGCCGAAGCGTTCCAACCGCTTCAGCCGCATGTGACGCGCGGCCTGCATGACCTCTTGGAGCATGTCCCCGTCGCTGTCATGACGGGCGCGTCCATCGAACGGCTGGAAGAACATTTCTTTCCGTCGCTTCCGGACCATATCGACAAGACGCGCGTCTATCTCTTCCCCGACACGTGTGCGCAGTGCTTCGTGTGGAAGGATAACGACTGGCGCAGCGTCTACACATTTTCCTTCACCGAGGAAGAATACCGGACCATTCTTGCGGCGCTCTCGGCCGGCATCGAAGAGACCGGCATCCTCAAAGACGCACCGCAGTGGGGTGAACGTGTCCTTGCGCGCAACGTACAGATAACGCTCGCGGCGCTTGGAATCGACGCATCTCCCGATGCCAAAGCGGCGTGGGACCCCACGCGCGAAAAGCGCGCAAAACTGAAAGCGTTTCTCGATCCCCTCCTGCCCGGCTTCGATGTGCGCATTTCCGGACGGACCGCGATAGACATCACGCGCACCGGCATCAACAAAGCGTACGGCGTAAAGTGGCTCGCGAAGCACCTGGGGCTCTCGCCCTCGGACATGCTCTTCGTCGGCGACGACCTCTCGGAGGGCGGCAACGACGCGATGGTCATTCCCACCGGCATCCAAACAAGGCAGGTCAAAGGGCCGCACGAGGTCGCGGACGTCATCGACGAAATCGTCGCAAGCTGCAAAGCTGTGTAGTCTGCGGTCCCTTTTTACAAAGATCGGATCTTTGTTTTCTTTAGAATGGCTCGAGCTCATCATTGGAACGCCGCGGGCGTGGGGCTTTTGGATAATTTATATCTATGCCATATGCCCCTTCCTCTTCAATATATGGATCAAATTCGCCCTGTCGAATTTTACGCCGCGCCATCCTTCCATAGGATCTAGCGAACTTTACAACCAGCTTCTCATGATCTGTAAGTTTATAATAGTCAACAACCTCTTTTTCGTGCGAACGTCCGCGCGAGTAAATTCCTTGTACAGCGCGATAAAAACGACCGACGAAATCCTCTTCCTCGGCCGAGCCTTCGCCTCCCGCTACGTGATGTATCGACTGTTGAACATGGTCCCATTCTGTCCCGAATCGATACTTTAATACTAACGACTCTCGCAGACGTGCGAGTGTTTCCCTCAGCTCCGGAATATTGCCAGCACCCTGACCCCAGCTATCAATCGAACCGATAAGCGAGTCGAGGGCTTGTCGAGGGGTTCTTTTATTGGCCAAGCTTTCTTCGAACCGCTTGCGCAATCTTATGCAATAAACTCGCATGAAGAGCATCTCAATTTGCGAGCGTTCGGAGATGTCGATACCAACCTTCTCCAACTTCTCCAACATTATGAAGGCCTGTTTTTCAAGTAGGTCGGCATCATCCAGGCTACCGTTCTTGCCCATCTCCAGAAAATCAGTATCAGTGACTATCTTACATAGAGCGCTCGCACGCTCGGCAAAACGGGGATTGTTTCTCTGTATACGCTCTGCTTCGAGGCGAGCATTCCTTGCTGATTCAGAACGGCGAGACAACTCATTCATTTCACTCATGGGTGAATCCTACCACTCCCTAAAAAGGACGCATTGAATCAACCGAACGTGAAGGCGTAGGCCTGGAAGCCGGGCTTTGAGATAATGAGCTCAAGGAAATGGTCGCCGTATTCCGAATCTTCTATCACCTTGTAGAGCCGGTTGCCGCTCACCGTAATGTAGCTCCTGCCGTCCTCGAAATGCACGTCGGCTCCCGCAAAGCCCCGCTCGAGCGGTTTGCTATCACGCAGCACTTCCACCTTGATGGACGTGCCGTTGGCGGAGCCCGCGACAAAGTAGACGCTCTTCGCCCGGTAGCGGTAATCGATGCGGTCGGAACCTATAGAGGGACTCCCAACGTCCTCCGCGGTCTCGGCGTATTCCGGCATGATATTCCACGAGCCGATCAAATAGAGGGTGTTGGGGTCAACACGAATCGGCTCCATGAGCATCTGGCCACCTGTCTTCCCCGGTAACCCGTTGCCAAGGTACTCATTGCGTGATGCGCCAAAGTACGTCTCAGGACTTCCGACTTTGTTCGGATCGATTGCAATAATCTCCGGAGGTTTAACCTCCGGAGAAAACGTCGCGAGATTGAGGTTTAACCTCACTGCCCGCTCGGCCAGCGCTGTCTGAATCGCCTTCTCGGCCTCGTCATAATTCCCCTCCCCCGCGTGGTCGTACACGATGTAGCCATCGATATCGATGAGGTATTTGCGCGGCCAGAATTGGTTGCCCAGCGCGCGCCATGTTTGGTACTGATTGTCCTGCACGATGGGGTATGTGAGCCCGAATTCTTTCGCCGCTTTCTCCACATTTGCCCTCACTTTTTCGAACGCGAATTCGGGGGTATGGATGCCGATTATTTCAAACCCTTGTTCTTTGTACTTGGCGTACCAATCTTTTAGGTACGGAAACGTACGCTGGCAGTTGATGCAAGAGTACGTCCAGATATCGAGGAGTACAACTTTGCCCCGCAGCTCCGCGAGCGTGATGGGCTTCCCTTCCGTGTTGATGTAGCCGTCGGGCAAGACGAGCTCCGGCGCTTTTTTATACAAACCTTCCTTCATATTTGTCGGCACGAACGATGTTCGCGGGTTCGCAGACGTTTGTGCAGGTTCGCCCATGAAGTAACGCTCGATGAACGTCGCATCGAAGCCGCGCTCCACGAACCACGTCTCCACCTGCCGCATCGTACCCGTAAAGACCAGTACGCCCACGACGATGAGCGCAATGCCGATGCCCTTGAAGAGTCTTCCTTCGGGGTCGAGCGTCACGCCAAGCTTCCGTATCAAACGCTCGCCCATGATGGCGACCGCGAGGAGCGCGAGCGAGAGCCCCGCCGCATACGCCGCGAGATACAACGTGCCGACGAAGGGTTGTGCGGGAAGAACGGTCGCGAGAATAAGGAAGTATGTCGGAGAACAAGAAGCAAACACCGGTCCCAAGGCCGCCCCCATCAGGATGTCGCCCCAAAATCCGCCGCGTTGGTATCCGGCTCCGAGAAGCTTGTTGGACTCCTTGTTGAGAAGATTGATGCCCGGAAGCGCCACCCAGAGTTTCGGAAAAAGAATAAGCGATCCGAGCGCGATGATGATGCCGCCCGAGAGGTAGCGCCAAAGCTCTTCGGGAATGCCGATAAGTGCGGTAGAGGCCTTGAGAAGGAGTGTGAAGGCGACGACGGAAACAGCGAGCGAGGCAACAATAGTGTAGGTGCGCCGTCGGCTCCCCGCCGCAAGCGAACCGCCCACGATGACGGGGAGGAGCGGCAGTACGCATGCGGCGAATACCGAGAGGACTCCTGCCGCGAATGAGAGGAGGAAGAAAAACATGTCTTTATCGTACCTCCGCGACGAGCGCCGCGAGCGTAGGCGAGCCGCTCCACTTCTTTATCAGTGTCCCGTCCGCCTGCACCTGCGCGAAGGTGTGCTGATAGGTCACGCCGTACTTTTGTTTGAGAGATGAGGAAGTATCGTAATCGACATCGAGAATGGTGAGCCCGTCTGGGATCGCAGAGAGGCGGGAGCGAATGTCCGCGTCTACCGCTTTGCATGTCGGGCACCAGCTCGCACGGAAAAAGAGTACGACATCGCCGGAATTTGCCTTGGCAAGTTTCTCGGGCGCGTACGTTTCGTAAGAACCTTTTTCCATCATTGCCCCCGCTCCGCCAGCCGACGGATCCGTCACCGCACCGTCTTTCTTCATCATTGAGTCGTCTATCGCCGTATCGTCCTTCTGCATCATCTCGCCCTCTTCTTGTATCACTGCATCATCCGAGGAAGTGCCTCCGGTGTTGTAAAAGACCAAAAATCCTCCGCCGCCGAGTATGACGACTGCTCCGACGACCAACCCGATAATTGCATTCGTGGACATAAAGGTACATGTGCTACTGCTAATAGAGGCAGTATAAAAAGGGTCGCAGCGATGTCAAGTCAACTTTACATTCCCTGTGTACAACCGCGCTAGTGATAGAGCGTGTTCCAGATACGCGTGCCGACTTTCGCGACCACCATTGCGATCAGCGCCCCGATGAGCCACGCGTCTACCTGATGCACGACGTTCTGCACCGCGATACCGATAATGAGTACGGCGCTTCCGGCTAGAAAAGCGGCGTGTCCCGCGGCGCTGCGATGCTCCTCGTCGCGTTCGTCCCTCGCATGTTCCCGCAAGACAAAAATAACGAGTGCGCCGAACGCGACCGCAGCAAGCGTAAGCACCGTCGTGTGCGCCATTGTGGGCATCCAGAAGTTCGTCGGATTAATGAGAAGCACCGCGAGCGTACAAAAAACCACCGCACTCCCGACCTCGAACATCATTTCTTTTGTCATAGGCTGAATACATCTTCTACGCTCCTTTTAAAATAACGCGCCAGTTTGAGTGCAAGCATAACCGACGGCGTGTAATTACCTTTTTCAATGGCGATCACGGTCTGCCGACTCACGCCAACGCGCTCTGCGAGTTCCTCCTGCGTGATGCGCGCTACGGAGCGGAACTCCTGGACTTTATTGGCGACGTGTCCGTGCATTGCGCTCCATCATCCGCTCTTCCCCGGGACGTGTCAAGGCAACTTTACGTGTCCACACTCCATGCCGCCCTCTTTTGGCCCGTGCTATGCTTTGAGCATGGCGATGGACAATGATAGTTCTCTGCGAGACCTTAAGAAGCAATTTATTAAGCTCGCACGAGAGGATGGCGTGACAAACAGACCTGCAGGCGGAGCTAAGTTGATACTAGTGGGTAATGCAAAACCGCCTCACGGTCCAAAAAAGTACGACTTGAAAAATGAATTTACCAGGCGAACAAAAGAAGATGCGGTAGAGGGGCCTCCAACTGTCGAGGGCTATGCGAACGAGACAACGGCAAGGACCCGGACGGATTCCAACCCCGACGCTCAGCACGCGGAATAGTAAAATGATCTGAAAAAGAGGGCGCGAGCGGTTCAAGAGGTTTTCCCTACCTCCTCGCGCGCACGAACAGCATGACGACGGCGAGGAACGCGAAGAGCGAGAACGACATGAGCGGGAAGGTGATGTAGCCGAACTCAAAGAGGAAGCGCACGGCGCAATCGACGGCCTCTCCGGCGGTCGCAGGACACGGAAGCACGTCTGCACCTCCCATTTGTATGTAGTGCTGATAGAGCGCAACGACGGCACCGAGTACGGAGAGCGCTATCGAGTAGTCGGCGACGCGGGCGTCTTTTTTCCACAACGCGACGGCAAACAGGACCGCTTGCGGGAAGAGGAAGACGCGCTGCAGCCAGCACAGACCGCACGGCGCGAATCCGAGCACTTCGGAATAAAAAAGCGAGAGTACGATGCCGCCCGCGGAGAGGAGGAACCCGAGCCACAGACCCCACTCCCCGATCAATTTCGCGTTGTCCTCGAGGTCGGTAAATTTCCTCCGGAGGAAATACAGCGCGAAGAGCGCCGCCGCCGCGATCTGCATTGCGATAGTCGCGAGCGAGAGCAGGTAGTTTATCGTTTCGACCGGATACATGCGCTATTTTGGCAGTGAACAGCCGCTCGCGGACGAAAGCTCCTGAAGCGTGCGCTCGCCGGTAAGCACGGCACCGCCGGGGAATACCCACGTGGGATAGCTTTGTATCTTCTTGTCGATGCAGGCCTGTATTTGCCCCTTTCCGTCGGGCGTCGAGCATTCCACGTAGGGCAAGAGCGGCGCGGAAGAGCCGAACATCGCTTTTGTGCGTTGGCAGTGCGGGCACCAGAATGCGCCATAGAAGACGACGCCTTTGTCTTTGAGGCACTGGGTAAACGAGTCGAGGTTGCCCGGCCCCGTCTTCACGAAGAATGCCATGCCGAGGCCGGCAACGACGAGAAGCAGGATGATGACCCAGAAAATGAGGGCTCCTCTTTTCATTTGGAAAGTATACCCCCACACGAACACATATCAAGTTCGGGGTCGGGGTATACTTTTGTCATGCTTGGCGCATTGCCACTCTACGTCATTGCAACGGATGCGGTGTGCTTTATCGCACTCGTCGCAACTGCCGTCCTCGGCGGCGTACTCGTGCAAAACTGGTTCACCTACATGCCGCGGTATGTCGCGGTCATCGCAACCGTCGTCTATGTGCTCGGATGCATGGGCCTACTCGCTCTTCTTTTCTCGGCGCAGAAAATAATCGTATGACCGCACCGCTGGAGGTACGGGAGAATGAGCGCGTTGTCCTCTCCACGCGCAAGCACTGGATGATATTCATGCGCAACACATCGGCCGTCACGCTTTCGCTGCTGCCGCTTTTCGCGCTGTACTTCCTTACACCGACTTTCTTCACACTCTCTAATCTCGCACTGGCCTATATGACACTCGTGCTTTCCCTTTGGCTGCTCGGTGTCTGGCTTATGCTCGCCCTCGTGTGGACGATGTACTACTTCGATACCTGGATGATAACCAACCGGTGCCTCGTCCATCTGTACCAGGACAATCCCTTTAGCCGCAGGGAGTCGGCGTGGCTCATAGAGAATATTCAGGAAATACTGATCGAGAAAACCAACTTCTTTCAGTCCGCATTCAATTACGGAACGCTCCACATTCGGGGTGCGGAGGAATACGTCATCGAGGGTATCCCGCGGCCCGAGGATTTCCGCGCGGCGGTCTTTGAGCAGATAGCCGGCATCGAAGAGCTGAAGACAGCGAACGCCGAGCAGGAGAAGCTGCTGCATACCATCAGCCACGAGGTGAAGGGACATCTTACGAAGAACGCGGCCGCGCTTTCTTCCATCGTGGAGGGCGATTACGGGAACGTGCCGGAGCAGCTCAAGGAAATGGCGGGCGTGGCGCTTCGGGATACGAGGAAGGGCGTCGGCATGGTCATGGACGTTCTTTCATCGTCCGATTTCAAGACCGGACAGGTGCAGTTCCAAGCGAACGTATTCGACCTGAAGAGAGCCGTGCTCGACCTCGTCGAGGAATTGAAACCGGACGCCGACCAAAATGGCCTTTCGCTCGAATGTTCTATCGGGAGCGGCGAATTTTTTGTGCGGGGCGATGAGGAGAAAATGCGGCGGGAGGTGCTGCGCAACCTCATCGACAACGCTATCCGATATACGCCCCGGGGATTCGTGAAGGTCTCGCTGGCGCGTGCAGACGCGAATTTTGTTTTCTCCGTTTCGGATTCCGGCGTCGGCATTTCATCCGAAGATATGCCGAACCTTTTCACCGCGGGCGGCAAAGGCAACGATTCATCGGCGGTGAATCCCGCCTCGACCGGCTACGGGCTCTACATCGCCAAGGGCGTCGTGGACGCGCACGGCGGGATGATATGGGCGGAGTCGAAAGGAAAAGGCACGGGCTCGCAATTCTACGTCATTCTGCCGGCCACGGCGAACGCCCTGACCCAACACGCCTAGCGCGAACGCGCAAAGAAATTGAAACGCGATATGCGGGCGGGAGCGGATTGTGGCGTGCAACGCGCGCATTTGCACCCCGTAGGCTTGATGAACTCGTCGAAATATTCTTCGCCGTAATCGATGGTGAGTTCTTCCCCGTTGCGGATGTCCTCCGACGCGTAGAGCAGTATCTTCCCGTCGCGTATCTCGGCCTCGCAATTCGGCGCGCACGAATGATTGACATAGCGTGCGATATTGCTGCGGACGGAACCATCGATAGTCCACTTTCGGTCGATCTCGAAGAGATAGCGCGACTTGAGCGTGTCGGCGTACGCAGTCGGTATCTTTCTGCCCCCATACTCGAGCACAAAGTCGCCTTTCTTGATGTCGCGCGTGGCAAAAAGGCCGTGGCCCAATCCTGGGCGCGATTTGCGGACGGCAAAACGGGTCTGAAAAATCGTCTTTCTCATGGGAAAAGCGGGAGGGGTATAGTATCACAGGCCGATGCCTCATGCAGCTTTCTACCGCGCGTTTTTCATGCATAATGATACGAACATGGCGAAGCGGAACGAGAAATTGTCGACCGAGCCGTACAAGGGCGTGCGGGATTTTTATCCGGAGGACCAATTCGTGCAGCGCTACCTCTTCGAACACATGGAGCGCGTGTGCGAGCTTTTCGGCTACGAGGAATATAGTGCGTCCGTCTTAGAGCCCGCCGAGCTCTACCGCGGCAAGACCTCGGAGGAGATCGTGAGCGAGCAGACGTACACCTTCACCGACCGCGGGGAACGCGAAGTCACGCTGCGTCCCGAAGTGACGCCCTCCTTCGCGCGCATGGTAGCCGGTCGCGCGCGCGAGATCCCGCTCCCCGCCCGCTGGTATACGATAGCCAACGTCTTCCGCTACGAGCGCCCGCAGCACGGCCGCCTGCGCGAGCACTGGCAGCTCAACGCCGACTTAGTCGGCGCTTCCGGCATCGAGGCCGACGCGGAGATACTGGCGCTTGCGCATGGCATTTTGCGTAGCCTCGGCGCCGATGAGCGCAATTTCGAGATACGCGTGTCCGACCGCCGCATCCTCGACGCGATGTACGACCGCATCGGAGTGGACGCGGCAAAACGTCCGGAAGTGACGCGGCTCCTCGACCGGCGCGGCAAAATAGAGGATTTCGAGGAACGGCTCGGAAAAATCATCGGCAGCAAGGCGAATGCGCGTACGCTGGTCGAAGAGCTCGAACGCACCACGTCGACGGCCTACCTCGAAGAGTTACGCGCACAGCTCGAGCACACGGGAGTGCGCAATATGATAGTAGACACCAAAATAACCCGCGGCTTCGACTATTACACCGGCATGGTCTTCGAGGTCTTTGACACCGATGAGACCAACCGCCGTTCGCTCTTCGGCGGCGGGCGTTACGACGACCTTCTCTCGCTCTTCGGCGGTGAGCCCGTTCCCGCCGTCGGTTTCGGTATGGGCGACGTGACCGCGCGCCATTTCCTCGAGACGCATAATCTGATGCCGACCTACGCGCCCGCGACCGAGCTCATGATATGCATCGTCGATGCCGAATCGACCGGGCACGCGATAAAACTCGCGCAGGACCTTCGACGCGAAGATGTGACCGTCGCGGTCAACTTCTCCGGCAAGCGCGTGGGCGACCAGGTGCGCCAGGCCGACAAGATGAAGATACCTTTCGTCATCACGGTCGGCGGCGAGGAGCGCGAGAGCGGCCGCTACATCGTAAGGAACCTCGCGACCGGTGCGGAGATAACGCTCCCGGCCGACCGCATCGCCGAACACCTTTTCTCATCCTTGGGATGAGAAAGTACCAAATCACAAGTACCAGGTATCACGGAGGAATTTTATTATCGTCGCATTTGCCTTGATACTTGATACCTGCTACTTGTTACTTATCTACGTATGCGCACGGTCGTATTTGATATCGAGACGGCGAATTGGATGTCCGACACTGGTTCAGGCAATCCGGCCGACCTTACTATCGCGCTCGTCGCCATTCATGATTCCGAAACGGATACCTATTCGAGCTACCTCGAGCCCGAACTGCCCGCGCTTTGGAAAATTCTCGAGCGCACAGATATGCTAGTCGGCTACAATTCCGACCATTTCGACATTCCGCTCTTGAACAAGTACTACCCCGGCGACCTCACGCGCATCAAAAGCCTCGATCTCATGAAAGAGGTCCAGGTGGTGGTGGGCCGACGGCTGAAGCTCGACACGATAGCGGAAGCGACGCTCGGGCAGAAAAAAATCGCCGACGGCATGCAGTCGCTCAAGTGGTGGCGCGCGGGCGAGATAGAGAAAGTGCGCGAATACTGCATCAAAGACGTCGAGCTCACGAAGCGCGTTTTCGACTACGCGCTCGAAAAAGGTTCTATCAAGTATCAGGAGCTCGGCAAGCCGCGCGAAGTGAAGCTCGACACCTCAAAATGGCTCGCCGCAGGCGGAGGTGCCATGACCTTCACGCTCGGATTTTAGGGTTTGACATACGAACCTTCCTATTGCTAGGCTGCGCGACGGACAGGAATCATGACGATTCCTTGTCCCGACTATTGGGAGGAGACAATGCTGGGATTCCTGTACAGGGTCTCATGCAGGCCCTTCAAATACGAATACTGGCTGTGGCGGGGTCTCGGCGGTCCACCGATTTTCCACACTCCAGCAAACGCGATAACCATGTGGAGGGCGAAGGCTATCCTCTACCTGGCACCTGTTCTTTATGGAGTATACGAGGCGACTCACGCTTCGTTCTTCGCCATCGCGCTCATCACCCTCATAGTGGTATGCGGCGCCCTCGACGGAGTGGACGGTTGGGTCGCTAAGCGACGGAACTGCATCACCAATGCGGGAAGGTACCTCGACCCGGCAGCTGACGCCATCAACGTCATCTACGGATTTAGGGTGCTCGCGGGCGAATACAACTTCGACCGCTGGTTGATGGTTCCGCTTGTAGGTATCGTTGCATTCGGGGTCATCATCTTCTTCTGCATACGACTGCAGGACGAGAAGATCAGAACCCATATGCTCGCCAGGTTTACAATACTGGCGATGTATGTCGGCGGTGTCGTGCTCTTTGTCGGCATCGCCGCGAAACTATGCGACAGCAGTGTCGTATACGAGTACGCGCGTCTGACCGGATACGGGCTATTCTGGCTCGCATTTGGAATGATGACTGCATCTCTAGTAAAGTATCGCCGCTTGCAACGGCAAAAAAACTAACGGCCCGGCCTTTGCGTCCGGGCCGGG
>Ga0209542_10017276_pt1 | contig 11841 bp, 13 predicted proteins | sample RifCSPhighO2_01_FD_184028 | JGI IMG/M metagenome (GOLD analysis project Ga0209542, IMG submission 184028) | Soil microbial communities from Rifle, Colorado - Rifle CSP2_plank highO2_0.1 (SPAdes) (version 2) | ecosystem: Environmental > Terrestrial > Deep subsurface > Rock core/Sediment ...
TACGCGAGTCCTGGGATGCGGAAACAGGAAGCTATTGAAGCGAGGGGTATCGCGGACCTAAAAGCGGGAAACTATAAATTCTGAATTTATGAAGCCACTAGTTATCGATACACCAAAAGGAGAACGGAGGATTGGACCCGGCGAGCCGGTGTTTGTCGTGGCCGAGATGTCGGGGAATCACAACCAGAACATCCAGACCGCGTATAAAATTATTGATGCCGCGGCAACGACCGGCGTGGACGCGATCAAGCTACAGACCTATACCGCAGATACGATCACGATTGATTGTGACAATGACTATTTCAAGATAAAAACCGGCCCATGGGCCGGCCAGACGCTTTACGAATTGTATCAGAAGGCGTATACCCCTTGGGAGTGGCACCAGAAACTCAAAGAGTACGCCGAATCAAAGGGGTTAATATTTTTTTCGACCCCGTTTGATCCGACCGCGGTGGATTTTTTGGAGGAACTTGGGGTTTCTTTGTACAAAGTCGCTTCTTTTGAGGTTGTCGACATACCGCTTCTGCGGCGGATTGGGCAGACGAGAAAGCCAGTGATCATGTCCTGCGGCATGGCTTCAGAGGAAGAAATCGGTCTCGCGGTTTCTACGCTACGCGAGCACGGCAGTCCGTCGATCGCGCTTCTGTATTGCATCTCTGCCTATCCCGCCAAAGCCGAAGACATGAATTTGGCCACAATCCCGGAGATGTCAAAAAAATTCGATGTTCTGGCCGGACTGTCGGATCATTCCTTGACCTTGGAGGTTTCACTTACGGCAGTGGGTTTGGGCGCGGTCATTCTGGAGAAACACCTGACTTTGGCGCGGAGCGATGGCGGACCGGACGCGGAGTTTTCTCTCGAACCATCGGAATTTCGCGAGCTTGTCGCAGCGGTCCGTGTGGGAAAAATCGGCCATGGACAGATCGGAAAAGTAAAGTTCGGTCCAGGGATCGCTGATCAGGGAAATCTAATTTATCGAAAATCTTTATTCGTCGCCCGCCGCGTCGGGAAAGGCGAGGTTTTTTCTCCGGACAATGTTCGCTCGATTCGCCCGGGACACGGCTTGCCGCCGAAATACTACGATGAGGTGATGGGTTGCCGCGCGTCCCGGGATGTGGCCGTCGGTACGCCCTTGAGTTGGGAATTAATCGTAAAATCATGAAGAACAAAGAAGAACAAATCAAACTATTTTGGGAAGATCAAGCCCGGCAGTTCAAGTCCTCGCCACTCGCGACCGCGCCGGACCAGTATTATCGCGAACTTGAGATCGCAAGTATTGCCAAGTACCTGCAAAACGGCGCTAGCATTTTGGACGTCGGCTGTGGCAATGGTTATTCGACTTTGAAGTTTGCCAGGCAATTTCCCCGGTGCCGATTCACGGGCGTGGATTATTCGTCGAAGATGGTCCGGTACGCGGCCGCCGCGCTCAAACGCCTGGCGCCTTCCTTCCGTGGCCGTGTCAGGTTCATCGAAGGAGACGTCAGGCAACTGTCTGGCGTTTCAGGTTTGGCCGGCAAGAAATTTGATTTTATCGTTTCGGAGCGCTGCCTCATCAATCTCAAGAATTGGAAAGAACAGCGGGAGTCGCTTTGGGAGTTGAAAAAACTCCTCAAGCCCAAAGGGCGGATCGTACTCTGCGAAAACACCCAAGAAGGTCTGGCGCGTCTCAATTCGCTGCGCAAGATATTCAAGCTTCCTTCCATCAAAACCCGGTGGCATAATTATTATATGCCCGAGCGCGTGCTCCTCCCCTTTTTAAAAAAGGAGTTTCAGTTTTTGGAGAGCAAAAACATCGGCAGTTTGTATTACGTTATTTCCCGCGTGGTCTACGCCAAATACAGCCAGCTTCTCGGGAAAGAACCGGATTACCGCCACCCGCTGAACCGGATCGCCGCGGAACTGCCGTACCTGGGCGAGTATTCTCCGAATTATATATTTCTCCTGCAGAATAAATCGTAAAGCAATGACCTCGACATTGGTTGAACGAGTGCAATACAAGTTATTTCCGATATTGCTTCGGGTAAGCATGATTTTTCGTTTGCCTCGGTTAACCGCGTGGGTTTTGGCGTCTTCGGTCACCGAGCTTAATCCAAAAGGGGGGCATACTGTTTTGTGCCTGCGGCGTAGTATTTTTACTGACGACCTGAAGGCAATGGCGAAATTTTCCGGCAAGATTAAATATTTAATATTGAATCGTGGGGATTTGAAGCAAGTGCTATTTTATTTTTTGACCCCAAAAGAGCGCGAGGAGCTGACGGAAGATAATTACCATCTTCCCGGAACAGCCGCCGTCGGTAAATCCAAATACCGAAACTACCTGCGAGCCGCCTGGCCGTATTTGATGAAGCGTCTTCGGTTTCAGGCCGTTTTTGTCGGAAATATCGGATATGTCGAACAGCAGGAGCTCGCGGCGCTTTGCGAGGAGTTACGGTTTCCTTTCATTGTCTTGCACAAAGAAGGGATGGCCGTACAGGATCAGTATGCTGAGTACGCGAAGATTTACGCGACAAGGAAATTTATCGGTTCCAAAATTCTGTTTTACAACGAGAATATCAAGCGGGCATTGTTTGATATCGGGTTGCCGGGGTTGACTGAGGAAAAATCCGTAGTAGTGGGTATTCCGCGGCTGGATGCTTATTTCGAAATGGCTCGGGAAGCCGTCAAGGAAAAGACGCTGGCATTTTTTTCTTTTTATCCGCATGACAAGATTCGGTATTTGGTTCAGGATGAACATATGAGAGAAAAAATATTGGAACGGTCGGTTTACTTTCATCGGTTGATTATGGAGTTTGCGAAAAATCATCCGGAAGTTCGCGTGGTGATCAAGACTAAATTCGCTCGGCACTATTTGAAGTATGTTCAGGATATACAGGCAGGGATTTTTGCCGATACGTTGCCCAATCTATTTGTTACGAACACCGCGAATACTACTGACCTTATTTGTGATGCCGATGTGGTTATTGGATTCAATTCGACCACGCTTGTCGAGGCCATAGCAGCCGCTCGTATAGTCGTTTCCCCTTACTTTGGAGACATAATAACCGGGAAATCCTGGGATTATTTCGCGCGGTATCCCGAACTTGTGAATTACGCCAAGTCACAGGTTGACCTGGAAGGTTTCGTTTTTTATCCTGAAAGGAATGCCGGGATTGATCCGTCGCGCCGGCAAAAATTTTTGGAGGAGCTGATTTACACCCCAGACGGTAGAGCCAGCACGCGGGCCGAGGATGCGATTATTCACACGATTCAAACCTATGCGAAAAATTAAACTTAACTCGTTCAGCCCGGAAGCCGCGGCCATCTATCGAGATTTCAAACAGCGGCCTGGCTCGGGGCACATCGCGAAGCCCGTAACAATCGAAGCTCTGCTGCAACTGATTCAGAAGCTTCAGCCGCGTCGGATTCTCGAGATGGGTGGCGGAATCGGCGCCATCAGCTACACGCTTTTGAAACATTCGAAGGCCCGGGTCGATGTCTATGAGGATAGCGAGTTTTGTCGTGAGCAGTTACGGCAAGCGCTCCGGGAATTTACGGATAGATACCAGATCATCGAGGATTATCGAGTTTTGCCCCCGGCGCGCGAGTATGATCTCGTAATCGTGGACGGCGGCAGTGGTCGTTCTGGAGACGGCGGGTTTCGCGAGGCCGTGTGGCTTTATTTAAATTACATTCAGGATGTGAAGGCCGTGTACGTGGAAGGGAACCGGCATATTCAGCGTCTTTTGGCGCGACGCGCTTTGCGCCACCGTTTTATCTATCGGTTGATCGCCTATGCTGATGCCGAATTCGACGGCGAGGTGGTACACGGCGGTCTTTTGATGAAGACAAGGAAAAGCGAGTCGCGTTTGTTGCGATGGCTCTGTTTTGCATACTGGGAGCTCGTGGAGTGGAAGGCCATCCGAAACGCGCTTTTGTACCGGTTGCAAAAAGTGAAAAAATTGTTTAAAATAAGATGATTTACCTATGAAAATCAGAAGCACCAAACAACACGAAGTACTAGCGATTATTCCCGCGCGAGGCGGGTCCAAAGGCGTGCCGCGAAAAAATTTGCGTCTACTTTTGGGTAAGCCCCTTTTGGTTTGGGCCATTGAGCGAGCCCGGGACGCCAAGAGCGTCACGCGCCTCATCGTTTCCACTGATGACGAGGAGATTGCGGACCTGGCCCGCGCGCACGGAGCCGAGGTGCCGTTTTTGCGGCCGGCGGAAATTTCCCAGGATTTGTCGACGGACGTGGAATTTTTGCTACACGCTCTCAGTAAAAGAAAACGAATCTTACGAGCCGGAAGCGGTTGTCACGGTGCGGGCGACCGCGCCCTTGTGTCCGCCCGCGCGGATTGATGAAGGAGTTCGGTTGCTTTTGGATACTCCGGAAGCGGATGCGGCCCGGCCGATAACGGAAGCTCCGAAGCATCCCTATAAAATGTGGAAGATCTCCGCGGATGGCAAATGGCTTGAGCCGTTTTTGACGGAGGAGTTTACGGGACTTTCCGAACCACACAACAGTCCACGGCAGCTGTTTCCGAAAATTTACGTGCATACCGGCTCCATGGATGTCATGCGCCCCCGGACGATTCGCGAGCTTCGTTCCACTTCCGGTAAGAAACTCCTGCATTTTTATATGCCGCCGGAAGAATCCGTGAATATTGATACTGATGTTGATTTTAAATTAGCCGAAACGCTCCTAAGGCAGCGTTTCGATAAAGGGGAGAACAAAGCATGAGCGCCAACCACGTGATCAAAATTTCCGATCCAGCGGATCGTTTGGATTTGTCCTACGCGTTCGCCAATAATTACGCGGCGCTCGGCCGCGATCCCGATCCTTTGAAAGAGATGGCCGAGGTGGGGCGGGATGTCGCGGACGGGCACGAGGCCCGCGGCGCCTTGGCGCATTTGGCGGAGATAGAACCCTTGGTTAAACTTTTGACCGGGACCCGCGTGCGCGCTGGCGTGCTCTTGGATTTTCCGGACGGCATGGGTGGAGCTTCCACGAAAGCCGAACAGGCCAAAGTAGCCAAGGCGGCAGGAGCGGCCGAAGCGGACGTGGTTATCAATCTACACGCGGTTCAGGCACGCGACCGAGAAACCTTGCTCGCGGAATTTGGTGCTGTTTCCCAGCACTTACCGGCTTTCAAAGTCATCACGCAGATTCCTTATCTTTGGCAGTTTGACCGAGCTTCCGTGGAATGGGTGATGGAGGTTTTGGCGGAAGCGGGGGCGTACTGCATTAAGGATTGGACGACTCGGGATAATTTTCTCCTGCCGGACGGCGCGACGCTTGATTTCCAGCATGAGACGCGGCTCCGCTATATTGAATTTATGGCGAATTATATCCGTGGCCACAAGTTACCGCTGGCCTTGAAAGTCGCGGGGCGCGTTACCGCGGAAAACGTGAAATCGTTTGTGGATGCCGGCGCCACGCTCATCGGTACGAGTTATCGTAAGGCGGCAGCCCTGCGGGAGGCGCTTCTGGCATGAAGAGCGTGGTCATCTGCGGCTCACAGCGGTTCAACGACGAGATCAACTGGTTTGCCGCCCGGCTCAAGAAGCTTGGCGCGCCGCAGGTCTTCACGCCGAATTTCAAAAATGCGCGGAAGAACTTCATGGAAAGCGACGAACGAGAGAGAATGCAGTCCCGCGCTTACCGCAAACAGCTTTCCGCTTTCGTTTTGGAACACTTTGACCGGATCCGCAAAGCCGATATCTGTTTCGTCTACAACAAGAACGGCTATCTGGGAGTCAATACGACCTTGGAAGTCGGTTTCGCGCATGGGCGGGACATGGTGATTTATTCGTTGGAACGGGAGGGCGATGCGGAGGAGGGGGGAGAGGTATGCCGCGAGATTTTGTTTACCGAGGTCGTCGGGACGCCCGAGGAATTGTTTAAAAAATTATTGTGATGTATATGAATTCTCAAGAGCCGGAAAAATTCAATTTTGACGGATTGTTTATCCTCGAGATGGCCAATAATCATCAGGGGAGTATGGAGCACGGCAAAAATATCATCGCGGCTTACGCGCCCGTCGTAGCCGCCGCCGGCGTGCGCGCGGCCATGAAGTTCCAGTTTCGCGACCTCGATACTTTTATTCATCCGGATTTTCGGGACTCCGCGGAGTATAAACACATTCCGCGTTTTTTGGGAACCCGCCTGACCAAGGATGAATTCGGGCAGCTTGTCGAGGCGGCTCGGGAGGCAGGGTTTATCAGTATGGCCACTCCGAGTGACGAGGCCTCGGTGGATCTCATGAACGAGCTTGGCGTGGAAGTGGTAAAAATCGCGAGCGCGTCAGCCCCGGACTGGCCGCTTTTGGAAAAAATCGCCGCAATCGGCAAGCCCGTGGTTTGCTCGACCGGCGGAATGACATTGGAAGAGGTTGATAATTTGGTAAGTTTTTTTCAGCACCGCGGGGTGGACTTCGCGCTCATGCACTGCGTCGCGATTTATCCCACGCCGAACTATAAGCATAATCTAGAGCGAGTTCGGGTCCTCTCGGAGCGCCATCCAAAAATTACCATTGGTTTTTCCACTCACGAGGATCCGGATAACACGGAGATTATCAAACTGGCTTACGCTAAAGGAGCGCGCGTGTTTGAACGCCATATCGGGTTGCCAACTGACATTATCAAGCTGAATGCCTATTCATCCGCGCCTGATCAGTTGGAGCGCTGGCTCGATTCCTACAATGACGCAGTAGAGATAATCGGCTCGGAAGCGGCGGCCGCGACACCCAATGATCCGGATGAACGCGACGCGTTAGTGCTCCAGATGCGCGGGGCCTACGCCACGCGCCGGATTAAAAAAGGCCAGGCAATCTCCGCCGAAGACGTATTTTTCGCCATGCCGCTTCAGGACAGCCAGCTACCGAGCGGGCGCTGCAAGCCCGGGCTGCTTGCGGATCGGGATTATGAGGCCCGTGAGGCGCTTTCGGTAGCCATGATCCCGGCTGTGCCTAAAAATAAGGAGATTATTTATCAGGCATTGCACAAAGTGAAGGCCATGCTAAACCTCGCCAAGGTCTCCGTGAACGAGGAGGAGACCGCTGTTACCGTGATTCATCCTGATGGTTTGGAAAACTTTTTTTCGTGCGGCGCGGTCGGCATAGATGTTATCGAGAGCGCTTTCGGCAAGCGGCTTTTGGTCATGTTGCCCGGCCAGGTATTGCCGCGGCGGTATCATAAGGGGAAAGAGAAAACTTTTCAGGTATTGTCCGGATCAGTCGATGCTTCCCTTGCCGAACGGCCGCGAATTTTTCATCCAGGGGACGTGTTTTCCGCCGCCAGGGGCGTTTGGTACGGATTTTCTACCCCCAAGGGGGCGATCATTGAGGAGTTGTCACTTGGCGGAATTGACGACGATTCGTATTACGCGGACAAGACCATTAATCACCGCCCGCCGGCCGATCGAGAAACTCCGCTCGTCCGCTGGGGGCGCCACCAGTTCGATAATCAATGAGCAAAGTCGCAGTTTTTGACTTCGATGGCGTATTGGCCCCCTCCAACCAAATAAAAATCGACGCGTTTGTCGAAGTGCTTCCTGTGGCGGAAACCAAATTGCGGGAGCTAATGCGCAAAATGTATGACCCAGGCGAGACGAGGTACGAAATGTTCGCCGCCGTTTTGGAAAAATGCGGTACAGCAAAGGAGAAAATCCCGGGGCTTGTTGCCGGTTATGCCGAGCAATATAATAATCTCGTTCAGGAGTATATCGCGAAGCACGGGGCGGCCCCCGGTGTGGCAGATATTTTGAAGAATTTACACTGGGCCGGTTATCATTTGTACGTGTATTCCAACACTCCCGCCGAAGCTCTCCGGCAAACAATCAAACGGCTTGGTATTTTTGAATTGTTTACCGATGTGCTCGGTCGGCCAACAAGCAAGGCAGATAATTTGCGCCAGGTCATTGAGAGAGAAGGAGTGGACGCGGTTTCCGTGATGGTGGTTGGCGATGGGGAAAGCGATTGGAAGTCGGCCCGAGAAGTCGGTTGCGGCTTCATAGGCCTCCGGAGCAAGTTCAACGGATGGACAGAGGCCGAAAAATTTCCTACGATAAATAATATTAAAGAGCTTTTGGAAAAAATATCCCAGTAATACAACTTTGAGTTCGGCTTTATCTGAAATATCCAGTGACAAAAATACATTATTTATTAAGTATTAATCAAAGGACAACTTTTGTCCCGCAACAGCGGGACTCTCAAAGTTGATATACTGGGTATGACCAAAGTGAAAATTTACGGCGCCGGGTCTATCGGTAACCACCTCGCCCAGGCCAGCAGACGGGCTGGATGGGAAGTGACTGTGGTTGATTCGGACCCAAAGGCGCTTGCCCGCATGCGCGAAGACATCTACCCGAAGCGTTACGGGGCGTGGGACGACAGTATTCAGCTGCTTGAGCTCGGCAAGGAACCGAAAGGCGGCTTTGACGTGATTTATCTCGGTACGCCGCCGCACGTGCGTCTTTCCCTTGCCACGCAGGTTCTGGACGAGGAACCGAAAGTGCTGCAGCTCGAAAAGCCGCTTTGTCCGCCCGCGATGGAGGGAGCGGATGAGTTTTTGAAAAAACTACAGACCGCCAAGACGGTTGCCATTATCGGCTATGATCATGTGTTGAGCCGCGTTACGCGCGCGGCCGAGGAGGTTATCAAAAAGAACGAATTGGGAGAGCCGTTGTCGCTTGATGTTGAGTTTCGGGAGACGTGGAAAGGAATTTTCGCGGCTCACCCCTGGCTTTCGGGTCCGCAGGACACTTATCTCGGGTTTTGGCAGAAAGGCGGCGGGGCGAGCGGCGAGCATTCGCACGCCACAAATCTCTGGCAACACTTTGCTTATTTGCTGGGCCTGGGGCGGGTAAACGAAGTTTCCGCGGTCATGCAGATGGTCAAGGACGACAAAGTCGATTATGATCGAGCTTGTTTTATGAATTTTATAACTGACAAGGGATTTGTTGGCCGGTGCGTCCAGGATCTTCAGACCGACCCCGTAAAAAAACAGGTACGCGTGCAATTTACCGGCGGGTTTCTGGAAGTGGGCATCGGCGGCTGGGAAAGGGGCGATGTTTTGCGATACGCTAAAAACGGCCAGTCCGTTACGGAACAGAAAATCGAAAAAACCCGGCCAGACGACTTTTATGAGGAAATTTTACACATTCAGGAAATTTTGGACGGTAAGCTTGCTGGAAAAGATTCGCCGGTTTCAATCGAACGCGGCTTTGACACCATGCGGGTCATCCGCGCCGCGCATGAATCGCGCCAGGAGAAGCGCGTGGTCGCGGTGGAAAAACAAAACATTGGCCTGTAAACTAGGCTTTTGCGCCACGTCTTTATTTAATTTAACAATACTGTATGCCAATTCAAGCGGCCGCAGGATTTGACGTACAGGATGTCGATTGGTAGATTGAGGGGAGAGGTGAGAATGAGAAAGTCGTTAGCGTAAAAAAATGAAAAAGGGGCGAAAATTAGGGAAAAAAAGTTTGGCAATTCTGAAAGTCATTGGGCTTATGGGCGCCGATATGTTTGCTGTAATGACCTCGCCTATGCCGGGTGAATATGCCGTCGGCGCTTACCGAACGAGGTACCTCCGGGCTTATGACCTGCGCCACAAAGGTTTCGTGAAGATCAAACGGTTAAAAAACAACAAGTCCTTTTTTCATCTTACGCCGAAAGGGCGCTTGGCGCTTTTGAAACATTTGCATCTAGAGAAACTGGTCAAGGGAAAGTGGGACGGTCACTGGCGTGTGATCATGTTTGATATCCCGGAATCTCTCAAAAAATGGCGGGAGTATTTGCGCGGCGAACTCAAAAATCTCGGATTTCACCATTTGCAGGAGAGCGTTTATATTACCCCGCATCCCGTCACGGGAGAACTTGACCATCTTCTCAAGGAGTGGAATCTACGCAAGTATTTTCGCTATTTGACTGTTTCCGAAATTGATGACGAGAGAGAATTGAAAAAGATGTTTTTCCTGTAATAGCCAGGGTTTCTGTTGTATGTCAATTCAAGCGGCCGCGGGAATTGACATACAGGTTATGATGCGTGTTCTGGAGTGTTCGTTATGGATAAAATGTTGTGGGTAAAAAAACAGGGGCGGCGAAGGAAAGAAGATAAGAGAAAGAGAAAAATATCTTCCGTCTTTCGCACCCCTTTTCGTACGCTGATTGACAATTACTTGGCCATTACTATCGCGTCGATGGTCTCGGCCATGATGCGAACGGACGTGCCTGGCACTGGCGGCGCAGGGAAGACCTCTGCCTGTTTTGCCATGGCATTTCTGCGTCCAATCGGATTGTTGAGCAGTCGGTAAGCGGTTTCGGCCAACTGTTGGATGCCGAAAGTGCTTTCCGCGGCGCCGGATTGGCAAAGCGGCCATACGGAGGTCCCGTACTCCTCTTGGAGATTACCGAGCAGTATTCCCGTGAAGAAGTCGATAACAGGAATTCGTTTGCAGGCCGCTTCGATACCGATGGACGAGGCGAACTCAATCACGAGATCGCTACCGCAGAGGATCTCTGAAGTCGACATTGTTTCGGGCCGAATAATCCTTGCCGGAACCGAGCTGTATTTTTCAATGTCGGCGTAAATTTGTAGCGGGGTTTGGTCGCCAGGGTGGGGGCAGAGGAGGACCTGGTACTTATCGTATTCCCCGCCCGCGACCCGGCCAATCGCTTCCGCCACCACGCTCCAAAGCAATATGTTCACGGCGGCTTTCTTTCGGCCCGGGGAGAGGATCAGGACGACATCGTCTGGAGTTCCCAGAGCCGCGCGGACTTCTTCCCGGGTGCGCTGGAAAATGTGATACCGCTCCCAGGTCGGGTTGCCCGCATTGACAACATTTACGACCAGCTGTTGGGCTTCGGTCCGTTCTTCAGCGTTTGCCACAAACAGGACAGCGGCGTAGGGGAGAACCTTGCCGAACCACTCTCTCTTCCACGAGCCGAAGGTGTCAGAGAAGAATCCGAGAGGGATCTTGTGGCGGATCGCCAGCTCGGCGGCTTTGATCTCCTCGCGGGCCAAGGCCGCCGAGGACGACATGCCACAGAGCACGAAGTCGCTCATGATGATCGCGTCCTGCATAGGAATGGAGCCGGGTTCAGAATCGATTTTGCCGCGTCCGCAAGCGAGGTATGAAAAAACGCCGTCCCGCCGTTCATTTATTTCCCAGGCCAACAACCTAAGAGCGTCTGACGGCCCTTTGTCCTGCGCAACAAAAACTGCGTTCATGCCCACCTCCTTTGTTTTTGGAACCCTCCATATTAACATCTTTTGTCCAGACGGTCAATCATTGAAAATTATGATTTTTCCTGATAAAATACCGCTATGGTGAGTTTACAAGGCAAGCGAGTACTCATATTTCAACAGCGAGGGTGGGCGGTGCGGGTAGGGCATTTTTTGGCCAAAAAATTACAGGCCGAGGGATGTCTTCTCGCGGCTTTGACATTCAAAAAAAGCACACACCGGTTCATCGCCGAGGAACAGAAAGAGGTTCATTATGAACTCATCATCAATGACGACGAGGTTGCCACTGATCCGCGGAAATACCTGGGAGATAGTCGAATTGCGTTACCCGATGTTTGCGCGGGTTTGGGCGTGGAATCCATCTGGCCCTTGGTAGTGACGCTCAAGCAGTACGCTCGTTCATACAAGGACAAGTATTATTATAGTTTCCGGCAAAACGTCAGCGATCATGAGATCGTTGATTATATTTTGTCCGTGTATAAATATTTGAACGTGTTTTTTGACGAATTCAAGCCCGACGTAGTGATCGCCCCAGTATTCGGCGACCTTCGGCATATTATGTGCAATCTTCTGGCTGAGAAGCGTGGGATAAAGATGCTCGCCCTGGCCGATTCC
>Ga0209542_10017277_pt1 | contig 11840 bp, 10 predicted proteins | sample RifCSPhighO2_01_FD_184028 | JGI IMG/M metagenome (GOLD analysis project Ga0209542, IMG submission 184028) | Soil microbial communities from Rifle, Colorado - Rifle CSP2_plank highO2_0.1 (SPAdes) (version 2) | ecosystem: Environmental > Terrestrial > Deep subsurface > Rock core/Sediment ...
AACCAGCACATTGAAATACTGCGGTGATTAAAGATAAAATTAAGGGCAATGCCCGTCTTTCCCCCTCGTGATTTTTTTAATAGCGCGAAACCTCTTGCTTTAGTTGTTGGAGATGCTAGTTTTATTGCCTCTCACCTTTGCGACGAACTGGTTTCCCGCAGCGTAAAAATTATTTGTCTTGGCGTCTCAAACGAAAATACAGAAAATTTAATAAGCGAAGATTTCGTGTATGGCAACATTGAAGACACTGATGGTTTTCTGTCTAAAATCGATAGAGTAGACTACGTTTTTTTCTTAACAGAAAATAGAAAATTTTCTTCTGAGTTAGCGTTGACACTGGTTGATTTCTCGGCTGAAAAACGAGCGCGTTTTTTGTTTGGTTCAGGGTTGCGTGTGAAATCAATCGAAGAAAAAAACACTCAAGAGGCTTCTTTGAAAAAGGGTTTAGATTTTCGCCGTGTGCACTGGCTTGATGTTTATGGACCAAAAATGTCTTTATCCCACAGCTCAATGGACCAAATTCTTACAGCAGCGGCTGGTCGTAAAACCATACGTATAGCAGGTAATAGAGAGGATTTTGTCTACCCGGTTTTCATAAAAGACGTCGTCGAGGGTGTTTTGAAGGCACAGGTTTCCCCGGGAACAAGGGGTATGCTTTTTACTTTCGCAGGGGAGAAAACTTCAGTTTTTAATTTTGCAGAATACTTAAAAAACCTGGTTGGCGGTATCGAGACGGAGTTTGTAACCGGAGAGGGTATAAAAGAAGAAATGGTGAGTGACGAGTTGCTGAATTCTGGCCGTAAACTTATTGGCTGGGAAGCAAAAAAGCCTCTTGAAGAGGGGATAAGACAAACACTTTCTTGGTTTGATAGACACTTGCCCAAGATAAAAACACCCGTCCAATCGGTTGACGAGTCTACCGTCCCGATTCGTCCAACCCCAAAACCTGTTGCTAGTTTTTGGAATGGCCCGCCAAAAAAGAAGCGCGGGACAAGATGGATTGCTATGCCGTTTTTTGGCCTAACTGTCTTGTTTTGGATTTTTGCCTTACCTGTCTTGCAGTTAGGGTTGGGGATTGTCCAGTTAGGTTTTGCCGAAAGGGCTCTTAAATCAGGGGAGGTTAAAATTTCAACAGAATGGTTCGAGAGGTCTCTCTTTTGGTTTGAGTTGGCTGCTAAAACTTTTCCTTCGTGGGGAACGCTTCCTGGTTTGAAAAACGAAGCTCAAGGTCTTAGTAAAAAAAGCTACAACTTGAATCAGTTTGCAAGACTAGGCGTAAAAACCACAAGTTTAATTGAACAAGTAGGGGTACTGCGCAACGGGGTGTTAGGGAAAGAAACTTTTGCCTTCGAAGAAGTTTTGGCAAATACGCAAACAGACACGGGAACACTAGCCCGGGAGTCGGGATTTTTGGCGGCAGAGATGCAAGGCGCTGACTTGAGTTTTACGTTGCCGTTTTACGGAACAAAAACAGTAGTGTTTTACAAAGAACTAGACGAGAGGCGGATAAACCTGGCGCTTTACCAGGAACTATTGCCAGTTTTACCTGAGCTTTTAGGAATGAATGGTAAGAGGACTTATTTAGTGTTACTGCAAGACAATACAGAACTTACCCCTGGCGGGGGAAAAATACACTCTTTTGGTTTGGTTACTTTCGACAAAGGCCGGATAATTAATCTTGAGGTAATGGGCTCAGATGTCGCCGATAGCCAGCTTAAAGGTCAGATAGACCCGCCAGAACCCTTAAAAAAATATGCTAATTTAACTGATTGGAATTTGTCTTCTTCGGGGTGGAGTTCGGATTTCCCAACGTCAGCGTCACGCGCTTCCTGGTTTATAGAAAAAGAACTAGAGCAAAAGGTCGATGGGGTAGCGGCCTATGATCTGGAGTTTGTCAAAGCCCTGCTTGCTGATGGCTCGGAGATAGAACTTGAAAGCGGAGAGGGGATAAGTAGAGATAATATTTACCAAACCTCGGAAAAATCAAACGAAGATTATTATGCAAAACTTAACAGGGAAGTTTTGCGGCTTTTAACCAACTCTAGCGAATTAAAAATATTAGAACTTGCTGGTTTGAGTAAAAATACTACGCAAAAACATTTAGCCTTTTGGACAACCACAAGCCGTGTAAAGACAATTTTGGCAGAACATGGTTGGGACGGGGGTATAAGAAACGTATCTTGCGATAGTGCGCAAAAGTATGGTGATTGCGCAACGGATTATTTGCAAATAGTTGATGCAAACTTGGGTAAGAACAAAAACAGCCGTTTTTTAGAAAAATCTTACGCTTTGGAGGTTGACATTAAAGACAACTTTCTTTCACACAGACTTACAATTTCTCTTGAAAACAAATCGCCGCAAGTATATAAAAGCTATCTGCGATTAATGGTTCCCGCAACTGCAAAATTAAACTTGTCTGCTGTTGTTAATCCCGAGGACGGGTTGCAAGAAAATATAACACCAGACATAGGAAGCGATAAAGGAAAAAGGTCTTTTGGGACAATGGTAGAAATTCCGGCAGGACAAAAAAGGCAAATCGTTTATCTCTGGGATGTGTTAAGAAACAATAGTGCAGTTGGAAGCGAGGAAGGGGAGCTTGTCTTTTTGTGGCAAAAGCAAATGGGAACGTTTGCAGAACCCGTAGTTTTACGGATTAATTTGCCAAATCCTAGTTTGAAAGTTGGGGCTTATCCTGTTCCAAGTTTGACTGAAAACGGCACGATCGGTTATAATACAACCTTGTCGCAAGATTTAGTGACAAATTTAATATGGCAGCCCAAGTGAGTCAACACACATTAACCGCTGAGGCCAGAACAGTTGTTGGACGTAAAGTAAAACAATTACGCCGCACAGGTGTTTTGCCGGGCAATATTTACGGTAAAAAAGTTAAATCCCAATCGGTTCAGGTCAATCTAATCGAATTTTTAAAGACTTTTAAAGAAGTTGGTGAGACTGGATTAGTTTCTTTAAAAGTAGGCAGTGCAGAACATCCAGTTTTAATCCACAACGTCCAGTTAAATTCAGTGACCGATCTTCCGGTTCACGCAGATTTTCTAGAGGTCGACCTTCATGAAAAAGTTACCGCCACAGTCCAGATTGAGTTTATAGGCGAGTCGCCAATCGAAAAATCCCAAGAAGGAATTTTGGTTCCTCAGTTGCGCGAAGTAGAGGTAGAAGCTTTGCCAACAGATCTTCCGGAAAACATTACCGTTGACGTGTCGGAATTAACCGAAGTTGGCCAAGCAATAAAAGTCGCAGACCTAAAAGTCGATAAGACAAAAGTTGAAATAAAAGGTGACCCAGAGCAAATTGTGGTTGTAATCGAAGAACCGGCGAAAGTTGAAGAGCCGGTAGTTGCCGCCCCAGAAGGCGCAGAAGGTGAAACTGCTCCAGTTGCTGGTGAGACCCCGGCAGAAGGTGGAACTCCAGCAGAAGGTGGAACACCTCCTACCGAAGGCGAGAAAACAACAGAAGACAAGAAAGAAGGATAATTTACCCCTTTGGCCACTCGGCTACGATTAAGGCTTCCTCATTAAAAAACCTTGTTCCGTGTTCTTTGTTCTTTATTCTGGCAATCTTCCAGATTGCCTCTGTAATAAACGGCATAAAAGGATGAGCAAGTTTTAAAGATTCTTGTAAAACAAAAAGTAGGGTAGGTTGTGCATCTTCGCGTCTGTCTTTCGTTTTCTCGATGTAAACATCAGCTAATTTTTTCCAAACAAATTCATACAACTCTTCTGCTGCCTCACTTAAACGGTAATCGTCTAAAGCTACTGTAATTTTTTTTGTACTTTCTTTTAATTCGCTTAATATTCGCTTATCGCCTTCGTTTTTTTCTGTGTTCTGTGTCCTATGTCCTATGTCCTGCGACAGCACGAAGCGCGCCACGTTCCAAATTTTATTGCCAAAATTCCTTTGCCCGCGGATGTTATTTTCAGATAGAGCAATGTCGCTTTCGACTAAAACTCCCCAGAGAATACCCATCCTTAATGCATCTGTGCCGTATTTATCCGCCATCTCAATAGGGTTAATAACATTACCTTTTGATTTGGAAATCTTTTGCCCTTGGGCGTCGCGGACCAATCCATGCACTAACACATTTTTAAATGGCACCTTGCCGGTTGCGTACAGTCCCAGCATTATCATTCGCAAAACCCAAAAAGGGACAATGTCGTATCCGGTATTCATAACAAAAGTTGGGTAAAAATACTCAAAGTCACCGGGTTCTGTGGTCTGTAAGGTGGCGAACGGCCATTGACCCGAGGAGAACCAGGTATCAAAGGTGTCGGGGTCTTGGACAAGATTTCGTGAGCCGCAGGAGCATTCTATAGGCGCCTCGCTATCTGTAATTATCCACTGATCGCACTCGCCGCACTGCCATGCAGGAATCGTCATTCCCCATGTGATTTGACGGGAAATATTCCAGTCGCGAAAATTTTTAAGCCAATGGATGGCAATTTTCTCAAAACGTTCAGCGGAGAATTTAACCTCACCTTTTTTGACTGCTTGTAGAGCTTTATCGGCTAAGGGTCTGATTTTAACAAACCACTGCTCCTGTGTCATGGGCTCAATAGTTGTCTTGCAGCGGTAGCAAATTCCCACCACGTGTTGATATTTTTCGTCAATTTTTTCTATCAAACCATTTTCCTGCAAATCGTGAACGATTGCCGCTCGCGCTTTTTTAACGTAAAGACCGGCGTATTTTCCTCCCGCTTGAGAAATTTTTCCGTCCGGATTAATGGCGCGGACTATTGGCAAATTGTGTTTCTCGGCAACTTGAAAATCGTTAAAGTCATGAGCTGGAGTCAGTTTTACAATACCCGTACCAAATTCCGGATCAACAAATTCGTCGCCGATAATCTCCATTTCCTGTTTTGTTAAAGGGTTTAGAACTTTAATACCTATCAAGTCTTTGTTCTTTTTATCTTTGGGATTAACCGCCAAATGGGTGTCGGCAAAAATCGGCTCAGGTCGAGTTGTGGCAACAACAACATAATCCGCACTATCTGTTTTTTTGTAGCGCACGTAATAAAGCGGGTCAGTTCTTTCTATTCTGTCAACCTCAAGTTCAGAGTAGCCTGTGCCGCAGACTGTACAGTAATTAACCAAGCGATCCCCGCGGTAGAGGAGTCTGTCGTCTGAAAGCTTTTTGAAAGTTTTGTAGACTATTTTTTGTATCTCTGGGTCAAGGGTAAATTTATTCCGCGTCCAGTCGCACGAGGCGCCTAAAGTCCTGAGCTGATTTTCCATAACACCTTTGTTTTTCTGCACATAATCCCAAATCATTTTAAAAAGTGTGTCGCGGTCAAAATCGAAACGGCTCTTTCCTTGCTCTTTGAGGCGCTTCTCAAACACAAATTGGGTTTCGATTCCGGCATGGTCTGCTCCGGGGAGCCAGAGCGTTGGCTCGCCCTTCATTCTGTGGTAGCGGATTAATGTGTCTTCTATAGCGACAAAGCGGGCGTGACCAATATGTAAAGGATCGTTGGCGTTGGGCGGCGGCATAATTATTGTGAAAGGCTTGCCTTGCCCCTCCGTAGCCTTTGGCGAAGGGGGGAAATATCCGCCTTTTTCCCAAAAGGTGTAGATATCTTTTTCGTGTTGTTTATGGTCGTATATTTTGTCCATCGGGGAATTATACTATTTAGCAAACTTTAATATTTGATCCTTCTTAATTATTAGGCAGGAAGAACAGTTCTTAGAAAGCGCCCTACTCATAAAGTTCTCAAAACCTACATAAATAATTTTCTTGCCTTCATCTTTGGCAGTTTGAATGGCTGGGAGGAGATCTGTGTCAGATGAAATTAAATAACAGATATCGTATTCGTTTTTAATAGCACCGCGAACAATGTCTACGGCAATTTGTACATCCACGCCTTTTTCATGGTACTTCCCATCAGACATTAGAAGATATCCTAGTTTAATTTCTATATTCTGATTTCTTAAATGGGAAAACAATTTTTGCTGGCTGGCGTAAAGCGTTTCAGATTTTTTGTTCCCGTCATATTGTCTGATTTCACCAACGTAGTATATAGCCCTATCTGGTTTAACCTTAGAAAGTGATTTGGCAAAGCCAATATAATCAAATAAAGTAAGGTGAATTTGCCTATCGATCCTTTTAACTTTGTTATAGAAGTTACTACCATCAAACTGAACGAGAATTTTCTTTTTCACTATTTTATTACGAAGTATCAAACTATGTTAATCTTAGGCAATTTCGGAATTTTAAGCAAGAAAAACCCCCAGCTCGAGTTGAACTGGGGGGATTTAGAATTCAATAATACCATAGGTAGCTAAAAGATGCAACTAGGCGCGCTGAATTCGCTCTAGAGAGGTATAAATATCTTTTTCGTGTTGTTTGTGGTCGTAATTCTTGTCCGTTTAATTTCCCTAGGGTTGATTATACGATTTGGTATACTTTAGAGGCAATGACCGAGGGTGAACCACTGAGGACGCCACACCTTTCTAAAAGGCTACAAGACACTGCGCGTTTGACGGGAGGAGGATCAAGTGTGGTTGAGATCGGAGAGACACTATCCCTTAAGCCTAATACAGTTAAGTTATACATGTCGCAAGTTCGATCAGCGCTTGGAATCAATACAAGAACCGAGAGGCGAATTGAAAGGGAGTTAATAGCTAGGTATAATAAGTCAATGGCAGCAGACGAAGGCGCAAAAACCGAAACAAGGACCCCTCCTTTAGAGTTTAATCCATACCCAGATAATCCAGAGGAAGCCAGACGAGAGTCGAAAAAGGTATTGGAAGATGCGGGGTGGTTGATTTTTTAAAGTCTGAGGTGGCGTGTCTCAAAAGGAAAGGCGACATGTCGTCGGTACTATATGAGCACTTCGGTCGAGGCAGGGAGTTAGGGACTATAATTTAATGCTCGTTTGGGATCACAAGCTTGATCACACAATCTTGTTAGGAGGTAAAGGCGCGGCAGGAGAAGTTGACGCACGCTTTGTAGAGGTTACTGGTTATCCAAATGGCGGGATTTCTAGTCATTTTCCAGTACAGGAACCAGAACAAGAAGGCGAAGGGAGAAAAACAAGATCTGTTTTTTACGATTTGCAAGACCACAAAGACTTGTAGCGTTTTGAAGCAGAACAGAAAGAGCGCGGCCTGTCAGAATTATCTATTGGCGACAAAATTCGCTTTGCTGAAAGTTTGGCAGGGTATAGAATTGACATGGGTATAGACGAGGAAGGGAACTTAATTAGCTATCAAGAGGGGCGGACTGTATTAACAGGAACTCCTTTAACAGACTAACTTCAAAGTTTTACTACCAGAACACTAATATTGTCTCTGCTACCTTTTCTTAAAGCTTCTTGCATAATCCAGTTACTTGCCTCTTGAGGATCTTCTGTTGAAGCAGTAATATTAACCGCCTCTTGATCGCTGATTACGTCCCAAACACCATCGCAAGCCAAGATGATTGCCTTGTGCTCTGGTAGTCGGTCAATTAGTTTGATATCTGGAATAGGAGAGACGAGGTTTCCGTATTCCCGGTCTCCAAGAGCGCGTGCAACCGCCAAACTACCGTTAACTCGAGCAACTCCTCCGTCTCTGGCTGGTGAGACGAACCCGCCTGCTTCTTGTATGCGGCGTCTTTCTTGAGAGTCGTCAGGCTTGTGGTCTCGAGAGACTCTAAGCGCCCTTCCCCTGACATCTAATACTGCGCGAGCATCGCCAGCGTTGGCAATAGATATAGTTTTCCTGTCTACTATGGCTACTATTGCGGTTGCTCCGTCGTTTATTCCTAGCGCCTCGATTTCTTGGTCAGTTTCCACAAACGCTTTAGTAAGAGCAAAGCCCATATCTTGTTTGTCTCTAAGCTGTCTCAAAACTAGATTATGGAGAATTTTTGCAGCCAAATCAGCAGCCCTCTTTCCTCCATGACCATCATAAATTGCATAAAAGCTACGACCCGTCTCTCCTCCTAGGTTTTCGACTGTAGTGTGAGCATCTTCCATCTCAGCTCTTCTACCAATTGTTTCAGTCGTTCCCCAGCGGCTAACCTCGACCTTTTCTTTAACCGCAGTTGGAGTTTTAAGCTCTTCTTTTTCTTCTTGTTTTGCTGTTTGCCGATGTCTGACTGGCTCTAGAGTCGTTCCGTTTGTTGAATATGTGTCTTCGATAACTATTACTCCATTTATGTAATACAGCTTTGCGTGTTTTCTTGAAACGTATGAGTCGTCGGCGATCTCGATATCATTGCCTTTTTGGCGCCCAATCGTGACGACTCGAAATTCTGTTTTTGGATCTGCTATTTGGTGAACCCTGCCGCGACGATCGGTTAATGTTGTTGTTCCGTCTGAATTTTTTTGTAAGGCCAACGATTCTCTGTGTAAATTGAGACGTACAGGGGTTTGTCCCAAAACAAAAGGTCGTGACCAGCCACCTTTCTGAAGCTCTTGATTCTCAGCAATTTCGCTAACAGGCACTACCCGAGTACCGTTTGTAGAACCTCCTGCGTCTATACCGTCGTGTACATAAAAAACACCACCCCTCCTTGGTTGTACGTATCCGTGTCGTCGGGAGACGTAAGTATCGTCGTCGTCAAAGAGGATATCCACTCCTTCTCCTCGACCAAAAGTAGTTTGTTTAGTAATAGGGAAAAGCCTGCTTTCATGAAAAACAAGAACTTTGTCTCTATCAAAAAGCCCGCTTTTAGGTTTGGGAACGCAAACTAGTCCAGTTTTTCGACCAACGGAGACAAGCTGAGGGCCTACGAACTCTTGGCCCGCGGCGCGAAGTGAAGACTCTCCTCTTTGATATTCAATCATGTCGTTGCCCATAGTAGTTTACGCCTCTTACTTTAAAATAGCAACTCCGATAAGCGATAAAACTACCCCTCCTCCGAGTAATAATATCGTATTTTCGAAGGCTCCGCTTACTGGAACCGCGCTTTGGGTTGCAGGTTTAGCGGTTGATGTTCCGAGTACTGAGAAAGTTTGCGACTTGGTCTGGCCAGCTTGAGCAATTGTGACTGTGTGTTCACCGGGCAGTAACGCTTGATTAGGGGTAAAGCTCCAAGTGCCGTCAGCTTTAACGGTAACCTTTGCTCTAATTGGCTCGCTTTCGATAATAATGTCCAAAATTTCTCCCGGCTTGCCAACACCTGTAAACGTTGGCGTAGTGTCTGGGGTTGTTCCTCCAATAGCAGGAGTTTGAATTTCTAAAGCACTAGGGCTTGCCTCTGTAACAGTTGCAACTGGAGATAGACTAAATTCTGAAGGCGTAGATTCGACAACTGGCGCTGTCGTTGCCTGCGGTGTTGATCCGAGAGTGCCAAATTCATAAGATTGACCTAAGGTGATATTGGAAACCGGAGCATCGTTGTTGGTGTCTGTGTTTGCCGTTGAGCGACCTAAGGTTGAGCCGTTAACCAAGAGGGAAATTTTGTCGCCTGTTTCTTTGTAGGAAATATAAGTTGAAAGATCCGCTCGCCTGGCATTGTTTAGGGTGATTAGCCAGTTACCATCTTGGCGGGTGTATGAGGAAAGCGGGGTTCCGCCGGCTACGGTTAAATAAACTAAAGCATCGGTTGCTGGCGTGCCTTGTTGTGTCAGCACCTTGCCATAGGCGGGGTCTGCTAAGGGTGGAGGGTCAGTTGTCGTTGGAGCTGTGGTGATTTGATAGGACACACCTCCGTCGTCGTATTGTTTAGCGCCTGAGCCGATTTTTCATTTTCGTTTTTACCGGTCAGATAGACTATTACCCCGACCTGAGGCCTGTTTAATGTATCCAATACGCGGCCATAAACAGGATTAGGGTTGTTGACCGAATTTAAAACGATTGCAGTTGCAAAAGTCCCCTCGTAGACCTTTCTCCAGCCCTGATAAATTTCGAAATTATACACAGTAGCGGGTCGTAAGGCACCGATTGTTACAAGATGTGTAGCATAAAATCCTTGGCTTTTTTTATTTTTATCACCATCATCTTTGTAAATAACGTTTTGTACTTTAACCGTGCCTTTTGTGGGTTTATCTGTGGACCACGTTATTGTTGCTTGTCCCTCGGTAATGTTGGTAATAAAAATTTCTTTTGGCGGGGAAGTCGGCTCGGCAATAAACGGCGCAATAACAAAAATACCGATTACGAGAAAGATAATAGCGAAAAAGATAAGAAGAAGTTTTTTCCGACTAAAGCGGCTTGTAATTTCGGGAAACTTTTGGGCAGGTAGAATATCCATTTATAATAACAACTATACTACAATTTGGTATAAATGACGCTTACTTTATCTCTGTATTTTTCTTTCCAAACAGTCTCGTTTTTGGATAGATATGAATCCAGCGGGGTACCGGTTGGAATTAACAGCCAATCGGTTTTGTAGTCTGTCAATTTTTTCAAAAAGTCTCCTTGCGCACGCATTATTTCAAGATGAATTATATAAGGGCTTGGGACAAGCCAAGCGGGCATGCGTCCGTCGACAAAATATTTATACTTTGGCAACTGCCATGAAGCAAACCCTCCCCATTCATAGGACGTAAAAACATTTTCGCCCTCGGGAGGATATTTTTTGATGTAATTTGCGGCCTGACAGGGCATGGCGCGCAAACCTTTGGTACAGAAACTTGACCAGTTGAAAGCTAAGTCTAAGGTACGGGAGAGGTTGGCAGAAGCAATACTCAAGCCAAGAATAACAAGAACAGCGGCGGCGATTCTTTGCAAAATAGGCTTTTTAGATAATTTTTCGATCTCTGTTTTTAGAACCTCGAGTGCACAGATTCCGGCTCCGAGTGCCCAAATGTTCAAGTTTCGTTTAGCCGTTATAGCCATAAGAGCGAAGGCGCACAGTAAAATTGTCCAAAAAATAAAGTTTTGCTTTTTGTAATAGGAAAAAAATAGTAAAACCGGAGTAACTAAGAGAATAAAACCGATGTGCCAGAAGGAAGGCGCAGTCCACTCGGCGATAATTCCGCCTAAAGAAGTTTGTAAATGGTTTAAAACTTCTTGGTGAACACTTCCCCCATAGGGGTTTAAGAAAGTTGCCAAAGCAGAAAGAGTAAGAGTAAGAGCTAGAGTTTTTGCCACTTTCTTGTTTCTGTCAAAAATACTTTGAGCAAGAGCCGCGGCGGGAATAAAAAGTCCTAAGACAAACCCTCCGTGTAAGTTTACCCAAAGGATAAAAATTAGGGGAAAAAATCGAGGGAAAGAGTTGTGAACAAGTATTTGTTTAACCGTGAGATAAGTTGCGATTAAAAATGTAAAACTAAAAACTTGCGCTCTCCAGCCAAGGTTAAAAACCACTTGCCCGAAATAGATAATAGATAAAAAGATGCCCAAAGAGGCGAAAAGATTTTTCGGGGAAATTTTCCGGAAAAGCCAGAAAGAAAATACACCTAAAAACCCATAAGCCGCGCTTAGGGCAAACAGCCCCCCCAGATTAAATAAAACCGTAGTCAAAATTTGATAAAGAGTGTAAGAATTAGGCCAAACATAATTTGGGAGAAAGTAGGTTAGCCGGTTGGGAATAAAAAGCCTTTGGTTTTCCAACATGAAGTTGCCGTAGCGCAAATGCCAACCCAAATCAGTGTCAACGGGCGGTAAGAAAAAAACAAGAAAGACTAAAAAGTAACACAGAAGGCGTAAAAATGCTGGGTTGACCATCAGTTCATGATACTCAAGTTTGGATTGGCAGATATTTGTCGCCAGGGGAGAGGGTGATAGTTAAATTCAGCACAAGCGGCAATAGAGCTGGCGTTATCTGTACAAAGGTGGGGAGGAGGGACCCTAAAGTCAATTTTCAATTTGCAATTTTTAATTTTTAGTTCAAATTTTTCGCGCAAGCGGGAATTTGCCGCAACTCCGCCTGCTAAAAGAAAAGTTTTTGCCCT
>Ga0209542_10017278_pt1 | contig 11839 bp, 6 predicted proteins | sample RifCSPhighO2_01_FD_184028 | JGI IMG/M metagenome (GOLD analysis project Ga0209542, IMG submission 184028) | Soil microbial communities from Rifle, Colorado - Rifle CSP2_plank highO2_0.1 (SPAdes) (version 2) | ecosystem: Environmental > Terrestrial > Deep subsurface > Rock core/Sediment ...
GGCTGTTCTGATGAATGTTAAATTTGTTGGTCTTTTTGAGATAATTCTTATTGTCATTAGTTCTTTTTCTTTTGCTTATATTGTTAGTGAGAGTAATTCTTTTAATTCTTACTTGCCTGTTGATAATGGTGAGTCTAAAAGTGTTTCTTTTATTAGAGAGAAAGTTCTTAATTTTCTTTCTTCTGGAATTGTTTCTGCTCAAAGCAGTGGAATGCAAACTTGTTTGACAAATTTGAATGGATCTTCATGTCAGGAATATCCTGCTAGCACTTGCAATAGTCAATGTTCTTCTGCGTGTTTTCCTGGAAGGAGAGTTGATTCTCCAGATTGCAGACTTGGAACGTGTTATGATTCTACACGCGGAATTTGTAATCCTGGGACCCCTAAAGCGGGTTGTGAAAACTCTGGAGGGACTTGGTCTGCTGGAACTCCCTCTGCATGTAATCGTCATTGTTGTTTAATTAATCCTGATGGAGATGGAGCAAGTCAAGCTAGATTTTCTACTGAACAACAATGTTATAATATTGGACAGAGTTCAGGAGCAGTAGTTACTTGGGATACTAACGTTAATAGTGAAACTGAATGTAATGCGAGAGTTAGAAATTTAAATGAAGGCGCATGTGTACTTGCACTTGACGAACTAACTCAGAAATATAATTGTGAGACTCGGACTGGAACTAGTTGTTCAGTTTCTGGAGGAACATTTTATCAAGGCAAGTTGTGCACTAATCCAGAACTTAATACTAAATGTGAAAGAACTGGAAATACTGTATGTTATAAAGATAGAGTTTATTTTGTAGATAATTGTGGAAATGGAAACAGAGCCAATATTTATGATTCTACTAAATTGAATAATGCGGATTATTGGAATGTTATTGTGCCTGTTGCGAGCAGTTGTAATTTAGGAACAAGTTCAAATTTTCTAGCTAATCAAGCTCGATGCGGTAATTGTGATTATATTGCTGGTAGCACTTGTGGAACACCGATTTCCGGTAAAGATACTTCTGCGATTTCTGGGCAGTATGTTTGTCGAGATTTATCTTGTCTGAAGGAAGATGGCACAAGAGTAAAGCATCGCTCGAGTTGGTGCGCTTTTGATGGGGCTATAGGAGTTGATGGCGCTGACAGCAGTAATGAACAGCGTAGTGTGGATGTTCCTGGAAGCAGACATTACAGAAAACTTTGTTTTGATGGGGAAGTGAGAAATGAAACTTGCGCAGAGTATAGAAATTGGATTTGCGCTGAAACTGACACGAATGTGACTGGAGTTACAAGAGCTCTTTGCAAAGAGAATACAGCTTTATCTTGCATTGCGCAGAATGAAGATGCTGATAAGCTTGCTAAATGTGAAGAGAATTCAGATTGTTTTTTGAAGCATGTTGAAGTTGATAAATTTAAGTTTGATGTTTGCGCTCCTAAATATCCTGCTGGATTTGAATTAAAAGACTTGTCTGAAGAAAGTGAAGAAGATGGCTCCGAAGATATTTGTAAGACTGCAAGCCAAACATGCACTTATTATGAAAAAAAAAATTGGGAGGGAAGATGGAGCTGTAAAATAAATTGTGCCTGTAATAGCCCTAATTTTGCAGAGACTATGAATAACTTATGCATGAGTTTAGGAGACTGTGGAGGTAAAGTTAACTTAGCGGGAGAATATAGCAAGAATTATGTTGTGAGTGGAGATAGAAGTCCTATTGCATCTCAAAGTTATATAGATGGTTTGAAAAAATATGCTATGCCTATTAATGGTCGGAGAGTTGAATTATCTGAAGAGGAAGAAAATCTTTTGGCTTCAATGCTTGAAAAACCTGGAAGACCTAGTAATAATTTTTTTAAGTTTATGGCTCCTTATGTTGTAGTGGCGTATGCTATGGTTTTGGTTCCAGGTGTTGGTCAGATAATTGCTGTAGAGATTATTGGAGCTGCGATAGCAGGATATATTTTAGGAGTCGGTAAATATCGTGGAAGACAGGTTAACTTTGAATGCAATCCATGGAAACCTCCTACTGGCGGGGCGAATTGCGCGAAATGCACTGAAAATGGTTTGGGATGCACTAAGTATAAATGTTTGAGTCTTGGAAAGGCTTGTAAGTTTTTGAATAGTGAAGATAATAATCCATTATGTGTGAGTTCATCTTCAAGCGATACTACTGCTCCTATAATTTCATTAGATTCTTCTGCTTTATCCAGTGGATTTACATCTGAGCCGTTGACAAGTGTTTCTGGAGTGAGAATTAAAAGCTCTGCTAGTGATGGATGCTTGAAAGAAAATTCTGTTGTGAATTTTGGAATTAGTCTTGACGAACCTGGAAAATGCAAATATTCTACTGAACGTGTTGCTGATTATGAAACTATGGAAGAAGGTTTTGATGGTGAAAAGCCAGAAGATTATTCATTGAAACATAATAATACTTTTGCAATGCCTCCTCTTGAGGGCAATAGCGCTGACCCGACAAGAAGAGGAGAGTATAATTTGTATATTAGATGTGAAGATGGAAGTCCTAATAGCAATTCAAATGATGAAGAATTTACTGTTAACTTCTGTGTAATGCCTGAAGATGACAGAACTGCTCCGACGATTGAGGAATTTGTTCCTGAATCTCCCGGAGTTGTTGGAATTAATGTAGATTCTTTAGACGTTCAATTTTATACTGATGAGCGTTCTACTTGCAGATATAGTTTGGAAGATAAGAGTTATGAAACAATGGAGAACGAGGCAGTGTGTATGAATGAAATAAATCAAGTTACTTTACGAGGATGGTGGTTGTGCAATGCTCGACTTAATGTCAGTTCAATTTCAACTACTGGGAGTTATTCTTTTAGATGCGCAGATAAGCCGTGGCTTGGCACTACAGTGACAGCATCGTCTGCAATTTCTCTTGACCCTGAAAGAAATGTTAATACTGAAAGCACGAATTATACTATTCAGAAAACCACTACGGCTTTGAGTATAACTTCTGTAAGACCAAATGGAACTACTATATCTGTGGGCAGTGAGCCAGTTTCTGTTAATTTTGAAATTTCTACTGCCGGAGGAATAGATAATGGAAAGGCAATTTGCAGATATACTTTAGATAATCTGCCTAGCAGTCCTTTCTTTGAAACTGATTCAAACATTCATAAGCAAACATGGGGTACATTAAATGCTGGAAGCCATAATGTAGATTTAAGTTGTAGAGATAGAGCCTTAAATAGGGTTACTGGAAATGCTCAGTTTGATATTGTGGTTGATAGCACTGGACCATTGATAACGAGAGTTTATAATTCTGGAAACTCACTGCAAGTTGTTACTAATGAGCGTTCTACTTGCGCTTATTCTATTAATTCGTGTTCATTTGATTTTGCAAATGGAACTCTTTTGAGCGGATTAGATTATTATCATACAATGCCTTATAGTAATGGATTAACATATAAGATTAAATGTAGAGACTCATTTGAAAACGTGGGGAATTGTTTGAGTGTGACTGGAGGATATTGAGAGTATGTCAAAAAAGTATTCTCGTTCCTCTCTTGCTCGATTCTCCTCAACAGGCTCGGAGACTCGCTACGGAGTAACGAGATGTTTAAGCGTAACTGGAGGATATTGAAATGAATAAAAAAGAAGTCAAGATTGTAAGTTTGTTTGAGATAATTCTTATTGTCATTAGTTCTTTTTCTTTTGCTTATATTGTTAGTGAGAGTAATTCTTTAGTTGATAATTTGCCTGTTAAAAATTCTGAATCTAAATTTATTTCATTTGTTAGAGAAAAAGCTCTTAATTTTCTTTCTGCTGGAATTGTTTCTGCTCAAAGCAGTGGAATGCAAACATGCTTATTAGATAATAATGGAGCTTCTTGTCAGGAGTATCCTTCTTCTGTTTGTGAAGCTCAATGTTCTTCTGCATGTTTTCCTGGAAGGAGAAGCGATTTTGCTCCTTGTCAATTGGGAACATGTTATGATTCTAACCGCGGGCTTTGTAATTCTGGAACTCCAAGAGCAGGTTGTGAAAGTTCTGGAGGAACATGGTCTGCTGAAATACCTGCACAATGCAATCGCGAATGTTGTTTAATTGGTCCAGATGGCTCGGGTGGTGCTAATCAGGCAAGACTTTCTACTGCAAGCGAGTGCAGAAGTTTAGGAAATAGTTTGGGAGCACCAGTTTCTTGGGAGCCTGTTTCTGGAGAACTTGAATGTATTGCTAAAGTTAGAACATTGAAAGAAGGAGCTTGTGTTCTTGATTTAGATGTTGAATTTAATGAACATGAATGTAAATTTACAACTCAAACAGATTGTATGACTTCTGGAGGAACATTTTATGCTGAAAGGTTATGCACTAATCCTGCTTTGAATACTAAATGCGAGAAGACTGAAAATACTAAATGTTTTAACGGCAAGGACGGTGTTTATTATTTAGATAGTTGTGGAAACAGAGCGAATATTTATGATTCATCTAAAAAAGATGATGAAAATTATTGGAGTGCTGTTGTTCCTGTTTCTCGCAGTTGCACTCTTGAAAGTAATTCCAATATTCTTTCAAATCAACAAAATTGTGGGAACTGTAATTATCTTGCTGGAAGTGTTTGTGGGACGATTAGACAAGGAGTAGATAGAAATCCGACATTAGGGCAATATGTTTGCAGAGACTTAAGTTGTGTTAAGGAAGACAATACAAGAGTGAAACATGGACAGAGTTGGTGCGCTTTTGATAGTGCTATTGGCGTCGATGGAGAAAATGGAACTAATTCTGAAAGAAGTGTGGATGTTCCTGGAAGCAGACATTACAAGAAACTTTGTTTTGATGGAGAAATAAGAACTGAACCTTGCGCAGAATACCGCAATGGACTTTGTGTTGAGAGCGAGCCTAGTGAAAATGGATTTACGACTGCTAGTTGTCGAGTGAATACCGGAGTTTTATGCCTTAGTCAAAATGAAAATGCTGAAAAACTCGCAAAATGTGAAGAAAGTGTAGATTGTTTTTTGAAGCACGTTGAAATTGACAAGTTTAAGTTTGATATGTGCGTTCCTAAATATCCTGCTGGGTTTGAATTGCAAGATGAACCTCAAGAAGATTCAAAATTAATTTGTGGATATGCTACTAACACTTGCACTTATTATGAGAAAAAAGGAATTGATGGTAGATGGAGTTGTAAGATTAATTGCGCTTGTAAATCTGCAGAGTTTGTGGAAACTATGAATAATTTGTGTATGAGTTTAGGAGACTGTGGAGGAAAAGTTAATTTGGCTGGGAAGTTTAGTAAGAATTATATTGTAACTGGAGATAGTAGAGATTCAAAGGCAACACAGGAATATATTAATGGTTTGAAAAAATATGCCACGCCGGTTAGAGGCCAGAGAGTTGATGGTTTGAGTGGCGCGGAACTTGTGACTTTGTTTGGACTTGATGGTTCTGCTTTTGATGAGCCAGATAAAATTCATTCTACTGTTGCTAGTTTTGGTTTGGGCGCTGCTGGAATGTATTGGGCAAGTACGATATATAATATTGGATTTAGTTCGGGATTATTCGTTCCTCTCGGTCATTTTCAAGCTTTTTCAAATGTTGCTACTGGCGCGGCGGTTGGTGCTGGAATTGGTTATATTATAGGGATGGCATTAGGATTAGAGGGCGATAAATTAACTACTGTAGTTATTATTGGCGCGGTAGTTGTTGCTACTTTGAGTTATGCGTATGTTGGATTTGCTGCTTTTGCTACTAATCCGATTACTTTAATCATAGTTGTAGCAATTATAATAATCTTAAAAGTTACTGGCGTTGGTGAATACCGCCAGAAAACAGTCAAGTTCGAGTGTTTGCCGTGGCAGGCGCCTACTGGAGGGAATGATTGTGATAAATGTGGCGCTAATGGCCTTGGATGCACTGAATACAAATGCAAGAGTTATGGAAAGACTTGCGGATTCTTGAACAAAGGGAGCGACCATGAAATTTGTGTGAATATTGCGCCTAATGATGCTTCTGCGCCCGAAATTTCATTTAATCCTTCTGCTCTTTCTAATGGATTTTCTTCCGATATTAGCGCTTTGGGAGTTGAGATTAAAAGTTCTGCTAGTGATGGATGTTTGAAAGAATATTCTCCAGTTACTTTTGGAATTAGCCTTAATGAAGCTGGGCAATGTAAATTCTCTACTGAACGTGTTGCTGATTATGAAACTATGGAAGACTTTTTTGGAGGAAGTAATTTCTATCAAATTAATCATACAACTACTGTTGCTATGCCTACTCTTGATTCTCTGGATGTTAGCGGAATAGACCCTGCAAGAAGAGGAGAGTATAATTTGTATATTAGATGTCAAGATGGAAGCGGACACTCAAATGACCGAGAATATGTTGCTAGTTTCTGCGTTGCGCCTAACAATGACGTTCAGTCGCCTATAATTGATAAGTTTGTTCCTGAAAGTCCAGGGGTTGCTGGAATTAATGCAGACTCTTTCAATTTGCAGTTTTATACGAATGAGCCTGCTACTTGTAGATATAGTTTAACTGATACAGGATATGAATTAATGGAGAATGAAGCTTCATGCCTAAATGGAATAAATCAGCCTACTTTGTATGGATGGGCTTGTTTAGCGCAATTAAATGTTAGTTCTATTTCAAATACAGGAAATTATTATTTCAAATGCGCTGACCAACCTTGGCTTGGTTCTGAGTTGACAAGTTCTGCTCTTTCAACTAATCCGAGAAGAAATATTGCCACTGAAAGCAAAGAATATGAAATTATTAAAACTACTGCGCCATTGAGCATAAGTTCTACGACGTTAAATGGAACTACAATTTATACTAGCAGTCCTATTGTTTCTGCGACTCTTGAGGTTTCTACTGTTGGGGGAATTGATAGTGGAAAGGCATTTTGCAGTTACAGTTTAAACAATGGAAGATTTGTTGATTTCAGAGATACTAGTTTGAGCACGCATAAGCAAGTATGGACTTCGATGTTTGCTGGAAATCATAATGTTGATTTGAAATGTGTAGATAGAGCTGGAAATATAGCTACTGGAAGTGTTCAATTTAGTGTTGTGTTAGATAATACCGGGCCTGTGGTAACAAGAGTTTATAATTCTGGAAGTTCTTTAAAAGTAATTACTAATGAAGATTCTACTTGCGCTTATTCTACTTCGTCTTGTTCGTTTGACTTTTTGAATGGAACTATTATAACTGGAGCAGGTCAAGCACATACAATGTCTTATAATAATGGACTAACTTATAAAATAAAGTGTCAAGATAGTTTTGAAAATGTGGGGACTTGTTTGAGCGTTACGGGAGGGTATTAATATAGATAACTGCATAGTTTATGTCTTATTTGTTTGCAGTTATCTATCTGGAAAACTGCGACTATATGAGTTATAAATCACGCAGTTTTCCATAATAATGTCAAACAAGTATTCTCGTTCCTCTCTTGCTCGACCCTCCTCAACAGGCTCGGAGACTCGCTACGGAGTAACGAGATGTTTGAGTGTTACGGGAGGATATTGACGAATAGTTTAAATAATTCGGAAACCATAATTATTTTATGAACAAAGAAATTAACAGGATAAAACCTAAAATAATAAAAGTATTGAAAAAACATGGTGTAAAGAAGGCAGGCATTTTTGGCAGTTATGCGCGCGGGGAACAGACAAAGAAAAGTGATGTTGATATTTTAATTGAATTTAATGGCAGTCTGCTTGATTTAGTTGGCATTGAAAGAGAATTAATAATATCTTTAAAGAAAAAAGTTGATTTAATTACTTATAGAGGGATTAATCATCTTTTAAAAAATAGAATATTAAATGAAGAGGTTAAAATTATATGAAAAAAGAAAACATTATCTTTTTAGAACATATTGTTTCTAGTATTGAAAAAATAGAATCTTTTTCTAAAGGACTATCTAAAGAGAAATTTATTGTAGATGAATTAAGACAAAGTGCCCTAATCAGACAGATTGAGATTATTGGAGAGGCTGTAAAAAATCTGCCAATAGATTTTATTAATAAATATCCTTTTGTGCCTTGGGGAGATATAGCTGGAATGAGGGACAAGTTAATGCATCATTATTTCGGAGTTGATTTGGAGACTGTTTGGAAAGTTGTAGAAGAAAACATTCCAATTCTGAAGAAGCAGATTAAAGATATTCTAAGCAATGAAAGAAATCTTAAAGAAACACACGCATAATAATTGCTAACGAATAATAAGCAATTATTTATAAACGAAATGTCCTTTAAAATAACATGAAGAGGGGTGTGTTTGATATGAGGCGTGGACAGGTAACTATTTTTGTTATACTTGCTATTGTTATTATCGCAGTAGTTGTAGTTATATTTGCTTTTCCGCAGGTTAATATTTTTTCATCATCTGTAAATCCAGGAGCATATTTGAAAAGTTGCATTGAGCCTGAAATAAACAAAATTAAAGATACTTTAAGTGTTCAAGGAGGTTATTCTAGCCCTACTAATTATGCAATGTATAAAGATTTGAAATTACAATATTTATGTTATACTTCTGAATTCTATAAGCCTTGTATGATTCAGCAACCATTGCTTGTTAAACATGTTCAAGATGAAATGAAAAGATATATTGAGCCTCGAGCCAAACAATGTTTGGAAGATTTGAAAGACCAGTATGAAAGAAAAGGATATACTATTAAAAGCGGGACAAGCGTTATTAATGTTAGCGTCATTTCTGAAAAAATAATTGTTGATTTTATTGCCCCATTAACTATTTCTAAAGAAGAAACACAGACATTCCAGAAGTTTGCTGTTTCCGTAGATTCGAGTTGGTATAACTTGCTTATTACTTCAATAAATATATTGCAATATGAGTCTATTTATGGAGATTCTGAGACAGGTTTATATACATCTTATTATCCTAATCTTAAGATAGAAAAGACCAGACGTGACGACGGGAGCACGATATATCAGCTGAGCGATGTGATTAGTGAAGATAAATTTGCTTTCGCTACTCGCAGTCTTGTCTGGCCACAGGGGTTAGTATGAAAATTGATAAAAGTTGGGTGGTGATTGTGATGTCAAAGTGTTTCCACAAGCTACGGCCTTTACGTGAATCCACTTTGAGCATCCAAAAAACAAGTGCTCATCAAATACCTTATTTTAGTCTGAAGTGGCACATTGTTTTTTTGATTTTATTGACTTTGAGTGCTGGAAGTTTTGTTTTTGCTCAGACTTCACCTTCGGGAAGTTCAAATAATCCTAATGTTGGAAATCAGCTTGCTACTGTTTGTTGTGAGGAAACTAACTCGGGAGCGTTCTGTCAAAATGTGCCCTCTGTAGAGTGTAAACCTTCAAGCAGGCAAGTACCTACAAATTGTGAGTCTACAAGTTATTGCCGAGCCGGGACATGTTATGATTCGACTGAAGGGAATTGTTTAGATAATACTCCGCAACTGGTCTGTAATGCGAATGGAGGAGTGTGGAGTCAGGAAAGTCCTCCTCAATGTTCTTTGGGATGTTGTGTTCTTGGAGATCAGGCAGCTTTTGTTTCTTTAGTCCGCTGTAAAAGATTAAGTTCGTTTTTAGGATTGGAAACTAATTATGATAAGAGCGTTACTAATGAAGTTGCATGCATTGAGAAAGTGCAACAACAAGAAGTTGGAGCTTGCGTGTATGAATTTGAGTTTGAGAAAACTTGTAAATTCGGAACTCGAGCTGAATGCAATACTCAGACTGGAGGAAATGCCACAGTTCAGAAAGGGAATTTTTATGCAGGTAAATTATGTTCTGCAGAAGAATTAGGAACTATTTGCGGACCTACTACTAAAACAACTTGTGTTCCAGGAAAAGATGGAGTTTATTTTGTAGACACATGCGGAAATCCTGCTAATATTTATGATTCTTCTAAAGTAGAAGACCAGTTATATTGGAGCAATATAATAAATACTGCCGATTCATGTAACTCTGCAAGTGGAAACGCTTTAAGTTCTTCGTGTGGTAATTGTGATTATTTGCAAGGGAGTATTTGCCGAAGTGAGAAACAGGCTGGAAGAAATCCAACTTATGGAGACTTTATTTGCGCTGATTTGAATTGTAGAGCTACTCAAAATGGCAATGACTACAAACATGGAGAGAGCTGGTGCGTTAATAAAGATTATGGAAGAAATGGAAATTCTGATAATACTGTGGGAAGCAGATTTTACAAACATATTTGCATTAATGGAGAGGAAACTTTAGAACAGTGTGAAGATTTCAGAGCTGAAGAGTGCATTTCAGATACGATTAATGGATTTTCACAGGCTGCTTGCAAAGTAAATAGATGGCAGGATTGTGTAAATCAGAAAGATAAACAAACTTGTGAAAATGAAGACGTAAGGGATTGTGTTTGGAAACCTAATGTCTATTTACAGGCTACACAAAACAGGTCAGATAGTGAAAATGAAGATGAGAAAGGCACATGTTTTGCGGAAAATAAACCGGGTTTGAATTTCTGGAGCGATACCGAAACTACAAGCATATGCGCTTTAGGAAGTGATACTTGTGTTGTTAAGTTTGAGAAAGGATTGTTTGATGGTGAGAGGGTTACTTCCGGAGATGAATGTTGGGAAGGGGGAAAAAATACTGGAAAAGTTAAAGAAAGCTGGACTAAAAAGAAAGGAGATGTTTGCAGTATGCTTGGAGATTGTGGTCCTTCTGTGAATTGGATAGGCAAACCAGGATATAATAAAGGATATAAAGTAGTTTTTGGAGAACAACCTAGTGAAGAATAAGTATTATAAATAAAGAATTTGTCTTCTATGCATGGCTTCATATCTGTTAGTTATTCCGTTAATTGTCAGTTTTTTAATTACATTCCTGCTTATTCCTTTTTGGATTAGAAAAGTGAAGTCTATTGGGCTTGTATGGGAAGATATGAATAAAATTAAAAGTGAGTCTGTTGCTGGTTCTGGTGGAATGATTGTTTTGCTTGCTTTTTTAATAAGTGTTTTAACTTATGTTGCTTATAGGATTTTTGCGCTTGATTCTCATAATGGGTTTCTTGTTGAGATATTTGCTTTGATGTTAATGACTGTTTTTATGGGGTTTGTTGGTTTTATAGATGATTTATTTGGATGGAGACATGGAGGACTTACTATTGGCTCGAGAATAATGCTTTCTATATTTGGAGCTATACCTCTTATTGTAATCAATGCTGGAAAAAGCGCAATGGAATTGCCTTTTTTTGGAGTTGTAGATATGGGTTTGTTATATCCTTTATTTTTTATTCCTCTCGGTGTTGTAGCTACGACAACTACATTTAATATGCTTGCAGGGTTTAATGGATTAGAGTCTGGACAAGGGATACTTTTATTGTCTGCACTGGGTTTGGTTGCATATTTGACTGGAAATTCTTGGCTTGCCGTAATTTGTTTATGCATGGTTTTGGCTTTGATAGGATTTATTTATTATAATTGGTCTCCTGCGCGTGTTTTTCCAGGAGATGTGATAACTTATGCTATTGGTGTTTTGATTGCTGCGGTTACGATTGTTGGAAACTTTGAGAAGATTGCTGTTTTCTTTTATATTCCTTATATTATTGAAGTTGTTTTGAAATCTAGAGGAAGATTGAAAAAACAATCTTTTGGGAAACCGTTGCCTGATGGAACTCTTGACAATAGGTATGAGAGGATATATAGTTTGAATCATGTTGCAATTGCATTTATGAAAAAATTTGGAATTCGTTCTACTGAAAAAAGAGCAGTTTTAATGATTTGGACCTTCCAGATAATTGTTATTTTGATAGGGTTTTTTATATTTAGAGATGGGTTGTTTTGAAGGGTTTAGCAATTTGGCAAATTTATTTAATTGTTATTTCTGTTTTTAGTTTTGCTTTTTTTGATTGGTGAGACGACGAGAGTGGTGGCTGGAAGTTGAAACTGAC